>Ga0209863_10000366_pt1 | contig 24603 bp, 23 predicted proteins | sample OrgsoiDNA2013046_FD_185796 | JGI IMG/M metagenome (GOLD analysis project Ga0209863, IMG submission 185796) | Permafrost soil microbial communities from the Arctic, to analyse light accelerated degradation of dissolved organic matter (DOM) -... | ecosystem: Environmental > Terrestrial > Soil >...
GGCTGGGGCAATCCACCCGCCGGAAACGGGCGCGGTGAACATCCCTAGTCTGTAGTCGTTCGGTGATGGGGCAGTACCGTGAGTGGTACGTCGCGGAGTTTGGTGCAACCCGACCTGACTGGTACGTTTTTGCTTTTGGAAGACCTCGCCCCCAATGACCCGACGCGGCCGGTTACGACTTTCAAAACCGCTTGGCGGAACCTCCGCAAGAATGCCGGGGTTACCGGACGATGGCACGACAGCCGCCATACGTTGATTACCGATCTAGCGGAGAGCGGAGCGGGTGACCAGACGATTATGGACATCGCCGGCCACGTCTCGAAGCAGATGCTCAAGCACTACAGCCATATTCGGATGGAGGCGAAGCGGAGTGCACTTGAGTCCATCGTTCAAAAGCAGGTGGTCGTCGCGGAAAGCGCACAGCATGCCTCGCCAGTGGGCGCGGTTGTGCAGCATTCTGAAGGAGAGTCCCTACAAAAGTCCCTACAGTGGTTGCATTCGAGGGTTCATCGGGGTGTGCGGAGGTCAGCTAACCCATTAAAAAGAAATGGCTCCTCAGGTAGGACTCGAACCTACAACCCTCCGGTTAACAGCCGGATGCTCTGCCATTGAGCTACTGAGGAGTGTCGGGCAGTAAATTAACTCTATCAAATATATCATTCCACCACGGCGGGTGAGTAGCCCTGCGAGCTCAACCAGGACTTAAGACAAACGAGAAAACGCCACCTCGGCCGCACGGAAAAAATTGGATTCGAGATCTACATCTGCCTTTGAAGCGTTTTGCAGATGCGCAGTGTGTTGCGCTCAGAAGTAGAATGATGAAGGCTTAAAACACCCGGACCGGCGAGAAAAAGCGGATTAAGCACCCACCGGATGGTTGTTTACAAAGATTCAGTCTGCTCTTCTAGGTTGATTGAATTCGCAATCCTTCGTCCGGCCGCAGTCTGGCCATGAGTCCGGTTCCCGCTGAGGTGGATCATGTTTGGAGGTTTTCGCTTGTTCCTCATTTTAGGTTCGCTCTTTCTGCTAACCGCATTGGTTTTCGCGGCGGACGGCGCAAATAGCTCCGCACAAGGGCCGCCCAAGACTGCCGTTCAACCTGTCGAGGATACCTGGCATGGTCACACGATCGTCGACAACTTCCGCTGGCTGGAAGATGGAACGACTCCCCAAACCAAAGCGTGGGTCAAGGACGAGCTCGCCTACACCAGGGCCATCCTCGATCCCCAGCCCGGAAGGACCGGGATTGAAAAGCGGTTGACCGAGCTGATTTCCGTGGGCAGCATCAGCGCCCCCCAGATTGCGGGACCGTATCTTCTATATACAAAGCGAGACGGGATGCAGAATCAGCCCGTGCTCTACCTCCGCGAGGGAGTGCACGGAAAAGATCGCGTGCTGCTCGACCCCAACTCATTGTCCACCGACGGAACCGTGGCCTTGGACTGGTGGTACCCAAGCGAAGACGGCAAGTACGTGTCCTATGGAACGTCGCTCAGCGGCTCGGAGATGAGTACTCTCCACGTCATCGAGTTAGCCACCGGCAAAACTTTGCCCGACGCAATCGAGCGGGCGCGAGCCAGCAGCGTCGCCTGGCAACCAGATAACGCCGGATTCTTCTACACGCGGCTGCCAAAAAAGGGAGACGTGCCCGAGGGCCAGGAAATGTACAACCGGCACGTTTTCTACCACGTGCTGGGAACGGAGCCAGCAAAAGATGTCCTGGTCTTTGGCGAGGGCCGCGATCCCGAGGACTGGCCCAACATTTCTCTCTCAGAAGATGGCCGCTGGCTCCTCATCACCGTGTCGCAGGGCTGGACCAAGAGCGAGCTTTTCCTCAAAGACACGAAATCACCGGCCGCCCCCGTTCGCATTTCGACCGGCAAGAACTTCTTGTATGCCGGAGAGGCACACGCCGACGCAATTTACGTAACCACCAATGAAGATGCACCGCGCTACCGCGTCTTCGTGGTCAATCCCGCCAAGCCCGAGCGCCAGAATTGGCGCGAGACCATTCCCCAAACCGACGCTGTGCTGCAAGGAGTCTCCGTAGCCGGCGGCAAACTGCTCGCCAGTTATGAGAAGAACGCCACTTCCCTGCTGAAGGTATTTACGCTTCAAGGCCAACCGCTGGGCGATATTCCGCTGCCAGGCCTCGGCAGCATTTTCGCCACGGGCAACCGGCACGACCGCGACGACGTTTTCTTCGCCTTCCATTCTTTCGCTGTCGCTCCATCGGTCTATCACTACGATCTGAAAAGTGGCACCAGCACGCTCTGGGCAAAGGTCGATGCCCCCATCGATCCCTCGGCATACGACGTGAAGCAGCTTTGGTACACATCCAAAGACGGAACGAAAGTCCCGATGTTTGTAGTGCACAAAAAAGGGCTGTCCCTGAACGGCAAAAACCCAACCTGGCTCACCGGCTACGGCGGCTTCAACGTAAGCAACACCCCAACTTTCAGTGGCGCCCGCTACGTCTGGCTCGAGCACGGAGGCGTCTTCGCCCTCGCCAACCTGCGCGGCGGCTCGGAGTTCGGCGAGGACTGGCATCGAGCGGGCATGCTGGAGAAAAAGCAAAACGTCTTCGACGACTTCATCGCTGCCGCCGAATACCTGATCTCCGAAAAATACACCGACAAAGACCATCTCGCCATCACCGGCGGCTCCAATGGCGGCCTCCTTATGGGCGCCATGATCACCCAGCGCCCGGACCTCTTCCGCGCCGTAGTTTGCCAGGTCCCCCTGCTCGACATGTTGCGCTATCAGAACTTCCAGATTGCCAAGCTCTGGATTCCCGAATACGGCTCAGCCGAAGACCCTAAGCAATTCGATTGGCTCTACGCCTATTCCCCCTACCACCACGTAAAAGCCGGCACGGAATACCCCTCCATCCTATTCATGACCGCCGACACCGACACCCGCGTAGACCCAATGCACGCCAAAAAAATGGCCGCTCTGATGCAGACGGAAGCAAAAAACGGCGCCAGCAAAGATCGCCCAATCCTACTCCGCATCGAGAGCAAAGCCGGCCATGGCGCCGGCAAGCCCGTTAGCAAGCAAATCGAAGAGTTCGTCGATATTTATTCGTTCCTGTTCTGGCAATTGGGAATGAAACCGTAAACGCTAGAGAACGGGGGTAAATTTTGAAAGCAAGAACAGCTTTAGCTGGAGTTCTACTGTGTGCCTCTTGGATGTGCAGTTGCGGCGGAGCCAGCGCCAGCAGCATCGGAACTCCCACGCCCACAACGGTAGCACCGACCGTATCCACAACTCCGGCTCAGAATGGCGCCATAATCGTGAACCTTGCATCGTCGACGAAGGGAGCCATCATCTATTACACGGTCGATGGAAAGACGCCCAGTACCGTTTCGCAACAATACGAAGCCCCGTTCCTGGTCGCATCAAACCTGACGGTCAGAGCCATCGCTACTGCATCAGGAGTCAACAGTACCGTCACCAGCCAGGCCTTCTCTCCCAATATCGCTTCCGGAACACTCGTCTGGAGCGACGAGTTTGCCAACGCATCGGGCACACCCGCCCATCCTGATCCCCGAACCTGGACCTACGACACCGGCAACAGCGGCTTCGGGAATCACGAACTCGAAAACTACTGCGCCTGGGGCTCATCGACATCGCCCTGCAGCACAACCAGTCCCAGCGCTTTCGTCGGAACCGATGGCTTCCTTCACATCGAAGCCCAGCAGCCCTCCGCCGGTGTCTATACATCCGCGCGTCTCAAGTCGCAGGGTCTCTTCAGCTTTCAGTACGGACGGCTCGAATTCAGCGCCCGGGTTCCCGAGGCGCAGGGTTTGTGGCCGGCCGCCTGGCTCCTCGGCAACAACATCACCACCGTTGACTGGCCGTCTTGCGGCGAGCAGGATGTGCTCGAACGGGTCAACTCCCCCCTTACGCCCGACTGGAACGAAGGCTCGGTTCACGGCACGGGCTTCACCGGCGACACCGGTCTGGGCACGAAGTACAACTTCCCTTCCGGACAAACGGCAGCCGGATGGCATACCTACGGCATGATTTGGTCGCCGGGAACGGTAGCCTACTATATTGATGATCCCACCCACCCTTATGCCACTTTCACGACGGCGAATCTCAAGGGCTTCAGCGGTGCAATCTGGCCTTTTGACGCGGGCCAGAGCAGTTTCATCATCCTGAATCTGGCCATCGGCGGCGATTGGCCTGGCCTGCCCAATAGCGCTACACCATTTCCATCCGAAATGTTGGTGGATTACGTTAGGATTTACTCCAACTAAAGGAGCACGCCGCGACGTAACTTTCCCGTCGCTGCCGAATCCCATCTCGTACGGGTTGGGTTGGGAGATCTAAATGAGTTCGCCGAGAGATCGCCAGACTGATGATCGCCAAACTTTGGATCGACGAACTTTGGATCGCCGCGCATTCCGCAAAATCACTCGCCGCGAGCTTTTCAAGCTCGCGCCAGTGGCGGCGCTCGGCGCCTTTGCGATTCCGTCCTTGCGGACTCCCCTGCTCAAGGCCGGCCTCGCCACCAGCGATTGGATCAGCGCGAAACTCTTTCGAACCGGCCATCTGGCCGCAACCTTTACCGACGCCGAACTGGCCCCTCCCGACAAATTTCCCATCAACGGTTATGACGTAGATGATCCCGAAGTGGATTTCGCGGCTTGGAGCCTGACCGTGGGCGGCGCCGTGCAAAAGCCCGGCGACTATAAGCTTGCGCAGGTGCAGGCTCTCCCCAAAATTAGGCAGAATACGCGCCATATATGCGTCGAGGGCTGGGACGTCATTGGCCGCTTCGGCGGAGCCCGGCTCAGCGACTTTCTCAAAAGCGTGGGCGCGGACCTGAACGCGCGTTTTCTCACTGTGGAATGCGCCGACGACTATTACGAAACTCTCGACATGGCGACGGCGCTCCATCCGCAAACGCTGCTCTGCTACGAGATGTATGATCAGCCGCTAACCCGCGAACACGGCGCCCCGCTACGCCTGAGCATCCCTACCAAAGTTGGCTACAAGCAGGCAAAGTACCTGACCGACATGAAAGTCACAAACGTAGTACAAAGATTCGGCTACTGGGAAGACCAAGGCTATTCAGAATTTTACGGACTCTAGGAAAACTCAAGCGTCATCAGGAAAACACAGTTGTCATCGAAAAATAGGATTGTCATCCCGACCGGAGCAGTTGCTTCGCGAAGCGAAGCAACTGCGAAGTGGAGGGATCTGCATTTTGGGTGGCAAGCTTTTGGGTGGCGCAGTGCTTCAGCGCTGCAATGACGAATGAAATTTACCGGGGCTTTAGCCCCGTCTAGCTTTGAATACAATATGGCAACGCAATCCCTAATCATCGAGAACCCGAAAACCGGACAAGCGACCGAAGCCGTGCGCGAGCATCCGCTCATCGTTCGCCTCTGCCACTGGGTGAACGCAATTGCGTTATTCGTAATGATCGGCAGCGGCCTCCAGATCTTCCGCGCCTTCCCCAGCTTCGGCCCCAAACTGCCAGAGAAGGATCTGATCGATCTCCCCAGAGCTTTCGCGCTAGGCGGATGGCTCGGCGGCGCCTTGCAGTGGCACCTAACCTTCGCGTGGATTTACATCGTTACAGGATTGATCTACGTCGCTTATCAGCTCTTCAGTGGCAACTACCGTCAAATGCTGTTTGTACCGCGCGACATTCGCGGAATCTGGCCCATGGTGCGCCACTACTTTTTCTTCGGTCCGAAACCCCCAAGCCGCGAGCCCTACAACGCGCTCCAAAAGCAGGCCTATACGTCCGCGATTGGTTTGGCTGTGTTGTCAATCATGTCGGGCTTCGTGGTGTGGAAGCCGGTTCAGTTCTCCTGGCTGGGATGGATTTTTGGCGGCTTCCACTGGGCGCGCTGGTGGCACTTCGCTGTCATGGTGGCCTTCGTGGGATTCATCCTGGGGCATCTCGTGATGGTCGCGTTTCACGGATGGAATAACTTCATGTCCATGCTGACAGGTTGGAAAGAAGATCCGGAATACCCGGTCGACTAAATGATGCAAATCAGTTGCGAGCACGTTTGGCGCGAAGTATCGAACTACCTCGATGGCGAGGTCGACGCCGCGCTGCGCGCTGCCCTGGAGGAACACGTTCGCGGCTGCACGCGGTGCGCCGCCGTGTTGGACGGTACACGCAACGTCCTGCATTTGGTCGGTGATGAGCGCGTACTGGAGATTCCCGTTGGTTTCGAGAAACGGCTGCGGCAGCGGCTCGACACGGAACGCCCGGCTCCCAGAAAAAGCTATCTCAGTTGGCTGGTGCTGGCGACGGCCGCGGCGTTGATCGTCGGAGCTCTGGCCCTCGGCAATAATTCAGCACTTCGAGAACCTCGCCCGCGCGCCCAAATGGCCCATCCCGCCGCTGGCGTTCCCGCAACGCTGGTGGTCTACGTCGCCGAAGACGGAAAGACTTTCCACATCGCTGGCTGCCCCCTCCTCCACGACAAAGCCAAAGTCCGCAGCATGCCCGCGAGCGAAGCGCTCCTCAAAGGCTACGCGCCCTGCATCCACTGCATGAAGCAGTACCTCAGCGCGGGGCTTCGGCTTCCAGCCAAGCAGGAAGAAATCGCCGACGCCGATACGCCGAGTCACCAGACCCGGCGCACACCGTAGCCGTCAAATACCTCATCGCTGCTCAGAATCGGAACCCCCTCCGCCTGCGACTGCGCGATGAGAATGCGATCAAACGGATCCCTGTGCGGCCCCGGCAAAAGCCCTGCCCGCACGGCGTGGCCAACCGAAATCGCCAGAGCCTCGAAACCCTCCCGAACCAGAACGCCCTCGAAATCCTCTACCAAATCCACTGCCATCGGAAGCTTCCCAAGCCGCGCCTTGGTCGCGATTTCCCATGCCGACGCCGCGCTGACCATCACCGTATTGCTACTCCGCGCAATGAGCTTTCGGGCCGTGGCTGGTAGCGAAACGTCGTCGGTCAACCACCACAGTAGAGCGTGAGTATCCAGCAGCACTCGCAAGGAGGACTACTCCCAGTGGTCGAGTTCTTCGGCGGGAAGGGCCTCGAAGAATTCCGCGCCCAGCTCGAACTGGCCGCGCAGTGCACCGGGTTTGCGAGAGCCCCTGCTGTCCTTCAGCGGCACCAGACGCACCACCGGATCAGCTCCGCGAGCGATCACAATTTCCTCGCCTCGGCAGGCTTTTTCGATCAACCGCGAAAGGTTGGTCTTAGCTTCATGGATGGTAACAGTCGCCATCGGTTGTTAGCTAATTAAGCTTAGCTAACCTATCAAATTTCACCACAACTCGCAATCGCCTTGTTTCTCCGTATCTCCGTGTCTCCGCGGTGAATCGCTCTCCGCCTTGCGCCATTTCGTTTGACCCTCCCTCGCTAAAATGTTATAAAGAAGGGCTTTGTACGGGCCTATCGAACGCTCCTTCTAAGCTTCGCCCAGTCCCGCAAGCAATTTTTCCGATGCGTCTGAACCATAAACTTGGAGCGGGACCCGCCCTCAGCGCGTACTCGGAACCCCTTTCTCATCTCTGTTTCAGGCTGTAATCCCCTGGAGGATTCCTAAATGTTCACCCGCTTCGCATCCTTGCAAGCAAAGGTATGCAGTTCGACAGCAAGAAAGCTCGCCATGATCGCGGTCATCGTTTTTCTCACCTCCCTCCCCTCCTGGGCCGAGGAAGCGGGAGGCGAAGCTGCCCTCAAGTTGCCCGACCTCTCGACGGTTTCGTTTCTCGGCGGCATCGATGGCCACAGGCTGCTGATGATCGGCCTCATTTTCTGCGTTCTTGGTTTGCTCTTCGGGTTGGCCATCTATACCAAGCTCAAGAACCTGCCCGTTCACCAATCAATGCTCGAAATCTCCGAACTTATCTACGAAACCTGCAAAACCTACCTCACCACACAGGGCAAGTTCATCATGATCCTGTGGGCTTTCATCGCCGTCGTCATTGCCATGTATTTCGGATGGCTGGCGCCGGTCCCGGGCAAATCTGTGGCCGTAACCCTTCCGATTATTCTTGGCTTCAGCCTCGTCGGCATCGCAGGCAGCTACGGCGTCGCCTGGTTCGGCATCCGCGTAAATACCTTCGCCAACTCGCGCACCGCATTCGCCGGATTGCGCGGCAAACCCTATCCGCTCCACCAGATCCCGCTCGAAGCTGGCATGAGCATCGGCATGATGCTGATCAGCGTCGAACTGCTCATCATGCTCTTCATCCTTCTCTTCGTCCCCGCCGACTACGCCGGCCCCTGCTTCATCGGCTTCGCCATCGGAGAATCCCTGGGCGCGGCCGCTCTACGCATCGCTGGCGGCATCTTTACCAAGATCGCCGACATCGGCTCCGACCTGATGAAGGTAGTCTTCAAAATTAAAGAAGACGACGCCCGCAACCCCGGCGTAATCGCCGACTGCACCGGCGACAACGCAGGCGACTCCGTCGGCCCCAGCGCCGATGGCTTCGAAACCTACGGCGTAACCGGCGTCGCGCTCATCACTTTTATTCTCCTGGCCGTGAAAGACCCCACCATCCAGGTCCAACTTCTCGTCTGGATCTTCGTCATGCGCATCATGATGCTGGTGGCCAGCGCCCTTGCCTACTTCATCAACAGCGCCGTGGTAAAGGCGAAATACGCCAACGCCGACAAGATGAACTTCGAGCACCCGCTCACTTCGCTAGTCTGGCTGACCTCGATTATCTCGATGGCCATGACGTATGTGATCTCCTACCTGGTCGTTCCAACCCTGAACGGCGACAGCACGCTGTGGTGGAAGCTGGCCTCCATCATCTCGTGCGGCACCCTGGCTGGCGCGATCATTCCGGAACTAGTGAAAGTCTTCACCTCCACCGAATCGCGCCACGTCCGCGAAGTCGTAACCGCCTCGGAAGAAGGCGGCGCATCTTTGAATATTCTTTCCGGCCTGGTCGCCGGCAACTTCTCCGGCTACTGGCTCGGCCTCTCGATGGTCGGCTTGATGGCCATCTCCTACTACTTCTCGCAGATGGGGTTGAGCGCACTCATGCTGGCTCCGGCAGTCTTCGCGTTCGGACTCGTAGCCTTCGGATTTCTAGGCATGGGCCCAGTAACGATCGCAGTCGATTCCTACGGCCCCGTCACGGATAACGCCCAATCGGTGTACGAGCTTTCGCTAATCGAGGTTTTGCCAGACATCAAGGCCGATCTCAAGAAGAATTTCGGCATCGACGCCAACTTCGAACGCGCCAAGGACCTGCTCGAAGAAAACGACGGCGCGGGCAATACCTTCAAAGCCACAGCCAAACCCGTCCTCATCGGCACCGCGGTAGTCGGCGCAACCACCATGATCTTCTCCATCATCATGGCCCTAACCGCCGGTCTGACCCAGGACGTGAACAAGCTTTCCCTGCTGCACGCACCCTTCATGCTGGGCCTGATCTCCGGCGGCGCCATCATCTATTGGTTCACCGGCGCATCCATGCAGGCCGTCACCACAGGCGCATACCGCGCGGTCGAGTTCATCAAAGCCAACATCAAACTCGATGGCGCAGAAAAGGCTTCGGTGGAAGACAGCAAGAAGGTAGTCGAGATCTGCACCAAGTATGCGCAGAAAGGCATGTTCAACATCTTCCTTGCCGTCTTCTTCGGCACCCTGGCCTTCGCTTTCGTCGAACCCTTCTTCTTCATCGGCTATCTCATCTCCATCGCCATCTTCGGCCTCTATCAGGCAATCTTCATGGCCAACGCAGGCGGCGCATGGGATAACGCCAAGAAAATTGTGGAAACGGAACTCAAGAAGAAGGGCACCCCATTACACGACGCCACAGTCGTCGGAGACACGGTCGGCGACCCGTTCAAAGATACGTCGTCCGTGGCGCTAAACCCCGTCATCAAGTTCACCACGCTATTTGGCTTGCTGGCCGTGGAACTGGCCGTCAAACTCGAAGGCGGCAACTTGAAGCACATCCTCGCCGTGGCCTTCTTCCTGGTCTCGGTCACCTTTGTTTACCGCTCGTTCTTCGGAATGCGAATCGGCTCCGCCGAATAGAAATCGCTTACGTGGGGACGGCCGCCCCCGGCCGTCCAGCGGAGCAAAGCTCCGCTCAATGTAGGATTGTCTTCGAATTCGCCATCTTCAGCGTCTGCACATAGCTCACCAGTTGCCAGCGCTGTACCTCCGGCAGCTTCGACCAGACCGGCATGCCCCTCCAAACCACGCCGTTGGTCAGCACCCAGAACACCGCCCCCGGTGTCGCCTCTTGAACCGCCGGAACCACGAGACTCGGCGCTTTCTTCCCGCCCTCGCCCTCTGCGCCATGACATTCCGCGCAATGCTGCTCAAATAGCTTCTTTCCCCCAGCCACCGCGCTCTCGTCCCCAGCCAGCGGATTGTGTTTCGCTCGCACCTTATCGGGAGCCTTCGCGAGCTCCTCATAGTCGAAGCGTGATTCAGCACCGCTCCGTGTCTTCGCGCTTTCGCCCTGACCAAAAACCACAACTGCACCGAGCAGCAACGCGCTCAGCGAGAGAAATGCTGTTTTCATTGCCGCCCTCGAAAGAGCTTGCTCATTGTCTCCCCAAACCCCGAAAACTCCCGCGAAACTCCCCATCGCATCAGCAAGGTATGGCTGTTGTCATTCAACCCAAATCCAGGCGACACCCGAAACGTCCAACCCGAAGGCAAATTCCAAGCCACCGCGGGCGCTAGATAATGAGATGTTTCATGCAACCCGGGGCTCACCGTATCCCCTAGCCCTCCATACATCTCCACGCCAGCCGAAAAATTCTCCCGGCAGAAATTGCACTTCTGTGCCGACGCCTTCAGCGCCAGCGGCCGGCTCGCGCCCACTGCATACCCAAACTCCCAAGCCCCGCTCGGCAACAGATTCTTCGTCGCCAGCGGATTCACCGCCACATTCCATCCCTTAAAGTTCTTCGACAGCAAAAGCTTCAACTCCAGTTCGTGATTGTGCCCCTGCCGCGCAATCGCGTTCGGCGCCGCATGATCGGCCTCGACATCGTGCCCTTCCACTTCCTTCACGATCTTGTCCGCCTCGCTGATCTGCTCATACTCAATGTAGAGCACCGGATTGATGAAATGCTCCCGCTGCAACAACCGGAACCGGTTCTCCCAGCGAAACCCTGTGAACACCGTACTGTCGCCAAACGTCGTCTGACCATCCACATACAATTCCGTAGTCCACCACGCCTTGGCCCCATATTCGAATTCCAGCCACGCGGCATGAAAGTCATGGCCCCCACGCTGCGTTCCCACCGTAGAAAAATATTCCACCTCAAGGCTCCCGGGTTCTTCCAGGTAGTGGTCGTAAGTGACCATGTAAGGGCTCTCCTGCGCGCGCAAACGCGAAGGTGCCCCTAGTCCCACAGCTAGCAAACCAGCCAAAATGCCAATGTACAAAAAACGGCTCACGCCCATCTCCAGTTGCAACTCAGTTGCAGTAAATACTGGTCAAGTCTAAAAGCCTCAGTTTCCGGAGTCAAGAATTCCCGCGATTTTCTGTTGCAAACCAGTTGCAACTAAATGCAACGCGAGAACCCGGTTCGACATGACAAAAGAGAAATTGTCATCCCGACCGGAACCGTTGCTTCGCGAAGCGAAGCAACGGTGTAGTGGAGGGACCTGCTGTTTGCTTTCACTCCATCACAGCGGGCAGCAAAGTCGCAACGCCTCTTGCTCTTGGGCGGCGCAGGCCTTCAGGCCTGCGATAAGTCCTGGTTTTTGTTCGTCGGCTTTAGCCGCTGGGGGAAGGTGTAGGCAGGAACACAAGGCTGAAACGCCGACAGCTCTAACCCTTCGAAACCCCCCGGCACCCACTGCAATACCCGCCAATTTCAAACCGCGACACCACGATATGAAACCGGCACTCGCGCTGAATCTGCCCCTTCAGCCGGTCAAACAGATTGCTCTCAAACTCCTGAATCTTGCCGCAGCGCAAACACGCCATATGCAGATGATCTCGCTCCGGACGCCGCTCGTAGAAATGCTTCTCGCCCTGCAGGTGCATGAGATCCAGTTCATCCACCAGCCCATGCCGCTTCAGCAACCCAAGCGTCCGGTACACGGTGACTCGATCGATTCCAGGATCAACCTTCCTCGCCTTGCGCAGCAATTGGCTGGCATCAAGATGCGTCTTCGCCGTCTCCACAATTTCCAGAATCGTCCGCCGCTGCCGCGTCATGCGCAACCCGCGCGACATCAACTCCGCTTGCAGTCTTCCGGGTGCTTCCGTCTGAGGTAGGGGCATTTTCTAGTTGCTACTCATTTGCAATAGTAAACCCTCCCGGCCATTCTTCCCAAAGCCGGATTTCTGATAGATTCATTCAAGGATCAGGCTCGGAGCACATGTTCATCGGACACGTAGGCGCGGCATTCGCCGCCAAGCGTTTCGCCCCAAAGACCTCCCTGGGCACTCTCGTCTTTGCCACGGGATTCCTCGACCTCCTCTGGCCCATTTTTCTTCTCCTTGGCCTGGAGCACGTCCGCATCGCGCCAGGCAACACCCGAGTCACGCCTTTCGATTTCTACGACTACCCCATCTCGCACAGCCTCCTTGCCGTACTTGGATGGTCCATTGCTGTCGGCCTTGTCTACTTCGGGGCGCGTCGCTACGGCAGAGGGGCCTGGATTGTGGGCCTCGGTGTGCTCAGCCACTGGTTTCTCGATTGGGTTGTCCACCGTCCTGACCTGCAGTTGTGGCCGGGAGGAAGCAGCCGCTACGGTCTCGGCCTCTGGAACAGCTTGCCCGCGACCCTGATTGTGGAGAGTGCCGTCTTCTGGATCGGGATTGGAATGTATCTGCGGGAAACCCGCGCGAAGGACCGCGTCGGCACTTGGGCGCTTCTTTCCTTCGCCGCCTTCTTGATCCTCTGTTGGATGGGCGCTCTGTTCGGCCCATTGCCGCCGAGCGCCAATGCCTTGGCTTGGAGTGGCCTCGCGCTCTGGCTCCTGCCTCCCTGGGCAGCCTGGGCCGACCGCCACCGCACCCTCCGCCGACCGCCACCCCTCAGCTAGTCCGTCTTAGTCAGTTAGTCCGCCTTCATCTTGTCCTTTACGCTCTTCGCCAGCCGCTCGATCTCCTCAGCCTTCTTGATCACGTCCAGAGAAAGCGTGTGCTCATTCGCCTTCCCCACATATTCCTTCAACTCATTGGAAAGCTGGACGAGCTTCTCCGTATCTTCCCTGATCTTGCGGAAGCGCTCTTCGTTGGCTTTCTTCTGCTGATCATGCTCAAACTTCCGCCGCGCTTCGTCCTCGACCGAATCCTCCCCCGCAGCGTGCGGAAGCTGAACCGCTTGCGTCTGCCCTGGGTCTTGCGTGCGCGCCCCCAATGCAGGTACTCGTGTCAAACCCACTAACAGAAGAAAGACTAGCCACCTCATTGCAATCACAGTCACCTCAGGGAGTTCCGCGCTCACAATTATATGCATCCACCGTTGCTATAATCCGGCCAGATGATTCCCCTGGCCTTGGTGCTTCCGGAAAACTTCGACTGGCAGGAGTTGATGCGCGACTGGCGGCAGGACTCTCACCAGTTCTTGCAGCATGACCTCCCCAAAATCGTATTTGTCCTGCTCGCTTCCTTCATTCTGATTCGCCTCCTGCGCGCCATCACCGCCCGCTTGGGCACTCTGAAAATTACCGACCGCTACTCCGAGGTCCGGGCCCGGCAGGTCAAGACCATGGCCGGCGTCATCGGCAGCGTGGGAAAGTTTGCCATCTTCTTCGTCGCGTCTCTCGAGATTCTTTCTCAACTCGGTTTCAACCTTGGCCCTTTGCTGGCCAGCGCCGGAATCGTGGGCCTCGCCATCGGCTTCGGCGCCCAAACTCTCGTCAAGGACGTAATCAACGGCTTCTTCATCCTTCTCGAGAACCAATACGATATTGGAGACTCCGTTCGCGCCGCCGGAGTCAAAGGCAGCGTCGAGGATATGTCTCTACGCCGCACCGTCCTTCGCGACGACGACGGCACCGTCCACACCATCCCCAACAGTGAAATCAAGCTCGTCTCTAACATGAGCCGCGATTGGTCTCAGGTCCTGATCCGGACCACCACCGCTTTTACGGAGCCCAGCGAACGCATCTCCGCCCTTTTGCAGCAGATTTCCGACGCGATCGCCGCCGCCCCCGAGTATGCCACCGACTTCGTCGTTGCCCCGCGGGTACTCGGCATCGACCGCGTGGCTAACGGCGAAGTCGACTACTTGCTCGTCGCGCGTACCCGCCCCGGCCGCCAGTTCGACATCAGCCGCGAACTGCGCCGCAGAATCAAGGACTCTTTCGAGCTGCACAAGATTCAAACCGGACCTCCGGGACGCGTTTTCGTAGTCGAAACCCGGGACTAGTATCTTTCGACTACGAACAGGGCGCCGTGGGTGGCCCGTCTGGAACTCTCCCTCCGAATCCCATGCCGGGCAAGGCTTTCACGCCCAACCGGCTTCGTTTTCCACATTTTTCCACTTCCCAACACACCCTCACTCATGACAGAATTCTCCGCACTCTCGGTTTCAAATTCTGCGGGCATTCCGTGCGATCCCTCTGTTCTCGAGCACGGCACTCGCCTGTCCAACTTAACGCAACTCTTTCCAGGTGCCTGGGAGGCCGATCGATGAAAGCGAAGTTCTCCACCTGTTTGTCCTTGAGCCTGTTGTGGCTCGTTACCGCAGCCTTGCCTGCCAATGCTGCTACCGGAAAGTTCGTCCTGTCCAATCATCCCAACTTCGTCTCGACCGCCCCGAATCTAGGCGCCGAGGATCCCGCCAAAATCATCGAAGTCAGCATCTGGCTGCAACCCCACAATCGCGCCGGGCTCGACGCCTTAGCCAAGGCCCTCTACAACTCCGCCTCTCCCAACTACCGCCACTGGATCAACCGTTCCGACTTCGCAACGCTCTTTGCGCCCTCCGCGGCGGAGGCCACAGCCGTGAAGAATTTCTTTACCTCCAACAATCTCAAAGTCGTCAAAGTTGGGCCCAACAACTTCTTCGTGCGCGCCCGCGGCACCGTGGGCGACGTGGAGAAAGCCTTTCAGGTACAACTCAACAATTACCAGGTAGCTGGCCAGACCGTCCGCGCCAATGACCGCGATCCTTACATCACCGGCGCCGCCGCATCTCTAGTCCGCTCTGTTGCCGGACTGAACACGTCGGAATTCCAACATCCCATGATGGTTCGGTCGACCAGCCTTCCGACAGGCGCGCCCGCAGCCGCAGCCGCTCACGCCAAGTCCTTCGCCGCTCAAGCTGCCCCAACACTTCCTCCCGATTTCTTTACGACCAAATGTTTCGATGGGGTAGTCACTGAGACCTCCGGCCAACAAGGTGCCTTCCCGTTCGCCACCTTCAAGGGAAATCACTATTTCGAAACCCCAACCAGCGCCGGCTGCGGCTACACACCCCAGGAAATCTACACCGCCTACCACCTCAATGGCCTCTACGCTGCGGGCCACGACGGCACGGGACAAACCATCGCCATCATCGACTGGTGCGGCTCGTTCACCGTTCAGCAGGACGCCAATGCGTTCTCAGCATTCTTCGGCCTGCCTCCGATTACAGCGTCCAACTTCACCATCACCCACTTCCCGACCGCGTCTACTTGCGCTGGCCCGAATCTGGAAATCAATCTGGACGTAGAGTGGGCACACGCCATCGCTCCCGGTGCCAACATTAACCTCGTAGTTCCTCCGTCGGCTTTCTTTCAGGACATTGACGAAGCCGAGTACTTCGCCATCGTCAATCACCTCGGCAACGTGATCTCGGGAAGCTACGGCGCGCCCGAGTTCTACGTCGACCCCACGGAATTGGACAACGGCAACCTCTTATCTGAAATTGCCGCCGTCTTCGGCATCGCCACCAACTTCTCGTCCGATGACCAGGGCGACGGCGAGGCTTTCTTTGGCGTTAAGACCGCCAGCTATCCCGCCGATTCTCCCTTTGCTACCTCGGTCGGCGGTGTAACCCTCGCGCTCAAACCCAACAACACCATCGCCTGGCAGAGCGGCTGGGGAGAAAACCAGACCCTGCTGACGCAAGAAGCCTTCATCTTTGATCCACCCTTCACCTTCGGTTTCGTGGGGGGCGCCGGCGGTGGCCCCAGCGGCCACTTTGCCAAACCTTCCTTCCAGAAGAATCTGGGCGGGAATTTCCGCAAAACGCCCGATATCTCGTGGCTGGCTGACCCGTTCACGGGAGGTGTCGTCCTCATCACTGAAGCGGGACAGTATCCCCCCCAAGTGTGGTTCACAGTAGGTGGCACCAGTCTCGCTTGCCCGATGTTCTCGGGTCTCTGGGCTATCGCCAACCAGGAAGCGGGCGAACCCCTAGGCCAGGCCGCACCCTACCTCTACTCCATGCCGGCCGGAACCATCACCGACGTCGTTCCCGTCAGTTCCACCAGCAACGTGACCGCCTCGATCCAGGAATCCAGCACCGTCACCAACAAGTACAACGCGTCCGCGGTTGCAGGAGCCACTGGCCCTTTCTACAGCGCGATCTGGGACTATCCCTTCGATCAGGACACCGCCGTGGTACTCACCTTCGGCACCGACTCCAGCCTCACCACGAAAGTGGGCTGGGATAATGTGACCGGCCTCGGAACCCCCATCGGGAAACCCTTCGCCGACCACTTCTTCGTGAAACCAGCAGTCACGAAGTAACCAAACCCAGCAACTTCCGGGAGAGCGAACGCTCTCCCGGACTTTCTTCGACTCTTCCGGACTTGCGTCCTGACTAAGGTGTTTCACCAGCACCAATACTCTTAGGCAACATTTTCCTCTTTCCAAGTACCGGGCTCCATGACAGAATTCTGCACAGTTTGAGTTTCATTCATTTCCTGCGGGTATCCGTGTGCTCCCCCGGTCGCCGAGCCGAGCTAGCATGCCCGTTCAACTCCAAAGCAAACTGCCGTGGGTGGCCCGATTGAAGAAAGCAAGGTGTTCCCCCTATACCTCCATTGGCGTTTTATTCCTCGCCGCCGCTCCCGTCTCTCCAGCACAAGCGGATGCGGCACGCGGTTGTCCGAGAAAAAGGAGCGGTAAAACATGAAGAGAAAAGTATTCGTGATGTTTTTGTGCAGTGTGCTCGGCGTGATTGGTGCGTCGTTGGTTGAAAAGCGGGCGCAAGCCCAAGGTCAGGGACAGGTCAAACCAGTAGTAATTGGCGTCGATGCCAATGGAATTCCGACCGTAAGTCCTGGCACGGTGACGCTTTCGACTGCGAACGGTGATACGGTCCGCTGGTTTAGTTCCGGAATCTCGTTCCAGATTACCTTTCCTTCAGGCAGCCCGTTTGTAAATTCCAGCTTCGCTGGATCGAATGTCCTCTCTGGCGCGATTCAACATGGTTCTACGGGTCCATACAACTACACCGTCACGGTAGGCAATAAATCGAAGATTGGCAGTGTGGTTTGGGGTAACTAGGAAGCCACAACAATTCGGCACGGGCACCGCCCACAAAGACGCCGGTCGATCGCTGTGGCGATCAACTCCGTCTACGTGGGTGACAACGAATGGGTTGGCCTCCGATTACCTCAAGACCAACCCCGGTTTCATCGGCGCGTTCGAAGTCATGGACGCGAAGGCGAATCCGGACATCAATGCGTTCAGCTTCAAATAGATTTCAGAACACAGCCTGAACCGAGCCTCCCGGAGAGCGATCTCCAGGAGGCTTTTTCTTGCCCCAACCTCTTCCCCTACACTCTGCCCATGGGCAAGCACGCCCTGGCGTCACATGGGAACGGCCGCCCCCGGCCGTCCAGCGGAGCGAAGCTCCGCTAGATCTAACCTCAGAGAACCTCTCATTCCTCCTCCAGCAAATCCCCCAACCGGTCCAAACGCTTCTCCCAAATCGCCCGACGATCCTCAATCCACTGTTCCGCCACCGAAAGACCCGAAGTTTCGATCCGGCAAGTCCGCACTCTCCCCGACTTCTCGGTCCGCACCAACCCGCTCTTCTCCAAAATCTGCAAATGCTGCACCACCGCCGCCAGCGTGATTGCAAGAGGCTTCGCCAGAACCGAAACCGAAATCGGCCCCTCGCTCAGCCTCTCCACCAGCGCCCGCCGCGTGGGATCTCCTAGAGCATGAAATACCCGATCCACATGTATCTTCCGATGAGGCATAAACACACCTTTCACCCAGCTCGAGGCAGCAGCCTATATCCCCTTTTCCAGATGTTCCAGCAGCGAACGCCACCCCGCCTCCCGCCTCTCCACTCCATCCGACCCTTCGAAATACGCTCCCTGCTCCGTAAAAGTCAGGTCGGTCCCTTTCTCCGAAGGCGTCAGCTCAAACGTAGCCTGCGACGCCGAAAACCGCCGCTCCCCCATCGACATCGTGTAAGCAATCACGATGCGCCGGTTCGGAACAATGTCCATGTACTTCGTCTCATTCGAAATCACCTTCCCGGGAATCGGAGAATTTTCTCCCATCCGGTGACTCGACCGCTCCGTCCCACCTACCCGGAAATCCATCTCAAACGTCTCCGCCTCGTGGTTCCTGCCATCGACAAACCACCGCCGCTTCTTAGCCGGATCCGAAAACGCCGCAAACACGCGCTCCGGCGTAGCCGCATAACTGCGCTCAATAACAAACGTTCCGTGCGTAACCGTGGTCTCTTCCATAACCTTTTCCATGACTTCTTCCTCCTCCGCGCTTGCTAATTCCATCAATAGTCAAGTACATGCTTAAGTATTATCGGGCGACAAATCAATTGTCAAGCACAAACTTAACTATTGCGGGTGCCCCACTCAAGCCCTCTTTTTGGCTTGAGTGGGGCTTTTCAGCAGATTCGGGAAGAATCGCCGCCCACTCACTTCTTCATCCACCCTTCCATGTCCATCCACTCAGCCAACCGGTCAATCCAATGATCCGTGGGAATCCCATGCGGTCGCGCTCCAAACCCATGGCCCCCCTTGGCATAAATATGCAGCTCCGCCGACTTGTGCGCGCTCAGCCACCTCATATACAAAGCAACACTCTCAGGCGCGAGCCCGAGCGAATCATCCGTCGCCGCCGCAACAAACATAGGCGGCGCATCCGGCGGAACCGGCAAGTCCTTGAACGTCTCCCCGCCCGCATAGATCGGCGCCACGAAAAGAGGCCGGCCTTCCGGCTTGTACTGCAACGCAACTCCCGCAGTCACCGCGCCACCAGCAGAGAATCCAATAATGCCGACCCGATCCGCAGATACTCCCCATTCCGACGCGTGCTGACGAACGTACGTGACCGCCGCCAGCCCGTCAGCGACTGCCAAAGGAATAATCTTCTCCGTCATATCGCGAAATTTATGCCCGTCACCCAGCATTGCCGCAAATTCCTGGGTGGCGTCCTCGCCCGTATGCGCGATCCGATACTTCAACACAAACGCCGTCACGCCTCTCTCCGCCAAATATCTAGCGACATCCGTCCCCTCGCTGGAAATGGAGAGGGCCATAAACCCGCCGCCAGGGCAGATCACCACCGCCGTTCCATTCCTCAACTCGGGCGTCGGCTTGAAAACCGTCAAACTCGGCTTGGTCACATTGGCGACGATGTCCGTGTTCCAGAGCTTCGAAAAATACTGCTTCTCGGGATAGTTCTCCGCCGTCGACCCAGGCGCCACGCCGGGATAAAGGGGAATAACCTCCTGCGCGGCCCCAAGGGCTGCCAGATACACCACCACGCAAAGGGTTCGAACCACGAATGTCTTCATGGCCGCATAGTCTAGCAGGAAGGGGGCTTCGGATGGGCAAGTGTGAGGTAGGGGATTGTGTGGCGTGGGCGCCCTCGACCGCGCGGTCTTGATTTCGGGTCGTAAGGTTTACGGCGGGCGGCCCAGGCTTCTGACCTCTCTATCCCCGTCCCGGACATATGGGTGCCCCACCATTGCGCTTTTTGCAAGAGCCTGCCCTGAGCTTGTCGAAGGGGTGGGCGGCGACGACGCCGGCACTACATCTGTTAAAGAGAGATGAGTCTTACAGCGCGCTCATATTCGACAAGAACTCAGTATTGTTCTTGGTCTTCCCCAGCTTGTCGATCAGCAATTCCATAGCCTCAACTGGCGAAAGCGGATTGAGCACCTTCCGCAGCACCCAAATCCTCTGCAAGTCTTCCTTCGGAATCAGCAGCTCTTCTTTTCGCGTACCAGAACGCTGAATATCAATCGCCGGAAACACGCGCTTATCCACCAGCTTGCGCTCCAGGATGATTTCCATGTTGCCCGTACCCTTGAATTCTTCAAAGATCACGTCATCCATACGCGACCCGGTATCGATCAAGGCGGTGGCGATGATGGTCAACGACCCGCCTTCTTCAATATTCCGAGCCGACCCAAAAAACCGCTTGGGCCTTTGCAGAGCATTCGAGTCCACACCACCAGAGAGCACCTTGCCCGAAGGAGGCACAATCGTGTTGTAAGCGCGAGCCAGACGAGTCACCGAATCCAGCAAAATCACCACATCGCGCTTGTGCTCGACAAGCCTCTTCGCCTTCTCGATCACCATCTCGGCAACCTGCACGTGCCGCGCCGCCGGCTCATCAAAGGTCGACGAAATCACTTCGCCCTTCACCGACCGCTGCATATCCGTAACTTCTTCCGGACGTTCGTCAATGAGGAGCACAATCAACACAACTTCCGGATGATTCGTAGTAATCGAGTTCGCCACATTCTGTAGCAGCATCGTCTTACCAGCTCGCGGCGGAGACACAATCAATCCGCGTTGCCCCTTGCCAATCGGCGTCAGCAAATCCATCACGCGCGCGCTGGCATTTTCACGAGCCGTTTCCAGCTTGATGCGCTCCTGCGGATACAAAGGCGTCAGGTTGTCAAACAGAATCTTGTTGCGCGCTTCATCCGGCGATTCAAAGTTCACCGCCTCAATCTTCACCAGCGCGAAATACTTTTCCCCCTCATGCGGAGGCCGCACTTGCCCACTGACGGTATCGCCCGTCTTCAAATCAAACTTGCGAATCTGCGACGGCGATACATAAATGTCGTCCGGGCCCGGCAGGTAGTTGTAATCCGGGGAACGCAGGAAGCCGTAGCCGTCAGGCAGAATTTCCAGCACGCCTTCGGCAAAAATGTGTCCTTCTTTTTCGCTCTGAGCTTGAAGAATCTTGAAAATCAGATCCTGCTTGCGCAAGCCGCTCGTGCCCGGAATTTCCAAGCTCTTGGCGATCTTGGTCAATTCGGTAATGCTCTTCTCTTTTAATTCGGAAATAGTCATTCAGTCATCCTAAGGTTGGAGGTGTTTGGGAGGTGTTTTGCGGGAAAGGACTTCAGAAGGTTCAGGATTTTTTACTGCCAGAATTTCAAAGTGTCAGAATTTCAGTGCCGAAGACGTCAGGCCAGGGCGGGAGTTGGAAGAGGAAAGCGGGGCGGACTTACGCCGCCCGCCGGTGAGCTTCAATAGCAGTTTCGTCTTCCGTGTCCTTAATGACCGGCAGCTGCTCCGAGGCGATCAACTCCAATACCTCGTTCATCGTTTCCTGAATCCGGGTATTAGGCCGATGAAATTTCCGTGTGGCCTTCGAGGCAAGCTGACAAAGAATATACCGATTCTTCAGGGAGTGCAAGGCGCCAAACACTTTGCGGGAACGCATGGAAACACCTACTTTCCGATAAAATTACCGAGGATGCATGTCATCCTGCGATAGAACGCTCGAGACCAGCATTGCTTGCATTTCGTCTCGTTGAAGATTTCCGCAGATAAGCAGAGCTAGATACTAGATGCACTGCCCTAGGGCGAAGTTGCTTAATTTCAAGGATTTGTCGAGCTCGAAGGCCTGCAACTCCAGCCATAACCCTGAGGAACTATGGATTTTAGAAGCCGTTGCGGCAAAGGTCAAGGAGTTTCGCAGGTGCCTTTCCAGGGTCCTCCAAAAGTTGCTGCCTGAAGAGGGCCCGGGCGGGAAAATCTTCCTGAAGCTACTGATTATAAATGTCTTACCTTTTGTCTTAGGGAAGCCTCCGCTGGACCCTCGAAACCATTTCACCCCTGTAATCTTGAGCGAAGCAGTCGAAAAGCCTGCCCTGAGCCTGTCGCAGGGGCCCTGCACACGCTTGCTAGCTTTCTCCCAGCGCACTCTCCCACCTTTAGTAGTTTGCCCGCTCCCCGCTAGGCAACCGCGGGCCGCGCAGGTAAGCTGCTAAAAGGAGGCCCGAGTCTCTGTTTTAAAGCCATGTCCTTCTCTTCCTTCCACGGAAATAACGAAGTCGTCCGCCGCATGCGCGAAGCCCTCAGACGTGACCGCTTCCCCCATGGCGTCATCCTGACCGGGCCGACTGGGGCCGGAAAGTACACCCTCGCAGTAATGATGGCGCAAGCCATGAACTGCCTCACCCCTCCCGAATCTGCGGACTCCCTGCCCGACTTCTGCGGCGCCTGCTCCAACTGCACCCGCATCGGCCAGGCCGCCGACCTCGACAGCCGTTTCGCCGAGGCCGTCGAAGCCCGCGAAGCCCTCCGGGAAACCGACAAAAAGGAGACCCGAATCCTCGTCCAAACCCATCCCGACGTTCTCGTCATCCCGCCCGACCCTCCCCAAATGCTGGTCAAGGTCGACCAGGTCCGCCGCGTCATCGCCAACATCTACTTCCGCCCCGCCGAAGCGCGTGAGCGCGTCTACATCTTCACGACTTCGGCCTTCATGAAAGAAGCAGCCAATTCCCTCCTCAAGATCCTGGAAGAGCCGCCCGAATTTGCCACCCTGTTCCTGCTGGCGGAAAACCCGGGCGCGCTGTTGCCCACCATCCGTTCGCGATGTATTACGTTCACGCTCGCGCCGCTGGCAAACTCCGCCATCGAACAGGACCTGGCGAAGATTCACCCCGACTGGACGCCCGCGCAAAGAACGCTGGTGGCGCGCCTTTCCGGCGGTGCCGTCGGCCAGGCACGAGGCTTCGACCTCCCGACCTACACTTCTGCCCGCTCCAACGCGCTGGCCATGCTGGCCTCAGCTTTAGAAGGCAACGACCATACCGCGCTCTTCAAGGTCACCGAAACCTACCGTGCTGGTGCCGACGGCCGCGAGAAAACCGAGCACCTCCTCCGCACCTTATATAGCCTCCTCGAGGACCTCCTCTGGCTTCTCGAAGGCACACCCGACCTCGTCCGGAACACCGATATCTCACGGGATTTAGGCAGATTGGCCCAATCCGCCAGCTTCCCCTGGGTGCAGGAAGCCAGCGATCGCCTCGCCGAAGTCGAGCGTGGCATGCGCCGCAATCTTCTGCGTTCCCTCTCCTTGGACTCCTTCGCCACCTCCCTCGAACGTCCCTGAAAGGGCCTAAACAGCGCCCCGCGAAGGGCCTGGTCATGGCCCTTCTGTAACCTTTCGTGGACTCCGAAGACACCAATTCGAGGATTGCCACTGCCCCAACCCTGTGATAGCTTTACTGCAAAGTTTTTACTCCTGAATTCGCAATCCTCATGGTCAGCACGGTAATTCCCCAAGAGTATTGCGCTTCCGAGTGGTGGACTATGAAAGAAATCGTGGAAACTGAGCCCCTTGATCGTGAGGCATTCGGTCGCGCCGCCGAGCCCGAGGGTTTCGCCAACCGCAAGTTAATCCGGCCCGTGCTTCACCGTCCCGAGCACGCCCCCCACGCCAATCACGTACCCAATCACGGCAATGGGGTCAGTCACATGTCCAATCACAGTTCCGGCCACAACCATCCACCCAGCCACAACCACGGCCCCAATCATGTCTCCAATCAAAGCCACGGCGCTCCCCACAATAACGATCGCCGCAGCGGCCCCGGCGGCAGCAAGAAGACTCCACCGGCGGAGACTACACACGCCGAAAATTTCTACTATCAGAAGCAGATGCAGGGCAAAGTCCAGATGGTCGTCGTCCTCCGTGACGGCGAGGAAGTCCACGGCATCATCGAGTGGTACGACCGCAGCTGCCTCAAGCTCAATCGCCCCGACGGCCCCAATCTCATGATCTACAAGCCCTCCATCAAGTACATGTACAAAGAAGGCGAAGCCCGCTAGCGACTTCGCCTTGCTTCAACACCATCCCGCCTTTTCCTACTCTCCGCATTTCTCGCCCGTCCTGAATAGAAATTCAACCGCACTCTCCCCCTCAGCGCCGTTTCCGGCAACAAATGCCACGTATCCTCCGGCACCAGATACACTGCCAGAAAGTCGCTTTCCTCTTCCGTATACGGCACCTGCTCCGCTTCGGGTGCAGGAGCAATTCGCCAGGCGCGAGAACGCACTGCCCTCGAAAGTAGACTGCGCGTAACCTGGCATCCCTGCTACGCTCTCCAAGTCTCCACCCCGACTGCCAGCTAGGGGTGTGTCTGTGCTCTATAAAACGCTCAGTGCGGCTGTGTGCGGCATTGATGCCAGCATTATTGAAGTTGAGGTGGACGTTTCCGGCATCAAGACCAATGAAGATCATTTTCACACCGTCGGACTCCCCGACGCAGCCGTGCGCGAAAGCCGTGACCGCGTACGCGCCGCGCTGAAAAACTGCGGCTACGACATTCCTTCGACCCACATCACCATCAATCTGGCCCCGGCCGACATCAAGAAAGAAGGCTCAGGATTCGATCTGCCCATGGCCCTGGGAATTCTGGGCGCCTACGGCGGCTTAAATAAAAAGGAGGTCCCGGATTGCCTGTTTGTCGGCGAACTGTCGCTA
>Ga0209863_10000367_pt1 | contig 24592 bp, 21 predicted proteins | sample OrgsoiDNA2013046_FD_185796 | JGI IMG/M metagenome (GOLD analysis project Ga0209863, IMG submission 185796) | Permafrost soil microbial communities from the Arctic, to analyse light accelerated degradation of dissolved organic matter (DOM) -... | ecosystem: Environmental > Terrestrial > Soil >...
AAGGGTGCGCCATCCCTTCGCGTACTTTGCGAAGGGTGGGAGTCGGAATATTGGTAGAACGGAACGGGGGAAAAGCGTTACCTCGGGGGCTAAAGCCCCTGTTTTTTTGCGCCGAACGCGGGCCCGCTCTACCGTGACGGGTGGTGGTTGGAGGGCGGAGTGGGCTGGGGCATCCTCGATTCCAGGGCAAAGGCGCCGGACATGAGTGTGTCCGCCCCACATGGGCTTTGGGGCCTGGGAGTGTTTAGATTCTGGAGGGCAGTGGGGTCTGTTGGCGATCCTCGGTGACGTCTACTCCTGGCCTCGGCGGCTGAAGCCGGGGGTTGAAGGCGGTGGATCGCAGCACTGAAGTGCCGCGCCCCCCACAGCTTGAATTCAGTAAAACTCAAGTCAGCAGCTTAAGTCATTGAAAGTTGAAGTTGCAAGCAACTGCTTTTGGGTGGCGCAGGCATTCATGCCTGCATCAAGAGCTGCTAGCTGATGGGCTTTAGCCCCTGAGGTAAGGTGTAGCGAATTTGCTCGCAGCCTTCATGATTGTCTCTACCCCTCACCTCAGCGGCTAAAACCACACATCTCAGTGCGTTTAAAGAATGTGAATGTGGGCACAACTGACAAAGGAAGAGCTGTCAGTAGCCCGGAGAGCTACCCCTCACCTCAGCGGCTAAAGCCGCAGATATCCTGGTTCTGAATGCAGCACTGAAGTGCTGCGCCGCCCAAAAGCTCGAGCTTACCAAAACACAAGTCATCAAGAGATGGAGTTGCAAGCAACCGCTTTTGGGTGGCGCAGGCATTCATGCCTGCATCAAGAGCCACTAGCTGATGGGCTTTAGCCCCTGAGGTAAGGTGTAGGCACGAGTTGTGGAGCCACCGGGCGCTGAAATGCTGCTCCGCCCAGCGCTGAGCTTACCACCAGCCGAGTCGCTTAGCGCAAAGCGTCCTCCTCCAAATTGGCACCAGGTACCCGAAAGTTGGTGGCGCGAACCAGCTTTTGTGCTGAGCACCACTACTAACCTGAAAACGAGGGTGAGGCTAGGACCAATCCATATCGTGGCAACACTGGGGCGGTTCGCGTTTTCTGGGCCGAGGCTCTTGAACTCTCTGGACTTATCCGGGCAAGGGGTGCCCCATCTTTCGCGTTCTTTGCGAAAGGGTAGGAACGGGAATGTTCGTACAACGGAACGAGCCTAAGCGTTGTCGGCAGCATCGCATCCCGCCCCTTCGACTTTGCTCAGGGCAGGCTCTTGCAAAATTCGCAAGGACGGGCACCCGTTGTCGTGGTGGTGCCATCGAGATCAAGAACAAAGGCTGTGCCACCCGTCCACCCGGTAACTGGCGACACTCCTAGACTCCGAACTGTCGGAGGTGATGATCGATGTGGAGATAGGCGTAGCGCAAGCGCTCGGTTTTCGACATCTGCCCAAACATGGCGTGAGAAGCGAATGCCCCTTCCCAGGCACAGAAGCGCTCTAACAAAATGCGAATTTCTTCCAAGTCGGATGCAAAGTCCGTGGGTGGCGTGCCACCCTGCTGCTGGTCCATTTCCGGGCGCGTCTTGAAGCCGTGCGGCCAAGGGATGGGGACCCAAAGCGCTAGGGGTTTCAGAATTGTACGCTTGAAGAAACTCGTGGACGAGCTGATGTACTTTTCGCTCAGGGCTGCTCGCAGGGAATCGCCGAGATGGCAGATCATTTGATGAGCCGACATTGTTCCCCACTTCGGTTGAGTATTGGAGCGCACTTTGGCTAGGCGGCTCAGCACCTCGCTCCGGTCGCGAACGTTTAGGAGAGTTTTCATCTTTGAAGCCCTAATATTTCACAATGTCCGCACAACGGAACAGGGAAGAGCGCTACATGGGGCCGAAGACCCACTCACGACAACACCTCCTCAGAGATACCCTCTCCAGAGCCAACCTCTACAGTACTCACCGCACTCGCGCATGACATCCTCTCGCCGACCGCCCGGCATCTGAGATTCGGCAAGACTGTAAGGTCTGCCAGCTTTTCTTCCGATCCGGTCGAACGGAGGTCAACGCATTATGAACAGACTCAGAATTGCATTGCCACCAGTACTTTTTTTCAGTCTGATGACACTGGGCCACGCCCAGCCACAGGACCCAGCACAGCAACCCGACTCCCCCAAGCAAGAGGAAATCAAGCACCCCAAGGACGCCACTCCCCCTCATAAGCCAGCCGAGGCAAAACCTCCTCAAGAGAGCCGGCCACAGGAGGAAAACCCTCCGAAACCAGAAAAGCCCGACGCTCCAAAACCGCCGAAGGACCAACCAAAAGACCAGCCCAAAACCGGTCAGGAAGAGCGCCAGGAAAATCATGGCCAAGCAGATCATGGTCAAGCCGAGCGCGGTCAAGCCGACCATGCTCAATCCCAGCGCGGCGATGACGCTCAGAAGCGCCAGGGCGGCAAAAGCGCTCGCGTCCCCGATGAGCAGTTCAGGGCCAAGCTTGGGCATCAGCATTCGTTCAAAGTGAACCGGGTCGTTACGCAAACAAGAGTCGTTCCAAATCAGACGCAGTTTGTATACGAAGGCTACGCGTTTGTGTTCCTTGACCCCTGGCCGGCCGACTGGATGTTTACGGACGACTGCTACATCGATTATGTCGACGACCAGTACTTCCTGTTTGATCCGTTCCACCCGGAAATTCGCGTCGCCTTGGTTATCGCCGACTAACTGGCATTGCGCAGGATGTCCCACTCCAGCCCTCCTTTGGCTTGAGTGGGGCTCTTGCAAGAGGCAAGAAGGTTCGCCCGGCGCCAAACGGCTGAGTCGATGGCGGGTCGCCGAGCCTTTGATCAACCTGGACCAATCCGGACAAAGGGTGCCCCGACCTTCGCGCACCTACCCTGCGAAGGGCGGGAATAGGAATGTGTGTGGAACGACCGGGATGCCGCTCAGTCTGACGTATAATTTTGCGGAGCAAGCATCCATCCCCGGGCCCGCCTTACGAGGATCTTACTCCCCAGGATTTATGCCAAGGACCACATGTTTTTATGTCGAACGCTGTTCTTTGCGTCCTTTGTGGCGCTGAGTGGTGTAACTTGTCTGGCGCAATCCCAAGCCCCAGCCTCTCACGGCGTCATTCCACTGCACCCCATGGCTCCCGAGCAGCGGGTCGAAAAGGTTTGGGGCGATCCCAGCAAGCCGGGCGAGCCGTTCGTCATCCGCATTCATAACGACCCCGGCTACATCGTCCTGCCGCACTTTCACCTGATCGACGAGAATATCACCGTCGTACAAGGCAGTTGGTCCGTCGCGATGGGCAAGCGCTTCGACCGCGCCACGCTCGAGCCCATGGAACTCGGCAGCTTCGGAATTGTGGCCAAGAACATGGCGCACTTCGCATTTTCCAAAACGGAAACCATCGTCCAGGTGCACGGCACCGGACCGTTTTCCAGCACGGTCGTCGATCCGGTCTATGAGCTGACGGAGAAGGGCGTTTTCGTGCTAACTTCGCTGCTCATGCCGGGCACTCCCACCACATCAGCTCCCGCCGACTGCTTTGCCCTGAAGGTAGGCGCATCCGTGCGCGGCGAACTGGGCGAAGGCAACGTCGTCCGCGCCCGCTGCTCGCCAGCCAATCAAATTACACAATGCTGGATTCAAAAAGCGGACAGTTCTCGTTTCTGGGCTGTGTTCCGCGATCTGAAACCGATGTAGGTCAAAGTGTCGGCGGAGACGCTGGTGCTTATTGGATTGATAGATGGCCATGCGCAAGGTCAAGTCCAGTCTTCCGGAGATCCTCAGTGAGTTGGAGGCTCGCTACGGCCCGCAGGAGGCGTCTTGGCCGGCCGATCCCTATCTATTCCTGGTGTGGTGGCACTGCGGGTATCCGGCGAGCGACGCAACCTGCGGCCGAGGGTGGCAAGCTCTGAATCGTGAGGTTGGAGTGGAGCCGCACAATTTGCTCGCGGCCTCTCCCGCAAAACTGGCGAAAGCTTTGAAGCCCGGGGGGATGATTCCGGAACTGCGGGCGGCGCGGCTGAAAGAAGTTGCGGCGCGCGTGAAGGATGCCTTCGCAGGTGACTTGCGGGCTGGGCTGGTTGGACCGATCGGTCAAGTCCGGAAGGAACTCAAGAAATTTCCTGGTATCGCGGATCCGGGGACAGATCGGATTCTGCTCTTTGCCGGAATTGCGCCGGTTGCGGCCGTCCCTTCGAACTGTACTCACGTGTTGGTGCGAATTCAACGTGGGCAGGAGCGCGAGAACTACAGTGTGAGCTACCATGAAGCGCAGCAGGGCATCGAGGCCGAGGTCGCCGCTTCGCTCCATGCCCGCCAGCGCGCGTACTTACTGTTGAAGCGTCATGGACAGGAAATCTGCAAGCGTACAAATCCGAAATGCGAGGAGTGTTCGGTGAGCGCCGCGTGCGCATTCTTTGCGGGCAGAAAGCGCGGGGCGGGCTAGAATGAGTCGGCGGGTAGTGGATCGGGAAGGGAGGCCAATGTCTCGAGAACGAGCGCTCCAAGGCATGTTGGTGTTCGTGGGCCTGCTCTTTACGGCCGCGATCTATCCGTTGACCGTGTTTTTTCGAGCCGACGCCGCTCTGGCGATGATGCTGAGTCTCTATGTGACGCTCGGGATTCTTCTCCTCATTGCCGCCCGCAACCCGCCCGCCCACCGCAGCCTCATCGCTTTCACCGCCTGGTCGAGCCTGGTCCACGCTGCCGTAATGGGCACGCAGGCCTACCTCAATATCGTCGCCCGCGGCGAACTAATCGGTGTGGCAACGCTGGTTCTTATCGGCCTTGCCCTGCTCGCGCTGGCTCCCGCCAAAGTGGCCCGCGATCAGGCTCCGTCGGCCGGCGCGTAATGTGGAACAGGAATTCTCCTTGAGCGATTGAGAGAGCGGCCTGCCGGAGTGCCGCTTCATCGAATACAAGTTTCACCACATGCGCCGCCATGTCGTCGCACTCCGCGCCCAGATCCCTGTCGTCGCCCGCAGACTTTGCGCGGAACGGCGTGATATCCACAAAGCCCTTCACATCATCCAGCGAATGAAATCCACGATGCCCGATCTGGCTGATGCGTGCTTGTACTCCGGTCTTGGATTTTCGCGAAACGCTTGCACACGGATGCCGCAATGGGAAAGGAAGTTTCAGCCGTCGCAGAGAGGAATGTTCTTAACGCGCCGAAGCGTCGAGTGCCAGCGCCTCACGCAAGGTCGGCTCGGGATTGCGCCGAATCGCTGCCGCTTCCGCACCGAGCCGCTGTTCCAATTCCTTTTGCATGGCCCGCCCCGGGTTGCCTTCGGCAGCGCCAGCCTCCGAAGAACCCAGCGACTCCGATTTCAACACGCTGGCGTAAACAAGACGGGCAGGGAAGTTCGAGTCCTTGAGCGCCACCGCGTACCCGTACCAATCCACGGCCTCGCTCTGCGGATCGTTAAGCCCGGCATCCAATTGGAGCGCCCGTTGGTACAGCGGCACAGCGTCTTTCGTCTCACCGAGTTTGGAGCGCAGCGAAGCCTCCGCCACGTTGGCAAAACTCTCCAGCTTCTTCTCTCCCATTTGCCCCGCCAGCAAACGCGCCGTTTTGTAGTAGTGAAAAGCCAGATCCGTATGTTGTTCGCGTTCGTGGCAGGCTGCTAGCTTCAGTTCCACGCCAATCAGATTCGCTGCGGGGGGCAGACTGGGTGCAGGCCGCTGCGCCACCTTCTTCAGGAAAGCCGAATAGTGCCGGATGGCTTCCTCAGTCTTACCCTGCTTTTCCAGTTCCTCCCCGAGATACACCTCGGCTTCGGCCTGCGCCGGATCGCCTGCCAAAGCTCTCTGCCAGTCTTGTTCCGCTTCCGTATCGTGCCCGGATTGCTTCGCCAAAATGCCATGATTCACCAGCAGGGCAGCATCCCGGGGTGACAGTTGGAGCCATTCACCGGTTCGACGATAGGCTTCGTCCACGCGTTTCTCCCGGAGCAGATATCCCAACCACGCATCGCGCGGCGCCGGATCGTTCGGGTTCGCGCGGATCGCGTACTCCCACGCGGCTTCCGATTCCTGAGGATCGCCCTTGTCCAGCGCTTCTCGCGCCACGCGCAACTGGAGTGAAGTATCGTAGGGAGCCAGCCACGCCGCGCGCTTCAAATCCGCCAGGTCACTGTTCCGCAGCCCGAGGTAATAATGGCTCTGGTCGATCCCGCCCCAGATCAGCAGAAGGCAAGCCGTACTCATGCGCAACCTGTGCGCCGTCGCGCTCGGACCGGCGAGCCAGCGAAACGCCGCCATCGCGGAACTCCCCGCCTCGCGCCCTCGCTCCGCAATCTCAGCCCGCGAGCTCACCAGGAGCCCCGCAACCCGGTTGTCCCTCAGCTTCCAGATCGCTCCATCCAGAATGAAATGATGAATATTGACCAGTGCCGTAAAAAGCAGAAAACTTCGGGTGAAATCAAAGTGGAACACCAGGCTCGAGAGCCACGGCCCGGGAACGAACAACGCGATCCCACCGGCAATCAGGATCGTGAAATAAGCCAGCGGCTGCCAGCTTCGCCCCGGCGTAGCCGCAGCCTCCCGCCGCGCGTAGTAACTCGTGATCCAGAGATATTGCGCGGAATGCATCACCGCCAGCACCCCCGAACTGTAGCGGCTCAGCGGGATGTTGAACTGGAGCAGGGACGAAAGCAGAGACGGCGCCAGAAACCAGGCGCACTGCGTCGAAAACAAAGTTAACGACGGTCCCATCTTGCGCAACCCAATCTGCGCCGCTAACTTGTAGAGTCCAAATACCGAACACGCTGTGAATGCGAGAACGAGAATCGGCTGGGCTTTGGCGGTTAATGCCTGGGGAATGTTCAGCGAGACGAACAAAGGATCCGCGGACGGCCCCGTATGGAAGTTCAAAAGCAGAATCAGATACGAGAGAATAAACGCCGAATACAGCGCCCGCCGCACCCCTGGCGCAGGTTGCGCGCCGCCGCGCCGCGCGAACATCATGAACAGCCCGTAGTTCTGCCCGCTGTAATGCCAAGGGCTCGCCGAAAGGTACAGCGTAAACAGCCAGGGCAGCGCTCCGAACCAAAAATGCGACACCACCACCGTCAGCGCCACCAGCAGCGTGATGTGTACCGTAAAAATCCGATACTGATTGAAATCCGCTTGCGTGTGATAGGCGCGGTAAATCGTCGCCATGTAGTGCGGATAATTGAAGAACAGCGCCAGGCCGTAGAGCCCGATCGACCACGCCCGCGTACTTTCCGCGGGCGAAAAGTAAGCCAACAGCAGCAGCGGAACCGACCATGCCCCGCATCCCACGATCAAATCCAGCCATGGCCGGTAGATCCAGAGGACTGGGCCAGACGGGGATTCCTGCTTGTTTCGGGGCATAAACCAGTCTCACGTGCCATCCAACCCCAAACAAATTACCAACGTAATAAATGAAGAAAAGAAGAACCACCCGCACCAACGTGGGGACGGCCGCCCCGGCCGTCCAGCGGAGCAAAGCTCCGCTCCCCAATGATTCGCGCCAAAAAAAAGGGCCACGCTTTCGCGTAGCCCTTGAACTCCAAATATCGTTTCTTAGAATCGGCCGCGTCCACCACCACCGCCTCCTGGACCGCGCCCGCCGCCACCACCGCCACCCGGGCCACGCCTTCCACCCGGTCCGCCGCGTCCACCACGTCGAGGAGGACGTCCGCCACGATCTCCGCCGCCCGGAGGTCGATCCGGCCGAGGCGGACGAGGTCCGCCATCGCCTACGGGAGCGCCTTCCACGCGATTAAAGTTCGGCTCATCGGTTTCTTCAAAATCCGCTCCGCCCTCGATCACTGTCGACCCGCTCACAGGAGACGGAGCCGAGCGCTGAGGCCGAGCTGGCCGGTCGTCGTGGGAAGAATGATCCTCATGGTCGTCGTGACCCTCGCCACCATCCGCCGGAGGTGCTTCCCCGCCCATCTTCGCGCGCTGTTCCAGAAGAATAGCCTTGCGCGAAAGCTTGATCCGGTTGCCATCCACCGCCAGCACCTTCACCAGCACCTGATCGCCTTCGTTCAGTTCATCGCGCACGTCGCGAATCCGATGCTCGGCCACTTCGCTGATGTGCAACAAGCCATCCAAACCAGGCAGAATCTCAACAAACGCCCCAAAATCCGCCAACCGGGAAACCGTCCCCAGGTATGTCTTGCCCACCTCGGCCGTAGCGCAAAGGTCGCCAATAATCTTCAGCGCCTTCGCCGCCTGCTCCTGATTGCTCGAAGAGACGTTGACCTTACCGGAGTCTTCCACATCAATCTTGACCCCAGTCTCTTCGATAATGCTGCGAATCATCTTCCCGCCCGGCCCGATCAAATCGCGAATCTTGTCGGTGGGAATCTGCACAGTGTAGAACCGCGGCGCATGCGAGGAAACCTGCTCGCGACCGGTCGTCAGAACTTCTTCCATCTTGCCCAGAATATGCAGCCGGCCTGCCTTCGCCTGTTCCATAGCCTCGCGCATAATCTGCGGCGTGATGCCCTTGACCTTGATGTCCATCTGCATGGCGGTGATGCCCTCGCGGGTACCAGCCACCTTGAAGTCCATATCGCCGTAGTGATCTTCCGCTCCGGCAATGTCGGTCAGGATCGAGTAAGCATCGCCTTCCTTCACCAACCCCATCGCCACGCCAGCCACCGGCGCCTTCAACGGCACACCAGCATCCATCAACGAAACCGAAGCTCCGCAAACCGATGCCATCGAAGACGACCCGTTCGACTCAAAAATATCCGAGACCACGCGCATCGTGTAAGGCCACTTGTCGATATCCGGAAGCACAGCCGCCACAGCACGCTCAGCCAGCGCCCCGTGGCCAATCTCACGCCGCCCAGCCCCACGCATAAATCCAACTTCGCCCACCGAAAACGGCGGGAAGTTGTAATGCAGCAAAAAGCGCTTCTTCGATTCGCCAGCAAAACTCTCCAAGCGCTGCTGATCGTCCGCAGTGCCAAGCGTCGTAGTCACCAAAGCCTGCGTCTCACCACGAGTGAACACAGCCGAACCATGCGCCCGAGGCAGCACGCCCGCCTCAATCCAAATATCGCGAATCTGATCAAACTTGCGATTATCCGGACGCCGCCGCGCCACCGTCACATCCTCGCGGAAAATCTTCTCCAGCAGCAGCTCGTAATAATGAGAAACCTTTTCCAGCCCAGCCTTATCGTCCTCAGGCACGGCAGCCTTCAGTTCCTTCTTGATCTCCGCCACCATCTTGTAGCTGTTAGCCTTCGGATGCTTCGCCGTATCCAGCGCATCCGCCAGCCGCGCCCCAATGCTGCTCTTCATGTTGTTGAAGTACGCTTCGTCGAATTCCAACGGCGCAACAGCCCGCTTCGGCTTTCCAACCCGCTTCGCCAGATCGCTGATCGCTGCGCAAATCTTCTTGATTTCGGTATGCGCAAACTGGATCGCATCCAGAATCGTCTCTTCCTTCACTTCCTTCGCTCCAGCCTCGATCATCACAATCGCATCAGCCGAAGCCACAACCATCAGGCTCAACAACCCTTCGGTCACTTCCTTATAAGTCGGATTGATAATCAACTGCCCGTCCACCAACCCGACGCGCACAGCCCCAACCGGACCGTCAAACGGAATGTCGGAAAGTGTCAGCGCAGCCGAAGCCCCGTTAATGGCCAGAACATCCGGATCATTTTCCGTATCCGCCGAAAGCACCAGCGAAATCACCTGCGTCTCGCACCGAAAAGTCTCCGGAAACAAAGGCCGGATCGGCCGGTCAATCTGCCGGCAAGTCAACGTCTCGCGGTCGCTCATTCGCCCTTCGCGCTTGATAAACCCGCCAGGAATCCGTCCGCCAGCGTAGGTATATTCGCGGTAATCCACGGTAAGAGGGAAGAACGAAACCCCAACCCTTGGCTCGGCGTTCGCGCAAGCCGAAGCCAACAGCATGTTGTCGCCGCTGCGCACGACCACCGACCCATGCGCCTGCTTGGCAATTTTTCCTGTTTCAAAACTGATCTTCTTACCGCCGTGGAGTTCCACTGAGACTTCTTGCACGTTCATCTAATTTCCCTTTCGTGGGAGCAATGCGTCGCGGCTGTGAGGCGGGAGCAGCGGCGGTTGGGGTCCGTGACACGGCACGGATCGCTGATAAGAGATCTCCAATGAGAGATCGCTAATGAGACAGCTCACGACGAGCATGCGGCGAATTCACTTGCTGGGCACCAATTGAGGCTTCGAAAGCGCGTCTGGGCGCCAGGAACTGAAGATTTGCGGACCGCGGGAGTTGTCGCTCCGGCTGGCCCGCACCTCAATTGCATTTCCTCTTGATCGTGCCCGGACACGATCCGGTTCGGATTCATCCGGCACAGATCAACCAGTTCAGAATCTACTTGCGGATTCCAAGCTTGCCGATGACGGTCTTGTAGCGTTCGGCGTCGTGGGTTTTGAGGTAGTCGAGCAGGCGGCGACGCCGGCTGACCATCATGAGAAGGCCCCGGCGCGAGCCGTGGTCTTTTTTGTGCAATTTGAAGTGATCCGTCAGCTGGCCAATTCGCTCGCTGAGCAGCGCGATCTGGACTTCCGGGCTGCCAGTATCGGTATCATGCGTGCGGTACTGTCCAATGAGGTTTTGCTTATGTTCGGTGGCTAACACGAAACTGATGCGCTCCTGCTTCTGTTCAATTTTTCCTTCGTTAACGCCTTTTAGATTAACACTTTGCGGGAGGGAGTGTAAAGCGAGGGTCGGGGCGGGGCTGGTGCCCAACTATTGGGGTTGATTCCGGCGGTCGATCAGCCTAGCATTGAGATTATGGCGAAAGCGCATCCACCATTCCAGGCGGCACCTCAGGCACGCCCCCTGGACGACGACGAAGACGAAGAAACGCTGGCTGCCATCGACAGGGGCATCGCGGACGCCAAAGCGGGACGCTCCCTGCCTGCCGAAGAGGTCCGCAAACTCCTGCCAAAGTGGATTACCGCCTTCTCTACTCGCAAGAAGCGCTGAACGACCTGGCCGAGATTGTCGGTCACACTGCTGCCGACGATCCTGAGGCAGCTTCCCGCTTTGGCAGATCGTTGCTCGACCACGTTAGCTTGCTCGTCCGCTTCCCGCGTATGGGCCACACCATTCAAAAGCGTTCGCGAGTGCGCAAACTACTGCATAGCCCGATTCTTGTTTACTACCGATGCCACGAGGATCGGAAGGTGATTGAGATTTTTCACATGCGGCATGGGTCGCGTAAGCCTCCGAGGAGTAGCTCATTCTGATTCGGCACACCGATGCGTGTGTTCCCGTCCTTATGCCGAGTGCGCAAAGGGACGGGGCATCCGATATTCTCGATGTGGAATGGAGATCCAGAGCGTGGAAGGGCCGGCCACCCCCCAGAGCAAGCGCCCGTTGTGCAGGCTTGCCTCAGGAACGGGCCGATCACTGGCGCCGAAATGGCCTCTCCGCGCCAAAACTGCCGCTTCCCTGGGGTCCACGGCTGGAGCAGATTGTGCTCTACGTTAAGAAGCAACGGTAAACGCGATGCCCCGGCCTGGCCGCATTTTTCCGCGACAGCCGGGGCACCCGTTTGCTTGCTTCTCGCACCTCTCGATTTAGTTGACCGACACTGCTACGGAGGTGGAATGGCTGATTGCGCCCGATCGCCCCGTCACCATCACGGTCGTCGAACCTGGATTGCTTTGTGATTTGTAACTGCCGCCGCACCCCAGGCCGAACAGCGACAGAACGAGCACCAGACCGAGTGCGCTCATTGAGGCGATGCCCTTGCGGGTCAGCAGTTGGCGCTTGCCTGCCGTCAGGACCGTTCCGAAAAGTCCCAGACCCGGCAGCAGGGCCATGCCGAGCATCGAGTACCCGGTGGGCGGCGGTGTGGCGGCGGCGGTAATGGTTAAAGTGGAAGAGGCTGCGCTGGACCCGGCGGAGATCGTTGCTGGGTTGAACGTGCAGGTTAGGCCTGCTGGAGCAACGCAGCTCAGATCAATCGCACTGTTGAATCCCCCCACCGCGGCGGCGCTGACCATGATGCTGGCCGACCCGCCTCTCGCCACCGTCGTGCTCTGGGCCGAGAAGTTCAGGGAAAAGCCGGGGCCTGACGCCGCGGATGCCGGAGCAATGCTCGCGAAAACGGCGGTGGCGCTCCCGCCCGGAGGGAAGTTGGGCTGGTTCGCGCTGCCTCCAGCCGTGAGGAACAGGGTGTTCGGATCACCCGTGCCGCCGGCCCCAAATACCAGGTCCCAAAGGCCTGGGTTCACGATGATCGTGTTCGAGGAGTCAGCGAGTGGTCCGAGCAGGTGGCCGTTGGAGTCGTACGCATTGATGAGGCCGTCCCCAAAGTTTCCCACCAGCATGGCGTTCGAAAACGTTCCAAAAGTGGCTGGAGCCTGCGCCAGACCCCAGGGCGCATTGAGGTGCCCGCCGGTGACAAACGTGCTCACGAAGTTGCCGTTCAGATCGAAGATATCGACCTGGCCCGCTCCGGCGGCGGGTTGGGCGTCGTGCTTGGCCGCGTCCTGCCGGGCATAGGCCACGAAGATCCTGTTGCCGATTACGCGGATGCCGTGTGGAGCGAAGCCTGCGGGAAGATTCGGATCGGTAAACGAACCCGCCAGGGCCGCCGGCCTGAAGTTCGAGTCGTACACGTCGATTTTCCCGCTGTTAAAGTTCGCCGCCAACAGGTGGTCACTTGTCGTCGCCAGGCCTTTGTAAACTGCGCCGCTGGCGGAATTGTCAAACGCAATGATGGCTCGAGTACCGGCGTTCCATTTCACGATAAGGCCGTCTTCCGTATCAAAGACAAACGAGGAGCCGCCCAGGTAGCTGGTGCTCGGGTTGGCGATGGTTCCCGTCGGGCAGCCTGCCGTGCAGTTCCCGTTGGGATTGTGCGTGGCCACGGGGATGGTCACGACGAGCGCGTTGGCCGTGCCCTGTGCGTTGTAGAGCGTCGAGGTCCCGTCGTTGTTGTTCGCGATCCAGAAATCGTCGCCGCCAATAAACGAGATACCCCACGGGTTGATGAGGTGAGTGTCGGTGGTGTTGGCCACGCCCGGAACATTCGAGACCAGGTTGGTTTGGGAATAACCGGTTTGCTGAGCCCACACCCCCTGGGCCAAGGTCATGAGTAATCCGTAGAGCAAAAATGCTTTTTTCAAGGTGTCCTCCATAGCGCTTTCGATTTGTACGGCGCAGAACTTTCCCCATATCTCTGCGGTCCCTGAAATAAAGGGTGGCCGGAAGGGAAGATTCAGATGTTGTGGAACGTTGCGATGTTCCTGATTAACAACTGCGCCCGCGAGGCTTCATTCCACAAATCTTTCGCAGTTGCTCAAGGAATTTCCAACGTACATGAGGTTAGACAGCGGGTCCCAACGCCAGGATGCTCGCGGGTTGTCATTTTATTGTCATGTGTTTGTCGAAATTTCGTAAATGGCCGGGTTTCACTTGCTAGGCGTGTCGACGGTGGAACAGATCGCGCTAGGCACGTCTCCTCGCTGGGTGCGCGCATCACAGGTTCGTGTCCCGAGCAGGGTCGAGAATTGCGAACGGGCGGCGATTTGCTTGTTGGGCGAACGGCGCGATGAGAAAAGCGGAACCAGCGTCACAGCTATGCCGCAGCGCCTTCGCTTCATGAAACGCTGCGGCGCTCAGAATAATTAGGAGGGGGATCAATTGCCCTGTCTTGAAGCGCTCTTGGCAGGGGCGGTGCTCTTGACCCTGATTGTTTGTTGCTCCGCCTTCTTGTAGGTATGCCGGTGGCGCTTGTATGTGCGGCTCTCTTTCTGGATCTCCTTGTGGGCGCCCTTTTGTACAGCGGCAGTGTTGCCATCATCGAACCGGAGTGGTGCATCGGTAGGATTGTCTGCGAAGGCCAGGGAACTGGCCATACAGGCCGCGAACGTGAGCGTCAAAAATCGATTGGTCATGCAGAATTCCTTCCTGCGGTCTTGAGAGTAGTGCGGCGTGCCCCAGTTTCGCCCTGCGACGTTTCAGAGCCTCTGCACTCTACCGGTACTAACCGCCTCACCCCCGATTTATTCCATGGCGTTTCACCAGTCGGTAAGTACTAAGGAAGCAAGGCAGGCTTAGCTGCCGGACCAGGAGAACTGCTTCGTGGGCACGGTCACGGACCCCAGTGTGCCCGACTCGGTGTCGCGGACCACAACACGAATTTCCGAGGCCCCGGGGTCGATCGCGAGTTTCCGCTGCAGAACCAGGCCGCTCTTGGCCACCGCAGCATATTCCTGGGGGCCGAAGCGCACATCGAAATGCTGTTTCTCGGCGGCCAAAAACTTTCCCGCTGAATTCTTCTGCAGAAACAACAGGTCCAGCCCGCCCTCCTGGCGGTTCTCTCGATCGTGCAAGAGAAACTGCTTCGGGTCCAGCGTGATTTGCAACTGCAGCGCATGCGCCGACATCGGCTTCAGCACCGTGCCTTTCAGAATGACGCCAAGAGACGTGGCGTCCACGGGACTCTGTGCCGCTCCCTGGAGATCCAACTTCATCGCTGCTTCATTCTTCACCACTGCTTCAAGTTCAGAACCTTCGCGAACTGCGAAGTATCCCCGCCGGTAACGCAGGCGAGATCCCCGCGCGGGTAGCTCGATCTTGATTTCCCGAAAGCGCCCGTCCCATTCGCCGTGGTTCGGATAAAAGCCGATCGTGTAAGTGTAACGGTCGTCTTCAAAGGCGGAGCGGATCGCGCCGGCAATATCGTTGGTTCCATAAAACGCTTTGCCCCCGGTCTTTTCGGCGAGGAGACGAAAGCTGTCGCGCTGGTTCTGGCGCTGGAAGAAGGCCCCCGCGCTATCGTCCACATCAATGCCATGAGCATCAATTGGATAAATCGCCAGGTTGGCGCGATTGAGGATCCGCGCCAGAGCGCTTAGGTCTTTGCCTCCCGCCGGTCCAGATGCGTTGGGATTGTCAAAGGTGAAGCTTTCGCGATCGGATACGCCGATGTGATCCGATCCGAGCTGGATGGGAATTCCATCGGAAACCCAAACCAGGCTCTTGTGGCCCGGGATGTTCGTCACGTAATTCGCGATGGCTTCAATTGCGGCGTAGGTAGTCTGAAAACGGTTGGAGACAAAAGCATCCGCAATTTCTCCATTCGCGTTGTTGACGTGACCCTCGAACGCCGCCCAAAAAGGATCGTTGGCCAAAGCCTGAACGTGAAAGGGCGCAGGATGCGAAGCGTCATACGGAGCCAGAGAGCGCGGACTGAACTGGTCCAGCGAACTGGCGAGGGACGCCGGGTCCTGGCTGAAGTCGTGTACCACCGTGAGTTCCGTGGTCAGCGCGAAAATCGCAATACGGTCCTGCGGCTTGACCGAGCGCAGAAACCGCAAAATATGCCAACGCGCAAAGGCCTGGTCTTCAAAGGAAGTGTTGACCAGATCGAAAAGTAGAACGATGGTGGCGCCGGGGTCTTGTCCCTTGAGCTGGCTGCGGTTCGTAAAAACGTTGCGCGCCAGGGGAGCTACCTCATGGACGGGCGCGGGAGCATTTGCGGAAAAGAAAGCGATGTCCTGGGCCTTGCCATCGTCGAGAAGCGTGAAATCTTCCTTCTTCAGACCCAAGATCGGCGCGCCTAACCTGTCCTGCACAACCACGCTGACTTGGACCAGGCGGCTATTGGAACGGATGACGTACGAACTCTCCGGCCCTGCGCGGGAGGTTGTATCCGCAGCCCCGGCCTTCGAGCCGCTTTGAGCGCCCGCCCCGGTCAGCAACCAGAGAAGCAAAGTCACGCGGAAAACCAGGACTGCGGCCCGAGAAGTCATAAAAAGCCTCGCCTGATACTGTTCCTAAGGAAACTCTGATTAAATCTCGAAATTGTTTTTCATTGTCATCTTGAGCGGAGCATTCCCGAGCGTCAGCGCGGGAATGCGTAGTCGAAAGACGCCTGCCCTGATCCTGTCGAAGGGACCCCCTGCCCTACAAGCCTCTCGCCTCTTAATCAGAGCCTCCCAATTATATGCCGAACGGCCTGTAGTTCCAGTTTCGAATCGCTCAATTGCTACTTCGCCGCCGGAACCATCTTCTCAAGCTGCGCAATCTGCTGTTTCACAAGGTCGGTATTGGGCCCATTGGGCAAGTAAGTGAGGCTGTTGCGCAAGTGCTCCAGCGCCCCCGCGTAGTCGCGATTGTCGGCGAGAAGCACCGCAAGCAGTTGCTCAGTATTCGGCTCACTATGCACCGGATCCATAGCCAGCGCCTTGTCCGCGCTGCTTTTGGCAATGTCTCGCTTGCCGAGTTTGTAATTTGCCAAAGCCTGGAAATACCAGATCTGAGGCGTCCCGCGCGGGTCGAGCTGCAATTCGTGGCTCGTGGCATCCGCCAGTTCCTGCCATTTACCAGCCTGAGCCGCAAGCGGAGCGAGATGCTGGTAAGGCAGGATGAACTTCGGGTCGGCCGCCACCGCCTTGGCGTAAAAAGCGCCCGCCTCCTGCGCATTCGTGGGCTCCTGCATCTTGCCCAACTGGTACCAGGCTTCCGCGAACTGCGGGTCGAGCTGAACCGCCTTCTCAAGATCACGCTGCACTTTGTCCGGCTTCTGATCCTGCCATTCCGCGCGCGCCTTCTCAAAGGCCTTCATGGCGTCTTTGGGAGCCAACGCAGTCGTCCCACTTACCGCTCCAGCCGCTCCTTCTTCGCGAGTCAGTGTGATCGTGCCGATATCCGTAGTGTCGAGGATGTTCCGGTTTCCAATCGTCAGAGTGCTGGAGTCAAAGCCCGGCAAAGCCGCCTCCACGGTACACCCGATGAACCTGGTGGCGGGCTTGGCTTTCGCCCCCTCTACTCCCAGCGTGTAGGAGGAGGTTTCGACGGTGGCGATCTGGAACCCGCCTTTGGGATCGGCGTAGGTGGTGTAGCGGAGTTTCCCGTCGCAGGTCACCGCCACTGGAATCGGATCCCAAGGCAGGGAACCCGTCGCCACAGTCACTTTGCCAATTAAGACGTCCCCGCTGCGTGCTTGACTGGTCAGGCTGCTGATCTTGGCCGATTTGCCGATATCGCTGGAGCCTTCCGGAGTCCGGCCATTGCTGCTCTGCGGTGCGGCTGTTTGGAATGCGGAGCAAATCAAGAATAAGTACAGCAAATTGCTTTTCATGGCTAGCGTCCCTACGAGGTAGTCGACTCTAGTTTATATCCAGATCTTGAAGGATTTAAAAGGCCGTATCTTGCACGAGCATGTGCCGAAGCCGAGGGGTCCGACGAGGCGGCTGGCGCCGTAGCTCTCGCGCGCTGAAAGTTGGAACCCCGCAAGTATTCCGGGATGCGGAGCCAACCTCAGCGGTGCTGGGGACGCGATTCGCGAGTTGAACTCATAGACGATTCGCCGGATGCCTCTAGCGTCGCCGGGTCGCAGTGAATCGAATCGTATCGAAACTCGCCTGGAATGGGTGGCCAAGTGGGCATTGCAGCTCCACCACGGCACTCGCTCGGCCCTCGGTCATTTCCTTGACTTCCAGTTCTTCAAGCACGCCCGCCACAACGGGAAATACATCACAGCACTGCGGACACTCTGCTTCGGGTAATTGACTCATTTCGGGGGAGAACCTCCGGTAGTCAGATGCAGGCCAGGTGTCCGGAGGTTAGCCGGCACAACCACGAAGTATGTAGCCATCCCAGCGAAGAGGCGAAGGCGGAATGCTACCAGGCTGCGTACCGCCTGCGGCTACCGGATCGGCGCCATCTGCCGGCCATGCGATGGCATGGGCAGGGGATGCCGGTGCTCAGCCGCGGAGTGTTCGTTCACCGCTCGCGCCGCCTGCGTCCGGCGGCTGCCGTTCTGCACGTTGAAGTCTAGAACTGTCACGGAGTATTTACAGAGCAGGCAACTGAAGGTGATGCAATCGTTGATCGTTTTGATGCTGTAATGTCTCACAGCTTTAATTGTAGTCTTCTCCGTCCCAAAATACTCTAACCAAAACGCTGCCCTACCCGACCGCTTCGTGTGTTCCTACCCTGGACTGCTTATCCTTCCCTCGGCTCGCCTGGTCCATTTTGCTCAGACGCGTCTTTCCCTCTCCTTTACAGTTGATTTCGTTCTCCTCTGGATGCTCCAGGTTCGACAGGCGCGCGCTTCGATAGGCGCACCCTCGCTCGATGTTGTACGACGCGCGAACTCGGCGCATGGATCGACAGAACAATGGATCGATACACCACGGGTCGATCGATCGGTAGCAACGCAATCCACAGGTGAATTCACCACGCTCGAATTCCCAGGAGGTTCCATGAAGAACACTCTGTTGCTGTTCGCCGTTCCGGTTGCCCTGCTCTCGCTGGGCATGGCGCAGACGCCTGCGCCCGTTGCCATGACCAATACCGCCGCCACCATCAAAGGCTGCATAGGCGGAACCGACGGCGCCTTCACCATCGCACAGGATGGTTCCGCGCAAAGCCTCAAGATCGCCTCCAGCAGTGTCGACCTCAAGGCGCACATCGGTCACCAGGTCGAACTCACCGGGCAAAAATCCAGCGCCGCCGTTTCCGGTTCTCCCGACACCGTCTCCGTTACCGGCGTCAGCATGATTTCGGAACACTGTCCCACGACCGCCGCTGCTACCTCCGCGCCCAGCGATCCGTCCACCGCCACTCTGAGCGCTCCCGCTCCCGCCGCGACTGTTAGCGCCGCCGCGCCGGCCGCTAGCGCCCCGCCAGTCACCACGCCCGCCGCTGCGGCAGTCACCACGCCCGCCGCGTCCACTCCTTCCGAACCTGTAGCCGCTACCACGCCGGCGCAAACCGCCACCGCCCCAGTCGTGATGGCCAGCTCCAAAGAGGCCTTGCCCAACACACCGGCGCCTTCCCTCAAAGCTGTCAAGGTCACTGGCAACGTTGGCGCCGACGGCAAGACGTTCGTCAGCGACAAGGACAGCAAGAGTTGGGCCATCACCAACCCCGATGCCGTGAAAGGCCACGAAGGCCACCACGTCACCCTCACCGCCCACGTCGATGCCGTCAAAAGCGAAGTCAACGTTGTCTCGCTCAAGATGGCGAAGTAAGCTCACCTCCCCGCCGCAGCTCGTAGCAGCCAGCACGCAACGGCACTGATGGAAATGGGACCCGTTCCCCAACGGGTCTCGTTTGTCCTCCTTCGCTTCTTTATCCCAAAAACCGTCAAACCCCGTGCCAACGTAGCCATTGAAATCGAAGTCATACTCAATCCCGTCATTCAAAGCCTGTCATCCCGACCCACAGGGCAGGGACGTGCTTTTGGGGCAGGCCCCACACCTTAGTTCAGAATGGTTCCACCCGCGGAATTAGCCGCCTCCTTGCCAGCCGCCTGCTTCTCGGTGTGAGCTATCTTGCTCAGACGCTTCGCTGAATTCCTGTCATCCTCAATATTCAGAGCGTGTGAACGAGGCCTAAGCCCTCCCGTTTACTCCGCCGCCAGCCTGCTTCTCCTGCTCCGCGGCGGGGCGCGATTCGCGCTTGCGTTCTGGAAAAGTATTGCGGGCGGCTCTCTCCAAAGGACGGAGCACATTCGCCCGCCGCAACCGAAAGGTCTACATCATGCCGTTGATTCAACTGATCGAAGTTCTCATTGTCGTAGGTGTCCTTCTGTGGCTGGTCAATCGCTTCATTCCCATGCAGGCGTCGATCAAGTCCATTTTGAACGGCGTCGTCGTAATCGCCGTGGTCCTCTGGGTGCTGAATGTCTTCGGCCTCTTCCATAGTCTTTCCCGGATCCGCGTAGGGACTTAACCACCGCGTCTCGGGATGCAACATATTTAGATTCCGTCAACCTCGCTACAAAGCGGCAGAGATCCGCCGAAGGAGATCGTGTGAATACTAAGCTTTTGATTGCAGCAGGTCTTACTCTCGGTTTGAGCGCTTTCGCTCAGACCAACTCCTCCTCGACCACGGAAGTGGAACACATGAGCCCCATGCCCGTCTTCCGGGTGCACGTAGTCAGCCGCAGCGTGCAGGCGGTGAACTACAGGCATCGCGGGGGCGCGACCAAGATCGACTTCGTCGGCACCAGCCTGATGCCGGCTGCCAACGGCCAGGCCAAAGTCGAAAGCAAGCGCGGCTCCATCGAAATTGAAGTGGAATTCGGCAACCTGGATAAACCCAACGTTTTTGGCAATGAGTATTTGACCTATGTTCTCTGGGCCATTTCTCCGGAAGGCCGTGCCGTGAACATCGGTGAAGTGCTGGTCGGCGGCAATCATCGCAGCAAACTCGATGTGAGCACCGACCTCCAGGCCTTCGCCCTCGTCGTTACCGCCGAGCCCTACTACGCCGTGCGCCAGCCCAGCAACCTTGTCGTGGTTGAGAACATCGTCCGCACCGACACCAAGGGAACCTTCGAGGCCGTGGACACGAAGTACGACTTATTGGAGCGCGGCGGCTATATTCCGACCGGCTACAAGTTTGATCCCGTCGTTCTCAATCAGAAGTTGCCGCTGGAGTTCTTTGAAGCCCGCAATGCCCTGCGTATCGCGCAATCCGAGGGAGCCGAGCATTACGCCGCCGACAGCTACGCGCACGCCACAAAATTGATGGACCGCGCCGATAGCTTTGCAGTCGCACACAACATCCAGAAGAAGCAGTTGGTCGCCGTCGCCCGCGAGGCCGTGCAAACCGCCGAAGACGCTCGTGCCATCGCCGTCAAGAAGATGGACGAAGAGCGCGATGCCAATGAGCGCCAAGCCTCCGCGAATGCACTGACGCAATCGCAGAATCAGGCCGACGACGCCATGCGCATGAAGGAACAAGCCGAGCAAGACGAAGCCCGGGCCCGGGCCGCCAAAAACCAGGCCGAGTCCGATACCGCTGCGGCACAGGCGGCTCGAGCACAAGCCGAGGCCGACACCACCAAAGCCCGCAGCGACCGCGCCGATGCCGACTCCGCGGCTGCCAAAGCCCGCGCCGATATGGCCGACAGTCAGGCTGCCTCCGCCACCGCCCTTTCAGCGGCCCAGTCCGATGCCGAGCGCTCCCGCCTGGCCGCCGCTCAATCGGACGCGAATGCCCAGCAGGCGGAGACCGACAAAGCCGCCATTCGAGCCAAGTTGACCGAGCAACTGAATTCCGTTCTCCAAACACGCGATAGCGCCCGCGGCTTGATCGTGAGCATGTCCGATGTCCTGTTCGACACCGGAAAGTATTCCCTGAAGTCCGGCGCGCGAGAGAAACTGGCGAAGGTCGCTGGGATTCTGCTTTCCTACCCGGGACTCAACATCGCCGTCGGCGGATACACCGATAACGTCGGTGGCGATTCCATGAATCAAACCCTGTCCGAGAATCGTGCCGGCTCGGTTCGCGACTACCTCGTGAAAGAAGGCGTCCTCTCGGGTGCGGTTTCCGCGTCCGGCTTCGGCAATACCTCGCCCGTGGCATCGAACGACAACTCGGCGGGTCGGCAACAGAACCGCAGAGTCGAATTGCTCGTCTCCGGCGAAGCCATCGGCAAAGCGGTCAACGCAACTACCGGAAGTTTGCGCTAAACGAGGCATCCACTACCTCTAAGGACGGCTGGCCTACAACAGAAGTAGGGTAGTACGCCGAACCGTCTAAGGTGTTTGCCTGATGGCCGCCCAGGCAAGCACCTTAGTATTCCTAAAGTCAGTGAAAGAAATCGAACGCGAGAGGCCTCGCACAACCCTGCTCGTCCGCCTGCCTTGCTTGCTTTCTTAAGAGGAGATACCGATGAAAGTCAATGGAAAATCAGTCGGAAGGATGATGGGACTCGGGATTTTGATTTTCACCTTGGGATTGACTGTTTCAGCCCATGCCCGCGGAGAGGCCAACAAGCCAACGGCCGATCAACAGACCGCCGATCAACGCTCCAAGCTCGAGCAGGCGCAGGCCGCGCACATCCCCAACGTCCAGTTCCGCGCCCGTTTCGGCCGGGAACACACCTTCCATCTCGACGAATCCGCCTACGGTCAGGATCGCCGCTTTGAAGTCGGCGGCTACGCCTTCGCCTTTGTCGACGAATGGCCCACCAACTGGCAAGCAACCGAAGACCTCTTCGTCATTCAAGCGGACGGCGGATATTTTCTGTGCAACCGCACCTATCCAGGCGTCAACATCCCGCTCAGCGTCGCTCCCTAACAGGCAGCATCAGTAAGAGAGGTTCCCATGCACAAGGTTGTCATCACACTCACCGCGTTTTTCACGTTGCTTTTTGCAATCACGATTCCGGCGTACGCGCAGCACGATCAGCACGACCAAGATCGGCAGAATCAGGACCGGCCAAAAGATGAGCATCGGCAAGACCAGCCCCAACGCAACGAAGGCCACCGCGAGCAGCCGCGAGCGCAGCGCCAGCAGCCTTCCGACCACCAGGAGCGGCACGCGCAGGGTCGCCAAAATCAGGATCACTCAAAGCAGGATCGTCCGCAGGAACGCCGCGACCGCGCCCAACAACAGCGGCCCATCGATCGGCCAAATGACCGGCCCAACGACCGGCCCACGCAACAGTCGCAGGAACTGGGGCGCCGTCACCAGGGCCAGCAGCCCTCGCAAGCGCGCCGCCAATCCGACCGCAACCGTCAGCCCTCCCAGCATCCCAGCCAACAGGGCCGCAATCAGCATCCTCAACGCGAGCCACAGCAACGCATGGAACGCAGTGGCTGGCAGGAGCATCGCGCCCGTCACTGGGAATCTGAGCATCGCACCTGGCAGCAACGCGGTGGCTACCGTGGCTATCGCATACCCGACGACCGCTTTCGCGGATACTTCGGGCCCGAGCACGGCTTTCGCATCCATGGCCTGCCTTTCCTCGTTGTCGGAGGATATCCGCGCTTCCAGTACGGCGGCTACTGGGTGAGTGCGCTGGATCCATGGCCCGAATACTGGGGTGATGACTGGTATGACAACGACGACGTCTACGTCGCCTACGTCGACCATGGTTATTACCTGTTCAACCGCCGCTACCCGCGCTCAGGCATCGCCATCAGCATCTCCATATAAGCTATTAAGACCGCGTTCTTAACCTCCAGAATCTTGTACCGAAGGAGCTGACATGCTGGGAACGATTTTGATCGTTGTTCTGGTTCTCGCTTTGCTGGGAGCTCTCCCGCGCTGGCCGCACAGCCGTAACTGGGGATATTTTCCCAGCGGCGGCCTGGGACTCGTGCTGTTGATCCTCCTCATCTTGTTGCTGCTGGGCCGGCTCTAGGGGCTTGTTGAAAAATCCAAGAATTGTCATTCCGAACGCCTTTCAGGCGTGAGGAATCTGCTTTTTTCTCTCGCCTTTCGACAAGAAGCAGATTCCTCCGTTCGCTCGAAATGACAAACTTCAACAAGCTCATCGCTCGCCGAAATCCCGCTCCGGGATTTGGATTTGTTTTTTACCCGATTTGCTGGATCGCTGGCAGCGCAGCTGTCGTGGCTCAATAGATTATGACCGGTACAGCCATCTCTTCCAGCATCGGGAAAATTGTTGCCGCGGCCGATCACATGGTCGATACCTTTCTCGCCCGGCTTCCGTCCCTGATCCTGGCCATCCTCTCCTTCGCAATTCTGTACGCGCTCAGCCTTTGGGCTGCGAAGGGCGTGCAGAAAGTGATCGCGTCGCGCCGGCAAAACCTCGGAGTCGTGTTTGGCCGCCTCACCGCGGGCGTGCTCGTTTTGCTCAGCTTCCTGGTGGCATTTTCGATCGTATCGCCTTCCTTCCAGGCCAGCGACCTCATCAAGATCCTGGGCATTGGCGGCGTCGCCATCGGTTTCGCCTTTCAAAACATTCTCCAGAATTTTCTCGCCGGATTGTTGCTGCTCTGGACCGAGCCCTTTCGTGTCGGAGATGAGATCAAGCTGGACATCCACGAGGGCCGCGTCGAGGAAATCCAGACCCGCGCCACCATCATCCGCACCTACGATGAACGCCGTGTCGTAATTCCAAATGCGGAACTCTTCACGCATTCCGTCATCGTCAATACCGCTTTTGGAGCCCGCCGCTGGGAATATGACTTGCTCGTTCCCAGGGGCCCAGATCCGGAAGGAGTGAAGGCGCAGATCGTCAAAACCGTTGCATCTGTGCCGGGGGTGCTGTCCGATCCTGCCCCGGAAGCTCTGCTCATCGAACTCCTGGCAGGCGAGACCATGAAAATTCGAATCCTGTGGTGGACACACGATTCCCGTCAATACCAGATGCTGGGCTCCTATGATCGCGTTCTCACCGCGGTAGCCCGGTTTCTTGCTGCACAGGCCGCGCGAAGAGAAGCCGGCGAGCTCGCAATCAGGGCCGCCTAAGGACCTGATAGGAACAGAAACGATCATGCAGGGTTCGGATTTCCGATCTACGGAGTTTGCTGGATGGTCGCTCGAGGGCCGCGGCTGTTATTTCTTGGGAGCTGAAGATTTGTGCACTACACGGAGGAATTCATGAATAAGGATCAGGTTGCTGGCAAAGTCGAAGAGGCTGTTGGAAAAGCGAAACAGAAGGTCGGCGAGGCCGTAGGCAGCGATAAGCTGGCTAATTCGGGTGTAGCGGAGCAGGTGAAGGGCGCGGCCAAGGAAACCTGGGGCAACGCCAAGGATGCGGCGAAGGACATCAGCGATTCCCGCAAGGATGCCGCGGATATCGGGGCCAGACCCGGCGAGCAGAACTATTCATTCCGCTGCAGCGACCTGAATACCGGCAAGCTGCTGTGGAAAGAGCCGGGCTTCCATCTCGGGCTGTCGATCAC
>Ga0209863_10000368_pt1 | contig 24436 bp, 23 predicted proteins | sample OrgsoiDNA2013046_FD_185796 | JGI IMG/M metagenome (GOLD analysis project Ga0209863, IMG submission 185796) | Permafrost soil microbial communities from the Arctic, to analyse light accelerated degradation of dissolved organic matter (DOM) -... | ecosystem: Environmental > Terrestrial > Soil >...
CACGGATGGCATGGTAAGGATTTCCGTCGGCGTGGAGGATGTTGAAGACATTCTGGCGGACCTGGATCAGGCGCTGGCAGCGATTTAGCAATTGCATTGGGCTGCCCCTTTGGCCGCAGTGCGCCAAGTAGTGAATACTCGCTGAGTTCGGTTCAGTGCGCTCGGCGGACATGCGGAGATTCAGCTTAACTCTGCACGTTTTCCTTGATCCAATTCAGGTAGGCCGCACTGCCATCAGCCACTTGCAGCATGATGCATTCGGGAACGTCATACGAATGAAGTTCCTGAATGGCCTGGCGAAGGCGGTCAAAGGCCGATATTTCGGTCTTGATAATCAGCAGCCACTCCGTGGCGTTTTCCACTTTGCCTTGCCAGCGATAGATGGATTCGATCCGGGGGATGATGTTGACGCATGCGGCCAGACGGCGTTCCACGAGTCCCTGCGCGATTCGGCGGGCTTCATTCTCGGATCCGGCCGTGGTGATCACAACACGCGCATCGTTTATTTGAAAACCGCTCATCGGAATTTCCGGCATTTAGAGACCTCTCGCCATTGGAAGCTACCTGCAAAAGTCTATCAACTTGAAACGGGTTCACGAGCGTATTCTGGAGTCTACTAACGAAGCAGGTGCGGACTGCATCTGACTATCAGACGGGATTGAAACCCCGGGGCCTCTCAAAGCAACTAATCAGGGTTCAATATGAGCACACAGATAAAGTTTGGAACGTCAGGATGGCGCGCCGTGGTTGCGGAAGAATTTACCATCGGCAACATTCGCCGGGCGGTTACCGGAATCGCCCGTTATATTGTGTCGCAACACCCCGAGGGCGCGCGGGTAGTGATTGGACGCGATCCACGGTACATGGGGGAACGCTTTGTTGAGCTCGCCGCCGAGATCCTGACCGGATTCGGTGTAAGACCTCTCATCATCAACGATCCCGCGCCTACTCCTGCCATCTCATACGAACTCGTGCGTCTTAAGGCGGATGGCGGTATTAACTTTACGGCCTCGCACAATCCGCCCGAATATAACGGCATTAAGTTCTCCACTCCGGACGGAGCGCCGGCGCTGCCTGAGGTTACCAAGGCCATTGAGGCGCTGGTGCCGGAAGATGGTTCGGCTTCGCCCAACGCGAACAAGGTGGGCATCCAGTCGGAGACTGTGGATCCCAAGCCTGCTTATCTTGCCAGATTGAAGGAAATCATTGATCTCTCTCTCATCCGCCGGTCCGGTATCAAAGTTGTCTTTGATCCGTTCTGGGGAGCAGCGCGAAACTATTCAGACGATCTTCTGCGCGATGCCGGCATTCCCGTGACCACAGTCCACAACACACGTGACGTGCTTTTTGGCGGACACGCTCCTGAGCCCGACGGTGAATTGCTGGACGAGTGCCGTGCCGCCATGAAGAAAGCCGGAGCGCGGATAGGTATTGCCACGGATGGCGACGCCGATCGCTTCGGCATCGTCGACCAGGATGGAACCTTCATTCAACCGAATTATGTACTTGCAATCCTGTTCGACTATCTGGTGGAGACACGCGGCTGGAAGAATGGCGTAGCCAAATCCGTGGCCACCACCAACATGATTAATGCGCTGGCGAAGCACTACAAGATAGAGCTGCATGAGACGCCGGTTGGCTTTAAGTATATTGGCGAGTTGATTAAGCAGGACAAACTCGTGATCGGCGGGGAAGAGAGCGCGGGATTGACGATCCGCCATCACGTGCCGGAGAAGGATGGCGTGCTGGCAGGCCTGCTGTGCTGCGAAGCTGTGGCGCGTCGCAACAAGACACTGCAGCAGCAACTGCGGGATTTATTTGGCAAAGTTGGTTCCTTTTATCCGCAAAGGGACAACTTCCGCTTGACGGACGAGGTGAAAGCAAAGTTTACTAAGAAGTTAACGAGCGATCCGAAAGAGATCTCCGGTTACAAGGTGAAAAGCGTTGTGCGCACGGACGGCATGAAGCTGGTTTTTGACGATGGATCGTGGGTTTGCTATCGGCTGTCAGGCACGGAGCCGGTGGTGCGAGTGTATTCAGAAGCGGCAAGCGAAGACGGCGTGAAGAAGCTGGCGAAAGCAGCCGAGGAATGGATTTTTAACTAAAGGGTGATGGCTGAAAGCAGTATGTTGAAGTTGTTTCCGGGTCTTGCAAATCGGGTTTACGAATCGCGTCACAAGCTGGCTACCGGGGCGATCGCGGCGCTGATGGCGGTGCTGGCGTATCACGCGATTTTCGGCGCCAACGGGATATTGATGTATGAAAAAAAGAAGCAGCTGTCGCGCGACCTGGCGGCACAAAACCAGACGTTGAACCAGGAGAATGGCGTACTGGAACAGCAAATTAAAGGTTTAAAGTATGACCCCAAAATGATTGAAAAAGAAGCCCGTGAGCGCTTAAAGTACGCTCGTCCGGGCGAGGTTATTTACACCCTTCCAAGCAGCAACGCGCAATCTCCAACTCCAAGAAAGTAAACGCTTAGGCGGTTGCATACAAGGGTCTGGCCCTTTTCCAACTTGCAACCAAGTGGCTGGTTCATATACAACTTCCGTGGCTTAATTCTGCTGGGAAATGGGCTCCCGTATCTGCCGGCCAGCTGGTTTCGTTCAGCTTTTGCGGCACCCAGGCGGAAGAACCAACACAGGAGAAAACAGATAATGAAGAAGATTGCATTGACTCTGCTTGCGGTCGCGTTCCTTGCTTCCATGTCACTGGCGAAGGACAACAAAATCAGCGGTTGGGTGACTGACAGCAAATGCGCCAGCGCCAAGGGGACCATGGCTGACCACGCAGCCTGCTCCAAGAAGTGCATTGATGGCGGCGAAAAGGCCGTTTTCGTCAGCGACAAGGACAAGAAGATCCTGGCCATTGATAATCAGGATGCAGTGAAAGGCCATGAAGGCCACCACGTCAACGTGACCGGTAAAGTTACCGGCGACAGCATTCACATTGACAAACTTTCCATGGCTGAAGAAAAAGGCGATAAGGCCGACAAGGGCGATAAGAAGCCTGGCATGTAATCTCAGCTTTCGCTGAAACTAAAAGGCGGCCTGCGGGCCGCTTTTTTCTTTGCAACAGAGCTTTGCAATTCATTGATCGGGAGGCGATTAGGGCAAAAATGAGGTCGAACTCGGTGACTTTTGTACCATGCTCAAGCGGATGAGTATGAGTTAATATGTTGGTCAAAAGCCCCCAAAAACAAGAAGTTATATAGAGGTGACGAGTGCGACGGAATGAAATTTCGCTTGCGGTAGTGTCGTTATTTGCGTTGTTCATGATGACGGGTTGCGTGATTTCGCCGCGGAGAACCCTTGGCGGTACAGCAACGCCAACTCCTACCGCTACGCCCACCCCGACGCCAGGCGCTACGCCTACACCGACTCCCGTCACTCCGACGAACAGGCTGTACGTTTCCAACCAGAACACGAACTCCATTGTGCGTTTCAATGACGGGTTGAATGCGAATGGCAATGTGGCGCCGTCTGCAACGATTGTTGGTGGGTCTACGACGCTGAATGCGCCGCAGTACATGGCGTTTGATCCGGTGCATGACCGCCTGTTTGTGGCGAACGTTGGCGCGGGAACAATCCTGATTTTCGATTCGGCAAGCACGCTCAATGCAAACGTTGCGCCAACGCGAACCATCGGCGGAACCGTATCAGGACTCGTCTCACCATCTGATGTGGCTTACGATGCGACGCATGATGAGCTATACGTCCTGGATGTTACTGATATCGTGGTTTACAACTCGATTTCCACGGCAACTGTGAACGGAGACATTCCTCCGAACCGTGACATTACTGTGCCGTTCAACTTAACCGCCATGTGCCTGGACGTAACCAACGATCGCCTCTACGCGACAGACGCGGCCACGAATTCCCTTCAGATTTTTGACAACGTGAGCGCACTGAGCGGCCCGGCTGGGGCCAGTCGCACGGTTGCGGGAGCAGCGACCAAGCTGGCATCCCCTTTCGGCGTGACTCTTGATCCAGTCAAGAACGTGGTGGTTTCCAATGCTGGCGGTAGCGGCAGCATCACGGTTTATAGCGCCGCCTCGGTGGCAACGGGAACCAGTCCGTTAAACGTTGCGCCGATTTCGACCATTACGGGCGCGGCCACCACGCTGGCAACACCGGCGCAGGTAATCCTCAATGACTCATCGACAGCGGGGGAAATCATTGTGGCGGATTCGGCAGCAGGCGCGGTGACTACTTTCAACAACGCGGCAGCGTCGGGAGGCAATACAGCTCCTGCACGACACATTGTTGGAGCCGCTACCACGTTGACGCTCACGGGCCAGCCAACAGCACGCGGTGTAGCGTTGGATTCCAAGCCGCGCTAATAGCGTTTACGAAATTTTTATCGCACGACGCCGTGCATTGGTGAACTGGCCGTTGCGTAAAGCTTGCGCGGCATTCTGCCAGCAAGGTAGGCCTGACGGCCCGCGATCACTCCGTGTTTCATGGCTTCCGCCATGAGCACGGGGACTTCAGCGTTGGCGATGCCCGAGTTCATCAAGACTGCGTCGGCACCCAATTCCATGGCGACGGCAGCATCGCTGGCCGTGCCCACTCCGGCGTCCACAATCAAGGGAACGCTGGTGATCATTTCGCGCAGAATCTGAATATTGGCCTGATTCTGGATTCCCATTCCGCTACCGATAGGAGCGCCCAACGGCATGATGGCGCTGGCACCGGCGTCAAGCAGGCGTTTAGCCACCACAATATCGTCCGAGGTGTAGGGAAGGACGGTGAAGCCTTCCTTCACCAGAATGCGCGTGGCCTCAATGGTGGCTTGAACGTCGGGATAGAGCGTTTGCTGGTCACCAATCACTTCGATTTTGACCCAGTCACTCAGGCCGACTTCGCGGCCGAGCCGAGCCGTGCGGACGGCTTCGTCTGCTGTGTAACAGCCGGCGGTGTTGGGAAGAAGGAAGTACTTTTTAGGATCGATGAAGTCGAGCAGTGATTCCTTGCTGCGGTCGAGATTTACGCGACGCACCGCGACGGTCACCATTTCCGCGCCGCTGGCTTCAATGGCACGCGTGGTTTCCTGGCCTGATTTATACTTGCCTGTTCCAACGATAAGGCGAGAGTTGAATTGCCGCCCGGCTATGATAAGAGGGTCCATGGCGACTATTGTAATTCTTCTTGTCGTTGGTCTACACGGCCGGGCGTCTACAGGCCGGGGACGGCGTAGGCCAGGCTGTAAGCTGGTGCGGCGGATGCCTGTTTTGGTTCGCACTAGTACTGTTGTAACTTGGGTGTGGACCGGGGTTATTATATCTTCCTGCGACGTACCGGCTACGAAACTGAAACCTGAAGGCCGGCCAACTTAATAACGTAAGAGTGTTGGAGCACGATTTGTATGGCACGTAAGCGTAATGTTCTACTGGTTGCAGTTCTCTGTATTCTTGCGTGGAAACCCGCACACGCACATCATCTGGCCGTTGTAGCGCAGCCCGCAGCTCACCCGCAATCAGTGACCACTCCTCAACTACGCCGAATCGTTAAAGCTGAGTTTCGAAAATGGCCAAACGGTGAAAATGTTGTTTTCGTGTTCAACAAGAATTCAGCTGTTTCAATGGAAATTGTGGCCAAGCTTTGCAATCTTTCGCAGCCAGCGGCAGCCAAGTTCTTTAGCGAACACACGCAGTCAGTGGTTCTTCTGGGATCAGATGCGGAAGTCCTCAACTTTGTCGCGGGCACGCCGGGCGCAGTGGGACTGGTTGACGTCCACGAAATAACCAACCAAGTCAGGGTCTTGAAGGTGGATGGCAAGCTACCGCTGGAAAAAGGCTACCTGCCGCACTAAACGGTTTTGTTGACGAAATTGGCGAAAGCTGCCGCGCCGGAGAGACTAGAAAAGGCAGCCAGTGTCCATGCGCCGACGCTCATCGCGCTCTGAACTTCCATCTTTATCCATTCTTGATTTGCTGAACAACAGGCCAACGAGAGAACAGGTCTCGCAGCATCCATTGACTCCCCTTTGCTTGTATTAAAGATGGGAGTCTCACGCGAACCAGCAGGTTGCCCACGAGAGACGCTATGGCACGATACGAGCAGTTTTAAGGACCGGGTGCTGATGGTGTGGCAAAAACTGAATTTGTGAAAGCGCGCGTGCGACAGGTGAAGCGATAGAGGTCTATATTTGTGAGTGCCTGAATCAGGCATGATCTAAGCCGGTGTGATGCTGATCACAGATAGGTAATCGTGATCACGTGCAAAGTATAGCTTCCGTAAATAGTTGAGTTTAGGGAATAATGGTTTCGCAACAAACTCGGTCAGAGAGAGGATGACGCGGATGAGGATAGCGGTTCCCGTTGAACAACAGCCTGGCGAAGCCCGTGTCGCGCTGGTACCTGAATCGGTCAAGAAGTTGGTGGCAACTGGTGTGGAGGTGGGAGTAGAACCCAGCGCCGGGGAACGAGCAGGGTATCTGGACGATGATTACAAAGCAGTGGGCGCATCCATCATGGATCGCGCAACGCTGCTCCGGGGAACAGACCTGCTGGTCTGTGTGAACCGGCCCGAGCCCGCCGATTTTGCGAATTTAAAAGCCGGCGCAGTGGTGATTGGATTTCTCAAGCCGCTGGATGAACCGGCTGCTTTGGAACCGATTGTAGGCCGGCAACTCAGCGCGTTTGCCATGGAACTGGTGCCACGCATTACTCGCGCACAGTCAATGGATGCACTTTCATCGATGGCTACGGTGGCCGGCTATAAAGCGGTGATCATGGCCGCAGACCGGCTTCCACGTATGTTCCCGTTGCTGATGACGGCGGCTGGAACGGTGCCTCCGGCAAAGGTGCTGGTGCTGGGCGCAGGCGTGGCTGGATTGCAGGCGATTGCCACAGCACGCAGACTTGGCGCAGTTGTGGAAGCCTATGACGTTCGTGCGGCGGCAGGCCAGGACGTGAAATCTCTGGGTGCAAAGTTTATTGAAGTGGATCTGGGCGGAATTGAAACACAAGACGCCGGCGGTTACGCCAAGGAGCTGAGTCCAGAAGCGCTCAAGCTTGGCCGCGACATAGTGGCGAAGCGCGCGGCCCAGTCTGACGTAATCATTACCACTGCACAGATACCGGGGCGCAAGGCACCGCTCATGTTGACGGAAGAAGCGGTGGACAGCATGCGTCCGGGAACGATCATCATTGATCTGGCCGCGGCGACGGGTGGCAACTGTGCCTACACACAGCCGGGTACAGAGGTCAATCGACACGGCGTAACCATTCTTGGTCCGTTGAATGTTCCGGCCACGGTGCCAGGCCATGCCAGCCAGCTTTACTCGCGCAACATCACCACGTTCCTTGGCTTAATGAATGACAAGGGCAATCTGAAGATTGATATCGCAGATGAAATCCTGAAAGGCGCCTGTGTGGCCTTCCAGGGAGGAAATGTTCATCCCAAAGTGGCGGCTGCGCTGGGCCACACAGTGGCTACAAACTAGAAATCACTCAAGGAGAGTGCTGAATGAACGTGTTGTTATTTCAACCTACAGCATTCGTCGTCGCGCTTTATACGGTTGCCGGTAGTACGGCAGAGAAACTTGCTTTCAGCCCGGCCGTTCTGATTGCATCTCTTTACGTTTTCATGCTGGCCGCTTTTCTGGGTTACCAGGTCATATCCCGTGTGCCACCTCTCTTGCACACGCCGCTGATGTCAGCGACCAACGCGATCTCCGGCATTTCAGTGATTGGCTCGCTGGTGATTGCGGGATCAAAATACGATCATCATCAGACGCTGGCTTCATTGCTTGGCTGCGCGGCGGTGACCTCCGCCATGATCAACGTGACGGGCGGCTTTCTGATTACTGACCGCATGTTGAAGATGTTCAAAAAGAAGGAAACAGCGCCCAAGCTGGAGGCCCACAAGTGAGCCATCCATCCTACTTTTTGGAAGCCACGTACCTCATCGCCTCCATCCTCTTCATTCTGGGATTGAAGGGACTGAGCCATCCAGATAGCGCGCGTCGCGGAATGATTCTGGCTGCAGCCGGAATGGCCGCTGCCGTCTTCGGAACGCTGTTTCATCCCGATCTCTACAATTACACCTACATCGCGATCGGCCTGATCCTGGGAGCTGCAATCGGCATTCCAATGGCGATGGTGCCGATGACGGCCATGCCACAACGAACCGCGCTGTCCCACGCATTTGGAGCGTTGGCAGCGTCACTGGTAGGCGTTGCGGAATTCGTGATCCACGGCTCAAGCATGGGCGGAGCCAAGATGGGAGCGCTCGGCTTTGAAGTGATGCTGGGGTCAATTACCACGACAGGGTCACTGATCGCGGCGGCGAAACTTCAGGAAATGATGCGCGGCACGCCGATCATGTTTAAAGGCCAGCACATCGTAAATCTCCTGATCTTCCTGACGATGGTAGGCAGCTTTATCACATGGCTGGTGAATCCGGCTTTCTTTTTCTTGTTCTACGTGATGATGGCTTGTGCATTGCTGTTCGGCGTGATGCTCGTGCTGCCGATCGGCGCTGCTGATATGCCGGTAGTCATGTCACTGCTGAACTCTTATGCCGGACTTTCTTCGGCGGCCACTGGCTTTGTTCTCTCCAACAACGTTCTAATCATTGCCGGAACGCTGGACGGCTTCTCCGGATTGATCCTTTCTATTCTGATGTGTAAGGCCATGAACCGGAGCATCACCAATGTCCTGTTTGGCGGCTTTGGCGCGGTGGTTGGCACTGACACGGGAGACGCCACGGGCACCATGAGGGAAGTCAGCCTGGATGACGTGGCTGTCCAGCTTGCGTACGCGAACCAGGTCGTCTTCGTACCTGGATACGGCATGGCAACGGCGCAGGCCCAGCATGCCTGCCGTGAGCTTGGCAACATCCTGGAAGAACGCGGCGTGTCAGTGAAGTATGGCATTCACCCTGTGGCGGGACGAATGCCGGGACACATGAACGTTCTGCTGGCGGAAGCCAATGTTCCTTATTCGTCGTTGTATGAAATGGATCAGATCAATCCTGAGATGGCGGGCACCGATGTTGCTGTTGTTATCGGCGCCAATGACGTTGTGAATCCTGATGCGCGCGACAACCCAAAGAGCCCGATTGCCGGCATGCCGATCATTGAAGTGGATCGAGCCAAGTCAGTAATTGTCCTTAAGCGAGGCAAGGGAAAGGGATTCTCTGGTTTGGAGAACCCGCTGTTCTTCAAGCCAGTTACCGGAATGCTCTACGGTGACGCCAAAGCCAGTTTGACGAGCCTGGCGCAGGCCGTACAAAAAGTCTGATTGCGTACCAAACAAATCGCGTAAGCCGGTAGTTACACGCAACCTCCGGCTTGCGCGATTTCGTTTTGGACGGCAAAGTAATTCTATCGGCAGCGTTCGCTAACGACATTTGAGATTTAGAGTCAAAGAGTTGCAGGAGTGTGTGCGTGTCAACTCAGCCCACGGGTGTATCCTACTGGCGCAAAATGTTTTCTACCCGCACGAACTGGAACCTGACGACCACGCAATTGGCGGAGAGTCTGGCACGGCTGCGTGCCGGAAAACGTAAGGTGATCGACCTGAGCGCGTCCAATCCTACGGAATGTGGATTTCGCTATGACGGCTCCTCCATCCTCAAGGCTTTTATCAACCCTGCCGCGCTGAAATATAGCCCTGATCCGAGGGGACTGCGGTCTGCCAGGATGGCGGTGGGCGAATATTATCTCGCATTAAGAGAGAATGTTGTTGCCGATGATATTGTCCTGACAACCAGCACCAGTGAAGCTTATTCATTTGTCTTCCGTCTGCTTTGCAACCCAGGTGACGAGCTGCTGATTCCGTCGCCCAGCTATCCTTTATTTGATTATCTGGCGGATCTTCAGGACGTAAAGCTGGTCCGCTATCCACTTTTTTACGATCACGGCTGGCATATTGATTTTCATGCTCTCAAGCAGGCGATTACTCCGCGCACACGTGGAGTGATCCTGGTGAATCCTAACAATCCCACGGGACATTACACCAAGGCCGGCGAGCGTGACACGCTGAATGAGCTATGCGCGGAGCAAGATCTGGCGATCATTTCCGATGAGGTGTTCCTGGATTTCAATCTTGGTGGTGCGGCGGCCCGCAGTTTCGTCAGCAATGAAGGAGCGCTTACATTTACGATGAGCGGGATTTCCAAGATATGTGGACTGCCGCAGATGAAGCTGGCGTGGATGGCGGTGAGCGGGCCGGAAGCCACCAAAAGGGAAGCGCTGGGCCGGTTGGAGATGATTGCAGATACGTTTCTATCCATGAACGCGCCGGTACAGGTTGCCGCACCTTCACTGCTTGCGCAACGCCATGGCTTTCAAGAACAGTTGATGGCCCGCGTACGGGCTAATCTGGCGGAGTTGGATTCACAATTGGCGGAGCAGAAAGAGTGCAGCCGTCTGGATGTGGAAGCCGGGTGGTATGCCGTGCTAAGAGTACCTGCGACACGGTCTGATGAAGAACTTGCACTGGAGTTGCTGGAGACGAGCGGTGTGTATCTGCATCCGGGACACTTCTATGAGTTTTCCGGGGACGGATATCTGGTGGTGAGTTTGATCACGCCGGAGCGCGAGTTCGAAGAGGGAATTGAGCAAGTGCTGGGAATGTATTGAGGCAGTTCGAGACGCAGCAAGCTGCGTCTCTACGTTGAGGTTGTTCACGCTTCCACTAAAAGCTTTCGAGATGACTAAAACATGGTGATGTCGCCGGAGTCGACATGGGCGTGGAGCTTGTAACGTCCGGGGCCTTCGCGGCTGAAGGAGCGAACGACGCCGTCTTCCGATGCGCCGAAGGGCGGAGCGTCAATGTGTCCGACGTTGACGGAGGCGTCGACGCGGGCGTAGCGCTCCGGCGAACCGACGGCAATGCTCACCGCGCCGGCGTGGGATTCGATGTCTTTATCGCCGTCGATGCCATTGACCTGAAGACGGCCTCCATTGAGTCGAACCCTCAGCGTTGAGTTTTTGGGTACTTGAATTACGGCAGAGTAGTTTTGCGGCGCATTCACTTTCACGCAAGCTTCTTCAGCGTTGCTATCCACACCGAAGCGGGGCTTCACATCAGTCTGCGTGGTGGTGCTGGGATTGATAGCCAGATGACTGATGACAAGAATCTGGTCATTGGCTCCGGGCTCAATACGATAGTCGCCGGAGGTGAGTTCCAGTCTGAGGGCCTGTCCTGGATTTACCTGGAGCTGGAGGCTGTTCTCGGTTCTAAAACCCGTCCATGCGGCTGCGGTTGCCAGCAAGAGTAAGAAGGCCAGCAAAAGCTTCATAACTACTCCTGAACACCTTGCGTTGCCGAGGGCCTGAATTCATAAGGCAGCCAGGTTGCCGATTGGAGAGACAGCACGGCCGCCCGATGAATTCTCAAGGAGGCTTTTGGAAGGAGCAGCCTCCTTGTGTGATATATACGCCGGGCAGCAGGGAAAGGTTCCTAAGAAACACCGTTTATTCCCCACGGAGATTCCTTGCCGGGCTGCCGATTTCAGCAAAAAGGCGCCCAACATGATGACGATCTAGCTGCTCAGGAATAACAGTACCGTCAACGGAAAAGCTACTTCGCACCCTGACGCAACTTGTAACGTTGAATTTTCCCGGTCGCGGTCTTGGGCAGCTGCTGCACGAACTCAATACTTTGCGGGCATTTATGAGGCGCGAGCCGGGACCTGAGATGCTCCATCAGTTCCGTGGCTTTTGCCGTTGATCCGTTATCACCGTCCCGTAATACAACATAGGCCGCGGGCTTGATGAGTTCGTTGCTATCGGCAATCCCAATTACCGCTGCCTCTTGAACGGAGGAATGTTCCAATATTGCACACTCAATTTCGATGGGGCTCACCCACATCCCTTTGACCTTGAGCATGTCGTCCGAGCGGCCCACGAACCAGTAGTATCCGTCCGGATCGCGATAGTACTTGTCGCCAGTGCGCAGCCATTGACCCTGGATGGTTTGCCTGGTTTTTTCATGCTGGTTCCAGTAGTAGGAACAGACCGCGTCGCCGGAAATCAGCAGGTTGCCGATCTCTCCGTCTGCGACGAGGTTGCCGCGCTCATCTTCGATACGGGCTTCATAACCGGGGATGACTTGTCCGCTGGATCCGGGGCGGACCGCGCCCGGACGGTTAGCGATAAACATGTGCAGGGCTTCCGTGGATCCGATGGCATCGAGGATTTCAACCTTAAAGCGTTCCTTGAAGCGATGGAAGATTGGTGCAGGAAGGGCTTCACCGGCGGAGACCGCCCAGCGAATGGTGGAGAGATCAAAGTCCGGCGCCGTTTCTCGTCGATAAGAGAGCAGCGACGAGTAGTTGGAAGGAACAGAGAAGAACAATGAGGGATGGTGGCGTTCAATGACGGAGAAGATATTGTGCGGCGAAGGCGATCCCGGCCAGAGAATGCTGGTGGCGCCAACTGCAAGCGGGAAGTAAAGAGCGTTGCCAAGGCCATAGGCGAAGAAGAGTTTGGCCACGCTGAAGCAACGGTCATTCTCCTGGATGCCAAGCACCGCTTTGGCGTAGTGCTCGGCACAGACCACCATGTCATGGTGCAGGTGAACGCAGCCTTTCGGGAAGCCGGTGCTGCCGGACGAGTAGAGCCAGAATGCGGGCTCATCTTTGCTGGTTTTGACGGCAGTCAGGTCGGGCGAAGCAGCGTCAATCAGTGCCTGCAGGGAGTGATAGCCTTCCATAGCTGGCCCACGGGAGACAATTACGGTTTCCAGATATTCCAGATTGGCTCTGGGAATCGCCTGGACCTGGGGAAGCAGTTCCGCGCTGACAATGACGATGCGTGCCCGCGAATCGTTCAGCATGTATTCGTATTCGCCGGGTTTGAGCAGGGTGTTGATGGGAACAGGAACCGCGCCAATCTTGATGCCGCCGAAGAAGCAATACGCGAAGTCGGGTGTATCGAGAAGCAGCAGGGCCACGCGCTCTTCGCGGCGGACGCCTAAGTTCCGCAAGGCATTTCCAGCTTGATTCACGCGCTGCAATAAATCACTGTAGGTGACGCGCTCATCGCCACATTCAAAGGCGACTTTCTGGCCACGGCCTTCGCCGATGTGGCGATCAATGAAGTGCGTGGCTACGTTTAACTGGTTGGGGATATCCAGATGCATAGGCGGTGAGAATTGTGCAGTGCCGGAGCATGAAATGGCAAATAGTTTGATAGAAAGCAAGACCTAAGGAGAACATTCGACATAGTACTCAAGCTACATCCAAGTGCCTGAAAGTACTCGTAAGTTGCGGATAAACCAGATATTGTAAGCACATCCCCCTCTAACCAGCTTGTGAGTTCAGGAGTAAATATGGCGTTTGTGCACCGGTCTGTCCTATGTCGCGCGGCTTTGTTTTTTGCCTTCACGATTCTTGTGGTGTTGAACTGCGGCGCTTACCAGGCCCCATCCGCGCGGCGCAGCTCGCCGGCGATGACGGCACAGTCCAACGCACAAAAAACTCCTGCGTCCAATGACTGGACTGCCGAATTCGCGAAGAACCCTGAGCTGTGGACAGAACTGGGCAAGCTGGTTTCCAGAATGCAGCAGGAAGTCCAACTGCCGGGAATGCGGAGACAGAGCAAGATCCTGCCCCGGCTGGACAATGGCACCGAAATCTACATGGCATTTCCCAACTATGGGGAATCGCTTAATCAGGCGCACGTGATCTTCAAGCAGCAGTTGAGAGACAGTCCCAAGCTGACGGAGTGGTGGCAGAAGAGTGAGCTGAACAAGTCTGATCCCAAGTTTGACGACGTGCTGGAACAGCTTTACCAGGTCTCTCAGTATCTGGGCGATGAGATTGTTGTCGCCGGTTCCTATAAGAACAAGAATGGCGTGCTGATGGCGGAAGTGAAGAAGCCTGGACTGGAGACGTTTCTGCCGGAGATGTACAGAAAGATGGGCGGAAAGTCGGCGGGGAAGCTGACGGTGGTTACTCCCCAGGAACTGGCTACGTTGAAGGCTGGCGGCAAGGACGATGCGATAGCGCTGGTGCGTCCTGATTTTCTTGTGATTGGCACGGACTTGGCCGCACTGCGAACGCTGAATGCGCAGATTGATTCCGGCAAGAAGGGGTTTGCGGCCACTCCATTCGGCCAGCGCATGAACCAGGCGTATGTGGATGGTGTGGGATCTGTGATTGGTGTGGATTTGCAATCCATGATCCCGGATTTTGCGAAACAGGACAGCGATCGCGCGATGTTACAGGCTTCCGGCTTTGCCGACCTGAAATACGCCGTCTGGGAGATGAATGATCACAAAGGCGGCGGTGAGCTGAGTTTTACCGGACCACGTCACGGGATTGCATCGTGGCTGGCGAACTCCGGCCCAATGGGTGGACTGGATTTTCTTTCTCCCGCGGCCACCATGGCGGGATCAGTCCTGCTGAAGAGTCCAGCGCAGATTTTTGATGATTTTCGCGATCTTGCCTTGAGCATGAATCCCAAGTCTCTGGATTCACTGGCGCAGATGCAGATGGCGATGGGCATTGATTTGCGTAATGATCTGTTGAGCAAACTCGACGGCGAGATTGCGTTTGAAATGGATGTACCACTTGAGATGGATCCAGCGCACATGGACCAAGCTGCGCCAGTAAAGCCGGTTCCGGCCACACCACCAACATGGCGGCTGGCATTGCGAGTAAACGATCCGCAAGGCGTGCAGCAGACGCTTACCAAGTTGCTGGCCGCTTCACACATGCAGGCGAAAGATCAGGCGGCAGGGAAATATACCGTTCATACAATTGAGGTGCCGTCCGGGCCTGAGCCGCTGCGGATCAGCTACACCTTTGCCGATGGCTACATGGTGGCGGGATCAAGCCGGGCTGCACTATCGGAGGCGCTGCGTGTGCATCAGACCGGTGAGTCGCTGGCAAAGTCAGCCAGGCTGCGTACGGCCCTGCCGGACAATCAGGCGTTGATAGCGTCGGCCATTCAGTACCAGAACATGGGAAGCTGGATGCGAATGTTCGCGAAACAACTTCCCGCTAATATCGCTCAAATGCTGCCGCAGATGACAGCGGAAATGACGCCAACGGTTTCGGCAGTGTACGGTACGGATCGCGCAATAAAAAGCAGCGGTGGAAGCAATAGTACAAGCGTGGCGGCAGTGTTGATCGGTGCAGCCATCGCCATACCAAACCTGCAGCGGGCAAAGGGATCAGCGAATGAAGCGGGGGCCGCTTCCAGTCTTCGAACCATCAACACGGCTCAGGTGGTGTATTTCACAAGTTATCCGAATAAAGGCTACGCACCGGACCTGGCCACGCTCGGGCCAGGAACATCCGGCGGGTGTGACGATCCTAAATCGGTGACGGAAAAGCGCGCATGTCTGCTCAGCGACACGTTGGGCGGTCCCACGTGTACGGCGGGAAGCTGGTGCAAGAAAGACGGCTACAATTTCAGCGTGCGGACAGTTTGCCGGTTTGGAACATGTCCCGGTTATGTTGCGGTGGCGACTCCGGCGACTAACGGATCGGGTACAAAAAGCTTTTGCTCGGTTGAGGACGCGGTAATTCGGTTCATGATTGGCGCTCCTGTATCAGGGCAGATCAGCGCGGCTGAATGCAAGAGGTGGACGGCAATTAGGTAGGGTTCTGCCATTTGCTGCGAGGTGTCGCACCCTACGGGGCTCCCATTTACTGTAACTTGCCCCCGACCTCACGGTCGGGGTTCCGCTTCGCTCAGGCAGGGTTGAAACCCTGCCCTACCGCTGTTTTGCGCCTTCGGCGCTTTGTGCATGGGCAGCCCTTCGAAATCGTTTGAGACTGCGACCCGTCGGAGACGTAGCAAGCTACGTCTCTACTCCGAGACCTTACTCCATCGCCAGCTTTATGACTCAATAAGGCTTGGGGCTTGAGGCGAAACCCAGTGATTAGGAAAATCTCAATTTCGCGTTGAGGCGGCGAAAATATTCGGGAAATCTGGCCCAATGTTTTTAGCGGACTCTTTTTCGTCAAATTTGGCCCCAGCGGCTGTTTCAGGAGCGGGGGAACTTTTCTCATCCTTCTGGCGTAAATAACCCTAGCCCGGCGACGAAAAGCCAGAAATCTTTCGCAAACGGGTTAATAATGGCGAAACCCTCTCGTCAACACTGGTAGAGGAGCACCGAACTCACTTGCAAGCCACCATGCACATCAGCGGCGCAGCTTCGATGACCACAGCGGACAGAGCAACACCTACTGGCCTGGACCTGGTGTTTCAAAAACACAAGGAACTGATCTTCCGAGCGGCCTACCGGGTAACCGGGAATGCCAGCGATGCGGAAGACGTTTTGCAGAGCGTATTTCTCCGGCTTAGCCGGCTGGAAGAGATGCCCGAAGTTGTGAATCTACCGGGCTATCTACATCGCTCGGCGGTAAACGCATCACTGGACATACTGCGCACGCGCAAGGATTCAAGCACCATTTCACTGGATGAAACCCCGGATTATCCGGGAGTCCTGTCTGGTGAAAATGCCGCACGCTCCCTGGAGCTACAGGACTGGCTGCGGCAAGCGCTGGCGCGAGTGAATCCGAAATGGGCGGAGATGTTTGTGCTGCGTTTTGTGGAGGACTACTCCAACCGGGAGATAGCCGGGATGATGAAAACGTCAGCAGCTGTGGTGGCTGTGGTATTGCATAGAACGCGTGCTCTTTTGAAGAAAGATTTCATGGCATCGACGAGAGGACCACAATGAATCGCAACGAAAAAGATCCCAACATGAGCCTGGATCGGGCTATTACCGAGATGCGGGCCAAAGAGCCGTCCGCGGAAATTCTGCAGTCCGCCAGCGAGCGTGTGTGGAACAGCCTGAAGCAGAACAATGCTGCTGTGTCTGAGGATTCGATCCGCGGATGTGCAGGCGTGAAGCAACTGCTGGTCCAGTATCAGGCAGGAGCCTTGCCGGCTGCGAAGGCGATGCTGGTGGAAGCCCATTTGCATGAATGCGTTGATTGCCGGCTGAGCACGGAAGGTGGAAACCACAAAACCATGGGCATGGTTGCGCCATGGAAACAGGAACTGCCGCGCATGGATTCACAGCGTTATCGCTGGGCAATGGCTGCGGCGGCGGCCGTGGTGCTGCTTGTTGGCGGATATATTCTGCGCGAACAATTCTTTGCGGCGCCCGCGGGCTTGCGGGCCAGCATCATTTCGCTGGAAGGCGGATTGTATCGCGTGGGCTTCGGCAGTGAGCAGCCGCTCAAGGCTGGAGACGAGATCGGCGAAAACGAGAAGATTCGCACCGCGAATGGATCCCACGCCATGTTGCAACTGGCGGACGGCTCCAAAGTCGAACTGAATGAGCGCGTGCAGCTCGCCGTGTCCATGCGGCACAGCGATACCACTATCAATCTGGATCGTGGCAAGGTGATTGTGCAGGCCGCCAAGCGCAAGACCGGTCATTTGTATGTGGCAGCAAACGATGTGAAGGTCTCAGTGACTGGAACGGTATTCTCGGTGAATAGCGGCATCAAGGGCTCGCGCGTTTCCGTGATCGAAGGTGAAGTGCGCGTGGCCGGCAATGCGGTGGACGGCGTGGTACGCAATGCTGTTTTGCATCCTGGGGAACAGATGAGCACTGACACGGCCGGTGAAGTGCCAGTGAAACAGGAGATTGCATGGAGCCAAAACCTTGACCAGCACCTGGCTTTGCTGGCGGAGTTTGCGCATCTCTCCAACAAACTTGGAGCCGTACAGTTCCCGGGACTGCGTTATCAGAGTGCGTTGCTGCCTACGCTGCCGGCCTCAACTGTTCTGTTTGCCAGCATTCCCAACCTGGGCGATGCGGTTCAGCAGGGCAACCAGATTTTCCAGCAGGAACTGCGTGAGAGCGCGGTACTGCAGGAGTGGTGGAACAAAGTACAGTCACACAAAGACGCGCCAAACTATATGGCTGCGGTTGATGAGATTCACTCGCTTAGCCAATACCTGGGGAATGAAATAGCGTTTTCCATGTCCATGACCGGTGAAGAAGTGGCACCGCTGGCCGTAGCGCAGGTCCAGAAAACGGGCCTCAAGCAATATATTGAGCAGGAAGCGGCGAATCACATTTACGGGCCGCGGCACGGCGATGTCCGCGTGTTTGATGAAACGCAGATTGCCGGCGCGACGGCATCCGCCAAGGGCAAGAGCCTGTACCTGCTGGTGCGGCCTGATTTTGTGGCGGCCGCGTTTGATCTGGGCGCGTTGAAACGATTCAATCAGACAGCAACGCAGGGCGGAGGATTTGCAGCTACGCCGTTCGGCCAGCGCGTTCTGTCTGGATATCAGCAGGGCGAAGAGTTTCTTTTTGCTGCCAATCTTCAGGCCATGAAAGATGAAAGCGAAGCGCGGCATCCCAACCCTGAGCGCAATGTTCATTTTGCGAAAACGGGTTTGGCCTCGGTGCAATACCTGATCGCCGAGCGTAAGGACGTGAATAACCAGCCGCTGAATCATGCGGAGCTGACGTTTAATGGTCCGCGACAGGGAATTGCTTCCTGGCTGGCAGCGCCGGCGCCGATCGGCGCACTTGATTTCGTCTCCCGGGACGCGGGCGCGGCGGGAGCTTTCATCGCCAAGAATCCTGCACAAATGCTGGATGACATTCTCAGTATTGCCGGTAACAACGCGGCAGCCGAGATGGCAAAGGGCGAGTCAGAGTTGAAGATCCGCTTCCGTCAGGACCTGGCTGACACGCTGGGCGGTGAAGTAGCGTTCGCGCTGGATGGTCCGATCCTTCCCACACCTTCATGGAAAGTTGTGCTGGAGGTTTATAGTCCGGGCCATTTGCAATCGACGATTCAGCAGTTGGTTGCCGACGTAAACGATCACAAGAAGAATAGCGTAGCGCAGATTACACTGAGCCAGGAATCATCTGGCGGCACCACTTTTTATAAAGTGCTGGGCACTGACGGACAGCACAGCACCGACATTACCTATGCGTTTGTGGATGGCTACATGATCATTGCGCCAAGCCGCGCGCTGGTGATGAACGCCATCAGCATCCACCAGAGCGGCAACTCACTGGCCCGGTCAAACGGTTTCCGCAGCCTGCTACCACAGGACCAGCATGCGGATGTTTCCGCGGTGCTGTACCAGAACCTGGCGCCGGTGGTTGGACCGATCATGAACCAGCTTACGCCGTCGCAGTCGCAGTCATTACAGCAACTGGCAGCGGAAACAAAACCGAGCGTGGTATGCGCTTATGGTGATCCGCAGGCGATAACCGTTGCCAGCGCGAGCCGTCTATTTGGACTGGACCTGAACACGCTCACGCTTTCAACCTTGATGAACATTGCACATCCCGGCGGCCATCCGTTGCCGCAGCGGATGAACTAAGAAGGAGCACAATGCCGGTTATTGAACTGGACAACCTGGAGATAAAGCTGGGATCACGCACGATTCTTAACCGGCTGAATGGTGATCTCTCGGGCCGATGCATTGGATTGCTCGGCCCGAACGGCTCCGGGAAATCAACCCTCATCAATACGCTGCTGGGATTTTATCGTCCAAGCTCCGGCACAGCGCGAATCTTTGGAAAAGATATACAGACTCACACACGAGAACTGCGAGCACAGATCGGCTATATGCCGGAAAGCGATGCGTTTCTGGCGGACATGACGGGTGTTCGCTTTGTCCGATATATGGCAGAACTTTCCGGGCTTCCGGCTGACGAAGCCATGGAGCGCGCCCATGAAGCGTTCTTTTACGTTGGTCTGGGTGAAGCGCGTTATCGAAAAGTAGGCACATATTCGCTGGGCATGAAGCAGCTGGCCAAGCTGGCGCAGGCGATTGCACATGGCCCAAAACTGATCCTGCTGGACGAGCCCACCAACGGACTTGATCCGGAAGCTCGGCAGCGCATGCTGCAACTGGTTCGCGAGATTCGCGACGCAGGACAGGTGACTGTACTCATCTCTTCCCACTTGCTCCATGACATTGAAGAATGCTGCGATGAAGTGATCATCCTGAAGGGTGGAAGGATTGCCGCGTTAAGCAATCTGGAGGAAGAGCGCAAGGCAAACTTGAAGTTCCTGGAGCTTGAGGTGAGCGAGGACAACGGATTCACCGATTCAGTGAGAGGACTGGGTTGCGAGTGCGCGAGCTTTGGCGCCGGACGCCTCAAGATTGTCCTGCCTGACCACGTGGAAGTCCGACAGCTTTATCGCCTGGCCACGGAACATTCCGTACAGATTCGGCGTATGAACTATCGCAGGGATTCACTGGAAGATATTTTCCTGAAAGCGATGACAGGCAACATGGAAGCGGCGGCGAACGCGGTTGCGGCTAAAGCGCAAATCGCCAAAGCGCAAGTCACGACAACACAAGGCAATGGAGCGTTGAATGGCCGTATATAAACGCACATACAAAGCGTACTCTGGCAGGCTTACGCCGGAATGGTCGCGTTTTACCGTGCTCTCACGCTATGGCTTTGCGTCGCTATTTGACTCCAAGCCATTTACTGGCTATGCCATCTTGTGCTGCGTACCGTTTCTTTTCGGCATCGCGTTCATCTACATCATTCACACGCCATCGGTGCAAAGCCTGCTCAATATGCAGTTCGGAGAGCAACTCCGGATAGATCGCCGTTGGTTCGTGGTAATGCTCGCTGTTCAGTGTGCCATGGGCTTTGTACTTACCGCATGGGGCGCTCCGGGTATGATCACCAAGGATTTTGCCAATCATGCGGTACAACTATATTTAAGCCGACCGCTTTCACGCACAGAGTATTTGGCAGGCAAGGCAGCGGTGCTGGTTTCGCTGCTGTCCGTGACTACCTGGATACCCACGCTGCTCCTCTTTTTCCTTCACGGAGGATTGGAAGGCAACGGCTGGCTGGGAAAAAACCTATGGCTGGCCAGTTCCATCATTACGGGCGGATTGCTGTGGGTGCTGGTAATCACGCTTTACTCCATGGCGGTGTCTGTGTGGGTGAAGTGGCGCATTGCCGCCTCCGGACTGATGTTTGCGACATTCTTTCTGCTGCCCGGATTTGGAGAGGCAGTGAACGCAATCCTGCGCACAGAATGGGGACGGCTGATAAACCTGCCGTACACCATTGGCGTAATCTGGTCACACCTTTTTCGCTTCGATCAAGACCAGTTGCGCGTAACGCAATATGACCGAGTGCCACTGTGGTCAGCGTGGGCGATGGTGCTGGGCGTTTGCGTATTTTCAATCTGGCTGTTGAACCGGCGGTTGAAGGCGCGGGAGGTTGAACGCGGATGAATAAGGCCAGCGATCGCATTGTGTTTGACGATGTCTCCAAATTCTATGGGGAAGTGTTGGGAGTGAATCGCGTCAACTTGTCTTTGCCTCCGGGCGTCACCAGTCTGGTGGGGCCGAATGGATCGGGGAAAACAACGCTGATGAACCTGATGACAGGGCTGGTGCGTCCGACGCAGGGATCGATATCCGTGCTTGGACTCACGCCGGACGAGCCGGAAGAGTTCTTTCGTCTTGTAGGCTATTGCACGCAGTTTGATTCGTTTCCCAAAGGCGTGACGGGATACCAATTCATCAAACAGTATCTTCGGCTGCGCGGACTGACTGATCAAGACGCACATCGGCTGACGGTGGAAGCGATTGATCGCGTGAGCATGGGTGAAGCGGCACATCGCAAAGTGGCTGCATACAGCAAAGGTATGCGTCAACGCATACGGCTGGCACAGGCCATCGCACATCATCCCACGGTGCTGGTGCTGGACGAACCACTCAACGGGCTCGATCCCATGGCTCGGGCTGAATCCATTGCGTTGTTTGAAGCTCTGGGTAAGGAAGGAATGCATGTGGTGATCTCCAGCCATGTGCTGCATGAAGTGGACAAAATCTCTGACCAGGTTGTGCTGATGAGTTACGGCTATGTGGTTGCGGAAGGCCAGATACAGGGTGTCCGCAGCGAAGTGACTGAACATCCCATGCAGATTCTGGTGCGATGCGATGCGCCAAACCTGCTGGCCTCGCGACTGTTTGCGCAAGATCATGTAGTGGAAGCCAAGTTGAATCGCGATGGTCTGGGCGTTCTGGTGCGCACGCTGGACGCCAACCAGTTCTACATGCTGCTCAACAAAATAATTTCTGAAGAAGAAATCAACCTCCAGGCGGTTTCACCCGCGGATGACGACGTGAACTCTGTGTATCAATACCTGGTCGGCGGCGGCGGCGGAGGCACTGTATGAGCAGCGTGGCATCAACTCCGTCGGCGATTCGCGCATTACCATGGCAGCTCTGGATTGCCCAGACCATCGCGATCCTGCGTATGGAAATTAGGAAGACCTTGTGGATGCGCCGCGGCATCTGGATCTATCTGGTGGCATTTGCTCCGGTGGTTCTGATCGGCATTCACGCGATCGATAGTCCGCTGGGCAGGCACTGCAATCTGCAACAGGACACAGAAATTCTGGCTGGCATTTTCCAGGTCTTCTACTTGCGCTTTGGCATCTTCTTTGGATGTCTTGGCATGTTCGCCTGGCTTTTGCGTGGCGAGATTGTAGAAAAAACTCTGCACTATTATTTCCTCTCGCCTGTGCGAAGGGAAGTTTTAGTGGCAGGGAAGTTTCTGGCCGGGGTGATAGCTTCTGGTCTCATCTTTGGCCTTTCAGTATTCCTCGCCTTCACGCTCATGTATGGTCATTTCGGTCCAGCCGGACGCGCCTACGTTTTTTCCGGTCCCGGACTGGGCCAGCTTGCCGCGTATCTTGCGGTTACCGCTCTGGCCTGCCTCGGTTATGGATCCATGTTTCTGGCGCTGAGTCTGGTATTCAAGAATCCTATTCTTCCCGGCATTTTTGTTTTGCTCTGGGAAATGTTTCACGCCGTGCTGCCGCCATTGCTGCAAAAGTTGACCATCGCGTTCTATCTGAAGCAACTTTGTCCGGTATCGGTCCCTGCTCAAGGAGTCATGGCTCTCTTTACCGTGGTGGCAGAACCGGTGTCAGCGTACATCGCAGTACCTGGATTGTTATGTCTCTGCGCAGCCATTCTTGCTTTCGCATTCTGGCGGATACGTACTTTCGAGATCAGCTATCTGGCAGACTAGGACCTCACGCTCTTTTCTGCAAAAACGGATTCGTCTCGCGCTCCTGTCCGATCGTCGTCTTGGGGCCATGGCCGGGAACAACCGTGGTGTCATCCGGCAAGGCGAGCACGCGTGTGTGGATCGAACGCATAATCATATCGAACGATCCGCCGGGCAGGTCGGTGCGTCCAATGCTTCCCGCAAACAGCGTATCGCCCGCGACCAGAGTCTGCTGGTCGGGCATATAAAGACAGATGCTGCCTTCCGTATGTCCCGGTGTGTGAATCACGTTGGCGGGAATCGTGCCAATCTTCAGGACGTGCCCGTCAGCCACGCTTTCATCCACCACAACCATTCCCGGCGGACGCATGCCAATCCACTGTGCTTGCACGTCCAGCATCTTCAATAAGGCCTGATCATCCTGGTTCATCAGGATTGGCGCGCCCGTAGCGGCTTTCAGCTTCATGGCTCCGCCAACGTGGTCAATATGCGCGTGCGTGATCACGATCTGCATGAGCTTGAGCTTCTCCTGCTTCAGGATGTCAAGGATCTGTTCGATCTGGTCTCCCGGATCAATCACCATGGCTTCATGGGTCTGTTCGTCGCCCACAATGGAGCAGTTACATTGCAGCGGGCCAACGGGAAAAATCTTGTGGATCATTTTATGTTTTAACCCCACCCCGGGTATGTGGTCCCGCCAAACAAATGAGCCGCCATGGCAGGCGGCCCGGTAAATCTTTTTGTCGATCTTTAATGGCGCCGCCAAAGCTGCGCCATCAGCAAGCTTACTTCGTCAGTAAGCTTACTTCGATGGTGTTGGCTGGGCCGGAGTGGTGGTCTTGATGCCCTGCATGATCGAGTTCGACGTCGAGCCTCTGTGGCTGGCGAAGAACGTCAGCGACATCGAGGTCAACATGAAGAGGATGGCGCACCAGGTGGTCAGCCGGGAAAGGGCGGTAGCGGTGCCGCGGGGGCCAAAAGCCGTCTGGCTGCCCATGCCGCCGAAGGTGGCTGCGATATCGGCACTCTTGCCGTGTTGCAGCAGTACAACCACAATCAGAATGGCGCAGACAATCACGTGGACCAGGGTTATCAGGGCGGTAATCATTTCAGTTGAGTGAATCCTTTCAAGCTTTTGGTGCGGAAGGGGGGATTTGAACCCCCACGCCTTTCGGCGCCACCCCCTCAAGATGGTGTGTCTGCCAGTTCCACCACTTCCGCACTGGCTTACTTGCAACTCCAATTTTGCGTGGTTATTACGCCCAACAGGAGCCCCAAAAATTCAGGGAGAGGGAAGTCACATTATAGCAAAGGATTAGCCAGAGAACCTCCCCTGCCTGCATCCCAGTGTTTTTACACTTGCTTCCTCGGCCATTGCATGGAAATATTCTGGGCACAGCCCCAGGTAATACAAACGTATCAGTCAAATACCCAAGTCCTAAAGGCAGCTCGCACAATTAGCTGATAGACCAGAAAGAC
>Ga0209863_10000369_pt1 | contig 24369 bp, 28 predicted proteins | sample OrgsoiDNA2013046_FD_185796 | JGI IMG/M metagenome (GOLD analysis project Ga0209863, IMG submission 185796) | Permafrost soil microbial communities from the Arctic, to analyse light accelerated degradation of dissolved organic matter (DOM) -... | ecosystem: Environmental > Terrestrial > Soil >...
ATACCGCGTTCGCTTCACTCCCTCCGAGGATCACCTTCCTACCAGCTGAGGTAGGAGGTCTCAGCGGTAGATTTCTCTGTGGTGGCCGATCTTGACGACGGTCACCGCTTTCGCCGAGTCATCGATCTCGTAGAGAAGTCGGTAATCGCCCTGGCGAACGCGATACTTCTCGGCGCCGCTGAGCTTCTCACAGCCGTGTGGGCGTGGGTCGCGCGCGAGGAGCTGGATCTTTGCGACCACGCGCCGACAGTCGGCCTTGGGAAGATCGGCGATCTCCTTGGCCGCCGTGCGCTTGACCTCGAGCCTATAGCTTCCCACGTCGCTTGAGGTCGCTCACCAGGGTCTCGAAAGGAGAGGCTGTCTCTTTCGCTCGGGTCCGGAATGCCTCGAGGTCAGCGGCGTCCTCAGCCAGCCGAAAGCGAACGGCGTCGTTGATGAGCTCGGACACCGACACATCTGTCTCCGCGGCTTTCACCCGAAGAGCACGATGAAGGGTCGCCTCCAGATACACCGTGGCTCTCTTCGCCTGTGCCATGAAGGACACTATAACGTCATAACGTTAAAACGTCCACTCGGCCACGACCTCAGCCGCCGTCGTGAAACGTGGCGCAGGATGCGGGATCGCCGCTCTCCATCCCGACGCTGAACCATCTCTGTCGCGCGGCCGCGCTGCCGTGGGTGAAGGTTTCCGGGTTCACGCGCCCGGTGATTTCCTTCTGGATCCGGTCGTCACCGACGGCGGCCGCGGCGTCGATCGCCTCCGCGATCTCGGCGCGGCTCACCTTCCCCTCGGCGTAGGCGGCGTGCCCCCAGACCCCGGCGTAGCAATCGGCCTGCAGCTCGAGCCGCACCGAGAGCGCGCCGCGCTCGCCGGGGTGCTCCCCCTCGGCCTGCTGCACGCGCCGCATGGTCCCCAGCATGTCCTGCACGCGGTGGCCGTACTCGTGCGCGACGATGTAGGCTTGGGCGAAGTCGCCGCCGCGCGCGTGAAAGCGCCGGCCCAGCTCCTCGAAGAATCCGAGGTCCAGATAGACGTGCCCGTCCTCGGGGCAATAAAATGGCCCGGTCGCGGCGCTGGCGGTCCCGCACCCGCTGGGGGTCGCGTCGCTGAACAGCACCAGCTTGGCCGGCCGGTAGCCGCTGGACACAGACGCGAGCTGCCGCCGCCAGAAGGCCTGCACGTTGGTCTCGACGCAGACGATGAACTTCGCCGGATCGCTCTGCGAGGTGACACCCCGGCAGCTCCCCGAGAGCTGCTCGTGCTCGCCGTGCGGGAGCGGCGGCCCGGTCTCGACGCCGCGCTGGCCTTCCTCGATGATCTGGCGAACCGCCGCGCCCGTCGGGCTGCCGCTGCTCGCCCAGAGCTGCACCGCCAAATAAATCACGCCCCCCACCAGCCCGAGCCCGCCCACGCCCTTGCCGATCCCGCCACCGGGGAACCGCATGCCGCGGCGGTCTTCGACCTCTGAATCGTCGGCGCGGTCCCGATCGTCGAATTGCATGTGGGGGGACTCTAGCCGACTCGGTCGAAAAGGCGCCGGGGAAGGGTGAACGGGCCGAGCAGATCTGCGGCCCAGCCTACTCGGCGCGCAGCAGACGCTCCATGAGGATGTCCTCGAGGCTCCGGCGGCTATCGAGCACCCCATGAATCTCGACCCGCTTCCAGGTGATTCTGTGCAGGATCCGCCAGGGAGGCTCTTGGACCTCGTGCCAGGTGCGATCGCCGATCGCGCGCAGCTCCGGGGGCGTGCGGCCCCTTTCGGGCGCTCACTTGCGACGCGAGGCCTTCTGGAGAGCCGCCTTCGCGCGGAGACGGACCTGGGTGCTCGAATACACACGCCCTGTCCTGGCGAGGGTATCTTGACTCTGCGCGAGCAGCTTCAGCATCGCCAGCGTGTCCGAAAGCCGATCGTGCTGCGCGACGCCCATTAAGACCACCTTCGGGTTGCCATTCTGCGTGATGAAACAGGCATGTCAGCCGCGCAACGTGCGCCCGAAGAACGCGATCGTCCGCTGCCAGGCCAGCTTGGCGGCTGCCGGATCGTAGCGGGGCGTCGTGTCGTTGTTGAACCCGTGCTCGGTGCCGGGGTACTTGAACGCCTCGTACTTCACGGCAGCGGCCTTGAGCGCCGCCTCGTACGGGGGCCAGGTGGCGTTGATGCGGTCGTCGTGGTCGGCGAAGTGCAAGAGCAGCGGCGCCTTGATTGCCTTGACCTGGTCGAGCGGCGGCGCGAGTCCGTAGAAAGGCACGGCGCCTCCGAGATCGGGCACGCGCGTGGCGAGAAGGTTGGCGATGCCGCCGCCGTAACAGAAGCCGACCACGCCCAGCTTGCCGTTGCTTCCGGGCCGCGTGCGGGCGAAGCCGGCCGCTGCCAGGAAATCCTCCTGCGTCTTCGACTGGTCGAGCTTGGCGAACAGCGCTCGCGCCTGGTCCTCGTCGCCTGGGTATCCGCCGAGCGGGAAGAGCGCGTCCGGCGCGAAGACGACGAATCCCTCCAGGGCCAGCCGCCGGGCGATGTCTTCGATGTGCGGGTTCAACCCGCGGTTCTCGTGGGCGACGAGAATTGTCGGTCGCGTGCCCGCGGTCTTGGTCGCGGTCTTGGACTCGGGTGCCGGGTGGACCAGGTACCCGCGGGCCTTCCCGTAGCCGTGCGGCGACGGAAACTCGACCTTCTCCGCCTTGAGACGCGGGTCGTTGGGTGGCACCTGCTGGGCCTCGGCGAACCGCGGGGCCAGCGCCTCGAGAAATCCTGCCGCGGTCAACCCACCCACCGCGAACTTGGCGGCGCCCTCCAAGAAGCCCCGCCGGTCGATCACGTTGTGAACGTACTGGTCGAAGAGCTTCAACACTTCCGGCGGGAAGTCGCCGGCCTTGGTGAGGGGGTTGTCGTTGGTCACGTGGACAGCCGCGGTCGGTCCTCGAGCACGCGCTTGGCGCTACGGCGGGGGCGCGCCCGCCGGCATGCCGAAGATCCGGCGATAGAGCACGCCCATCACCAGAAGTCCCCAGGGCGCCGTCCAGATGAGCGGGATCCCGAGCGGCAGCGCGGACAGCCCCACCAGCAGGCCGACCAGCAGGTAGAGGCCGAACACGCGGAACCATCTGTGTGAGATGGCCTTGCGCGACATCTCCATCGCCTTCCAGGGGCCGAGCTCGTGGAACGCGAGCAGTGGCAACGTCATCCCATAGGCGACGCTGAGGTAGATGCCGGGAACGATCAGCAGCGCGAACCCGAGGTAGGTCAGCAGCGTGGAGAGCAAGCCGGCGGCGATCACCACCGGCGCCTTGCCGAGATAGGCGAACGCCATCGAGAACGAGACCGGCAACCCCGCCGCCCGCCTGACCCCAAGGGCGGCTAGCCCGATGAGCAGCGGCCACATCAGCGCGCCGATCAGGCTGTTGACGATCCCCCCCACGATGGGGCTCTGGTGCTTGCCGAATACGGCGGCGGAGATCCCGCCCCAGACCAGCGTGGCCGCGAAGAGCAGGGCGTACATGATGAACGCTGCGCCCCAGAAGGAAGCCTTGAACCCCTTGACCAGCCCCCACGCCTCGCTCATCACCTCGCCGACGGTGAAGTCGTAACGACCGGCGACGCCGTCCTCCAGCGAGCCGGACGCGAGCGCGAGCGGTGGCATATCGAGCGCCGGCCTGGGCGGCTCGAAGGGATTCATTGGTTCGTTCGTCATTTTCGCCTCACCCCAAACAGTTGGCGTGCATCTTAAGCGCATACGCGCCGCGAGCCAACCAGCCGGCAGCGCCATCTGGCGGCGCCGGGCCGCAGCAGCTGGGAGCTACCGCGACGCGAGCAGCGGGGCTGGCCGGGCCGGGCCCTCGCGCAGCGTCGACTCGGCGAAGGCGAGGGTGGTCTTGAGGGATTCGGTCGCCAGGTATCTCTTCGAGTGGCCGAGATTGGTCGGCAGCGCCAGCCCGACCGCGTCGATGCCGGCCGCTCGCGCGAGATAGAGCGAGCGGTCCATGTTCACGGTCTGCGTGCAGACGACCGCGTCCGTGACGCCGAAGAGTGCGGCGGCGCGGTTCATGGTCTCGCGCGTGCGCGAGCCGCCCCCATCGGACCAGACGTCGCCGGCGGGGACGCCGTGCGCGCGCAGCCAGGCGCCCATGACCGTGACCTCGGGACTGGCTGCGCTGTCGTTGCCCGAAACGAGAATGGCCTTCACCCGACCCGCGCGATAAAGGTCGAGCGCGGCTTGCAGTCGGGATCGCACGATGTGGAGCGGCTGCCCCTCGAAGACGCGCGAGCCCGGAACGATGGCTATGCTGCGGCTCGGAACCGTCGCTGCGTTGTCGTAGGCGTGCCCGCGCGATCTCCAGGCGACCCACGCGTTCGAACCCACCAGGCCGGCCAACGCGAGCAGCACGCCGGCGCCGAGGATCCGCCACCCGTGCATTCTGGCGCCGGCGGCGATCTGGGAGGCGCAGACGTTCAAGCCGACGGGACGGACCATCTGGGATCGTCAATCGGGAGACCGCGCGCCCGCCTTGAGAAGATCGCCTGGCTCGAAAAAGGATCAGAGTCCGTTGTCCGACGCGGGACCCTGTCGCTGGCGGTGCGGCGCCGACGTGTCGGTCTTGTCCTTCGGATGCGCCCCCTCGCCCCAGCGGAGAACGGCCTTGTCGCCGCGGCTACGGAACAGCGCGAAGTCGCGCAGCGTCTCGAACTTCCGCTTCATTGTCGCCAGCGTCCGGGCCCGCGCCGTCGCATCTCCCATCAGGCGCGGCATCGCCACCCCGAAAAAAGCGGCGATGCCGACGACCAGAACGACCACCCCGAAGTGGCCTCGACGACGCACCCCTCCCCCGGCGACCATCGTTCCATTATCGGTCAGAGCGGGCCCAGCTTGAGCGCAATCCGCGCGGTCGGTAGAGTACGAAGCGAGGTCCCCCTTATGACGAATCATCGCTTGGTTATTGGAGTTGCGGCGCTGACCCTGGCGGCCGGCGCGATCAATCTGGCGAGCTGCTCGAGCGGCTCGAACGGAACCGGAACCGGCGGCAGCGGCGCGACCGGCACGGCCGGCACCAGCGGCGGCCACGGCGGCACGGCCGGAGCGACCGGAAGCGGTGGCACGACCGGCGTTGCCGGGAATGGCGGCACGGCGGGCGTCACGGGAAGCGGTGGCACGACGGGAGTCGCCGGGACTACCGGCACGGCGGGCGTCACAGGCAGCGGCGGCACGACGGGCATCGCGGGGAGCGGCGGCGCGACCGGGACGGCGGGGAGCGGCGGTCCCACAGGAACCGGCGGCTCGACGGGCGTCGGGGGTCGCGGTGGTGCGACCGGGGCCGGCGGCTCCGGCGTGACGCCCTTCTTCACCGACGACTTCGAGTCGGACACGGTGGGCCAGCAGCCGGCCGGCTGGGACAACTTCATCTCCTACAACTACAAGACCACGAATCCCCAGGGCGACGGGACGGGCGCGCTCGTCGACGCCACCCACACGCACAACGGCAGCAAGCTCGCGGTTCACTTCAAGGCATCCGGGGGCAATCCGGTGTTCCTCGAGCGCGCGCTGCCGACCGGGACCAACCACCTCTACCTCCGGGTGTGGGTCTTTCTGATGAACGCGATGGGGGATCTGCCAATGAGTGGCAGCGACAACCACGAGACGCTGCTCGGCCTCACCGGCGATCCGTCGAACGACAACACGCAGGTCCGCTTCGGCCAGATCAAGGGGGTCATCGGTACCAATCAGGTCCCGACCGACAACATCGCCCCGATCATGGCCCAGTGGTACGGGGGCCCGGTGATCTCGAATGGTGTCTACCACTGCCTCCAGGTCGAATTCGACGGCAGCGGCGCCACCTACAACTCGGTCCGCGCCTATTCGGACGGAACGTTGATCCATTCGATCACCGCCGCCGCCGACTGGCAGAACGGTGCCCTGCCGGCCAACTGGATGAACGGAATGTTCGTCGGCGTTCTGTTCGGCTGGCAGAGCTTCAGCAGCATGGCCAACGACGTCTGGATGGACGACTTGGCCCTGAGCACCGGCCCCACCAGCTGCAACTAGACGGTGGCGGTCGCGGGTGCGATGGCCTCGGCTATCGCACCCGGGGCCTCGATCGGCAGCAGGTGGCCGGCGTCGGGGATGGTCACGATCTCCCCGCGGCGGGCGTCTGTCGACGGATCGCGCGGCACGATGCGGACGATCCGATCGTCGGCGCCGTCGAGCCAGGTGATCGGGCAGGCGACGGCCGGCAGGCGGGCGGTCAGGTCGGTGCTGCGCACGATCTCGAAGTCGGCCTGCGTGATCTCGGGTCGCGCCAGCGCGCCGGTGGCCAGAAAGCCGCTGCGCACGGCGGGCTTGGCGCGCGGCGAGAGGCCGTGGTCGGCCAGCCAGAGCGTCGCGCCAGCCGGATCGTCGCGCAGCAACTTCTCCAGATCGCCGTCGACCGGCAGCTTCGGCGCGGCGGCGCAGAGGACCAGCGCGCGCACCTTGTCGGGCCAGGCCAGAGCCGCTTCGATCGCGACCAGCCCGCCCATCGAATGGCCGACCAGCACGGCGGGGCCCAGGCAGAGCGCGCCGCAGAGCTCCCCCACGGCGTCGCGATAGCGCGCCAGCGTGAGGCCGGCCGACCCGTCCAGGGCCGCGCCTTCCGTCTCGCTCGGTCCGTGACCGGGGAGATCGATCGCGACCGCATGCGCGAAGCGAGCGACCCGCGCCATCACCATCATCCAGATCGCAGAGCGGGCGCCGGCGCCGTGGATGAGGACCACCGACGGTGCGCCGGCACGCCGCTCGCCGCGTTCGGCGTAGTGAATCCGGCCGGCGTGGGCGAGGCGGATGTACGGCACGTGCGCTCCGGCAGCGGTTAGCCGCTGGCCTTGAGCTTCTTGATGCCGGCGATCAGCGCCGGGACGGCCTTCTCCCAGGTGTCCACGAGGCCATAGTCCGCGACCTGAAAGATGGGGGCCTCGGGATCTTTGTTGATGGCGACGATGACCTTCGACCCCTTCATGCCGGCCAGGTGCTGAATGGCGCCCGAGATGGCGACCGCGATGTAGAGCTGCGGCGCGACCACCTTGCCGGTCTGGCCGACCTGCAGATCGTTGGGGACCATCCCGGCGTCGCAGGCCGCGCGGCTGGCGCCCAGCGCGCCGCCCAGCAGATCCGTCAGCTCCTCGAGGATCTTGAAGTTTTCGCCGGCCTTCATCCCGCGGCCGCCCGAGACGACCACCTTGGCCTCGCCGAGATCGGGGCGCGCGCTCTTGGTTTCGTGCAGGCCGAGGAGCTCCGCGCCCAGTGCGTCGACGGCGGCGACCGCGACCGTCTCGATCGCGCCGGTCGCGCCGGGCGTCGCGGGCGGGAAGGCGGTCTGGCGGACGCTGGCGACCAGGACCGGGCCGGCGATCTCCACCTCTTCGATCGCGTTGCCGGCGTACGCCGGCCGGCGAAAGCGATTCGCGGCCACCACCGCCGTGATGTCCGAGGCCATGCCGGCCCCGAGCAGGGCGGCCGCGCGCGGAAGGATGTCCTTGCCCGTCGACGTCGCGGTGCCGAGGAGCGCGCCCGCGCCCGCCCGCTTGACCGCGTCGGCCAGTTGGGGCGCCCAGGTCTCCGCCAGCGGCGCGGCCAGGCGCGCGTCGTCGTAGGCCAGGACGCGGGCCGCGTACCTGGCGGCGTCCGCCGCGGCGGCGCCCGTGCCCGAGCCGATCACGACCGCGCAGACCCCGCCCCCCAGCTGCTTGGCGAGCGCCGCGCCGGCGGTCAACGCTGGCAGCGACGCCGAACGGATCCCTTTTTCGTCCGACTCACAGAAGACGACCACGTCCGCCATCAGATCACCTTCGCTTCGTCGTGCAGCTTGGCGACCAGCTCGTCGACGGACGCGACGCGCGCACCGGCCTTGCGCACGGGCGGAGCCTCGTACGATTTCACCTTCATGGAGGCCATCGCGTCGACGCCCAGCTCGGCGAGCGCGACGTCTTTGATCTCTTTCTTCTTGGCCGCCATGATCCCCTTGAGCGAGGCGTAGCGCTGGGTCTCTTCCCACTCGGTGTCCGCGCTGGCCAGCGCCTCGTTGCGCACCGCCTTCTTGCCGATGATCCGCAGGTCGACCGTCAGCACCGCCGGCAGCCGAACACGCTTCTCCTCGACGCCAGCGTCGACCTCGCGCGTGACCGTCGCGCTCTTGCCGTCGGCGCCGAGATGAATGCTGGCCAGGAACGTCGCCTGGGGCCAGCCCAGGAGGCCCGCCAGGATCTGCCCGACCTGGTTCGAATCGCCGTCGACGGTCTGCTTCCCGAGCACGATCAGATCCGGCTTCTCCCGCGCGACCAGCGCCGCCAGCACGCGCGCCACCGCCGTTGCGTCCAGCGCCGCGTCGTCACCGCCAATCAAGATCGCGCGGTCGGCGCCCATCGCCAGCACGCCCCGGAGCTGCTGGGCGACCTCCTTCGGCCCGATGGCGACCGCGACGACCTCGCCCGATCGCTCGCCGCCCTTGCCCTTCTCGGTCAGCCGCAGCGCCGTCTCGACCGCGTACTCGTCGAAGGTGTTGAGCTGCCAACTGGCCGCCGACAGATCGATCTGGCCGCCGGCCAGCTTGAGCTTGTGCTCCGGGTTGGGAACCCGCTTGCACGTCACCAGGATTTTCACGGGGTGATTGTACGATCGGCTCGGTCAGACGAAAGCTTTACCCGATCGCGTCGAGCGACTGCTTTCTAACTTAGCCAACCGCCAGGCGGAGCGCCTCTTCCAGGCACATCAGGATCTCGTCGTCGATGTCGACCAGGTAGACGGTCGAAGGCTTGGGCTGGCGGTGCGCGCGCAGCTCGTCGACCATCGCCCGCGCCGCGTCCGCCGGGTCGACGCCGCCAAGGCCGGTTCCCATGCCCGGAATCGCGATGACCTCCAGGTGGTTCCGGGCCGCCGCCAGCAATGCCGCGCGCGTGGCGCGCCGGACGTTCTCGACGCCGATCTTCATCCCCGGCTGTTCCATCGTCGGCGCGTGGATGACGCTCTTCGCGTAGAGGGTCCCGGCGTTGGTGACGACGGCCGCGCCTACCGCGATCGGCGCCAGCGACATGGCCTCCTTCTGGATCGCGGGCCCGCCCCTGCGCGAAAGCGCCGCCGACACCCCGCCTCCCATTATTCCTAATGAATTCGCTGGGTTGACAACGGCGTCTACGGCGAGCTGGGTGATGTCCGACTTGGCGAGGTGAATCTGCATGAAAAGGGTAAGACCCGGTAGGGGCCTTACCTTAACATTTCACCGCCCCCAATCGCAAAATCAGACCTGCTGGCCGAAAATCAGGTCCAGCTCCTGTTCGACCTTCCGCGTGTCGGCCGAGCGCGCCACCGAGAGCTCTTGGACCACCAGGCCACGGGCCGTGTCGAGCATGCGCCGCTCACCGAATGATAGCGGCTTCATCCCCTTGAGGCGGTAGAGGTCGCGAAACACCTCGGCCACCTCGAACAGCGACCCGGATTTGATCTTCTCCATGAACCCGCGATATCGCCGGTTCCAGGTCTGGCGATCGATGTGGATCTCCTTGTCGCGCAGGATATCCATGACCTCCGCGATCTCGGCCCGGCCGGCGATCCGGCGCAGGCCGACCTGATCGGCCTTGTCGGTCGGAACCAGGATCCGCAGACCCGTCTCCAGCCCCTGCAGGACGTAGAAGCTCTGGATCTTGCCGTAGACCTCTTTCTTCTCGATCCCCACCACTTCGGCAACGCCTTGGGACGGGTAGACGGCCTTGTCACCAATCGCGAATTCGGTTGTCACGGCGTAGACCTCCTCGGGTTCCTGATTTCGGAATCACCCACGGGCGCCTCGGCTCTCTTTCTGCAGCCCCACCGGTATCAGACGCGCTTACCTTCACCTACAACGTACGCGGCCGCCGGTCCTGGTGTCAAGGGTTCAGGAGAGCCGTTTCGAGGGGAGCTTTTTCGGGTGACTTTTTCGGGGGGCTTTTTCGGGTGACTTTTTCGGGGACCGCCTCTAGCGCTCCAGAAAATGCGGTATGTTGCGCCGCGCATGGCGCGCTACGCGTTCGAGGACCCGATGGCAGGCGTACAGCGATCCGGCGGGGGGTGGAAGCAGCTCTTATGGTTCGCGGTCGCGGCGACCGGGCTCGGATTCGCCGGCTACGTCTACGTCATCCCGTACCAGAAGATGGAGCACGCCGTCGGCACCCGCCAGGCGGAGCTCGCGAGCGCGCGCAGCACCGCCGACGAGGCGGTCGCCGAGCGCGACAAGCTCAAGGCGCAGCTCAGCAAGTTTGTCGGCGCCGACAGGGAAAAAGCCGCGACCGACTCGAAGCGCAAGACGACCGCCGATGCGCTGGCGACCGGGCTCCGCCCGGGGCTGGAGGAGCTGGGCGCAACCGTAACCGTCGACGGCGCCATCTTGCACGTGAGCTTCCTGGCGCCCAAGGTGATCGACGCGAACGGCATCGACGTGTCGGAGGCCGGGCAGGCGGCGCTGAAGATTCTGGCCGGCGCCGCCAAGAAGGAAGAAGCCAAGGTGCGCATCGCCGCCCGGTCGTCGTCGGCCCTGCCACCCAAGGAGTTGCGCAGCCTCTTCAAGACGGCCGGTGAGATGCGCGCGGTGCGCGCGGCGCGCGTGATGTCGGCGCTCGTGGACGCCGGGATGCCGGCCACGCACGTCGAGATCGTCGGCGAGGCCGATAGGCCCCTGCCGCGGACGCGCGCCAAGAAGGTGCAGGCGCTGCCGGCCGATCACCTCGACCTCGAAGTCGAGCCGGAATAGATCCAGTGCCGCGCCCCGCGGTGCTGCTCGGGTTGGTGATCTGTGGTTTGTCGGCGCCGGCGTGGGGCTACGATTTTTCGATCGATCTGCGCACCATCGGCCAGGGCTATCAGGTGCGTGGGTTCGCGCCCGACGGAAGCAACGAGCTCCTGTCGCGCCGCCGGCTCACCGAGTACCTGGATCTGTCGGTGTCCGACATCGGCTCCGGCGCCTGGCACGGAGACGACGGCGGGCGCAACCTGATCACGTTCGAGGCTTCGCTGCGCTTCGACAGCGACTTCGGCGGCTACCTGCTGGGGGCGCCGTCCGGCGCCGCCGCCATCCCGGAGCTCCAGCAGAGTGAATTCGACATCCTCTACGCGGTCCTGGTCGGCCGGAACATCGCCGGGCGGCTCGACTTCCAGCTCGGTCGCCAGCTACATTTCGATCTCATCGATCTCTACGCGTTCGACGGCGCGGACGCGCTCTTTCACCTGACGCCTCGGTTTGCGGTGGAGGCTTTTTCGGGGACCGAGGTGCGGGGGGCGATGCCGCTGTCGTCGCCGATCTACGAGCTGGATGGGACCAGCGCGGGATCGCGCGATCCGGCGACGCGGCCCGATCAGAATGCCGAGCTGCGACCGCTGGCCGGCGTGGCGCTGGTCGCGGGCGAGACGGGCGCGCCGTTTTCCGCGCGGCTCTCCTACCGGCGGATGTGGTCGGACACCGCGGACCGGCAGCCGGGCGAGCCGGAGAGCGGCGTCAACCAGGAGTTGGTGGCGCTGACCGCGACGGCCGCCTGGCGGAGCCGCGTCTATCTCTCGGGCGGCGTGCGCTACAACCTCCTGTTTGCGGAATTCGACGACGAGCAGCTGGCGCTGCGGGTGCGCCTGACGCCGCGCCAGTGGCTGACGCTGGAGCACGACTACCTGGCGCCGACCTTCGACGGCGATTCGATCTGGAACATCTTTTCGACCGGCGCCTATCGCGATCTGCGCGCCAGCTACGAGATTGGCCTGCCCCGCGGCGTGAAGGCCTACGCGCGCGCGTTCGCCAGATTCTTCCTGTCGACCGACGACGAGATCGCGACGACCGGGCCCTACGCGGGGCAAGACGTGGGCGCGGCGGCACCGGGCGGGCGTACCGCCGGCGGTGGCAGTCTGGGCGCGGCCTGGCGGCGCGGGCGCGGCCTGCTGCGCGCCGACGGCTACTGGGACGACGGCTACGGCGGCCGCAAGATCGGCGTCGACGGCACCGCCCGGTTTCAGGTCCGGCCCCCGATCGAGCTCGAGGGGCGGCTCACCGGCTACGCCTGGCGCTCCGATCTTCAGCCGGCGGTCACGGGGAGCGGCGTCGTCTTCGGCATGCAGGCGGGCGGACGTTTTCAGGTCGGGAAAGGGCAACACCTTCATCTGCTGGTGGAGGACAACGTCGGCACTTACTACGAGAGCCAGTTCCGCGGTCTGGCCATGTTCGAGGTCGACGCGTCGATATGAAGCGCTGGACCTCTTCGGTCGCGTTCGGCGTCGCCCTGGCCGCGGGCGTGGCGGGCGGCGTGCTCGCGGGCCTCGCGTCGGCCTCGGCGTCGCCGTCTCCCGCGACGACCCAGGCTGCACCGGTGGCGCCGGTGGTGCCGGCCGGACCCTCGCCGCTCATCTATCCGGGCGAAACGATCCCGATCAAGTTCGACCACGCGATGCACGCGCGCGCGGGCGCGACTTGCGAGGGGTGCCACAGCTCGGCGCAGACCTCGACGGCGGCGGTCGACAACCTCATCCCCGGTGAAGCCGCCTGCCGGAGCTGCCACAAGATCGATCGGACGCAGCCGGCCAAGTCGGTGCCGAAGGGGGAAGCGCCGGCGCGTTGCGACGCTTGCCACGCCGACGGCAACACGGGGACCCTCGAAGGGTCCCCGAACCCCCCCGCGACGGGTCCCGCCGGGCAAAGCCCGACGGGATCCCACGCGATCAACAACGGCTGGATGCCGACGGCCGGTCTCGGTGCCGAACCGCCGCGCGTGGTGCTGGCGCGGCCGAGCTTGAAGTTCAACCATCAGCTTCACGCGACGCGCGGGATCGCCTGCGCGCTTTGCCACGCCAACGCCGCCGTGCAAGGGATGATCACCCGCGTCGACCTCCCGATGATGGCGAGCTGTCTCGGCTGCCATAGCGGCAAGCAATCGACCGGACGTTGCGGCGCCTGTCACCTCACCGAGCCGGACGGCCGGCTCAAGGTCAAGCTCGCCACGGCCGCCACCGGAGCCGCCGGCGGCAGCGGGCTGCTCGAGCCGTCCGGATCGCTGCGCGGCATCGACGCGCACGGGCCCACCTTCCGGCGGGATCACGCGCAGGCCGGCCGCGACGAGAGCTATTGCCTCTCCTGCCACCGGCGCAGCGAATGCACCGACTGCCACGGAGGCGTGGTCAAGCCACCCGACATTCATCCCGCCGACTACGTCACGCTGCACGTGGCCGACGCGCGCCGCAACGTCCCCGACTGTTCGTCCTGCCACCGCCTACAGACGTTCTGCGTCGGCTGCCACCAGCGCACGGGGGTCTCGTCCGATCCGTCGGGCGGGCTGCCGGGGACCAGGGCGAACAATCCCTTCGGGACGGGGACGCAAATCAAGCAGTTCCACCCGCCGGGCTGGGCGCGCGACACGACCGGCGCGGTGATCGCCACGCCCCGGCCGGCCAGCCACTCGGTCCAGGCCAAGCGCAACATCCGGACCTGCGTCTCGTGCCACCGGGAAGAGAGCTGCCTCGAATGCCATTCGAGCGATCCGACCCGCGGGGCCAACTTCTCGCCGCACGGGCCGAATTTCGGTGCCACGGCGCGTTGTCGGTTCCTGGCGTCGCGCAACCGCCGGGCCTGCCTCAAGTGCCACGCCCTCGGTGCGGCTGAGCTCGACTGCCAGTAGCCCTCGACCGCGGGATGTCTCCGACGACAGGTAGGCATTTTGCGCCAATTTTTACGGTCGGTCCGGCGGGCCGTATAATTGACGTGTGCTCGCGCTGGTAGCCTATCTGGCGATGTCCGCCGACGTCGTCGCCGCGCCCGAACCGGATCCGATCTTCGATCCGGTCGCCGCGCGTGCCGAGCACTTCGGCCCGGGCGAGCCGCGCGCGCTGGCGAAGAAAGAGGAGTGGCTGCGCGACAAGGAGCTGCGCCCGGACGTGCACGTCTCCGATGCCGACCTCGCGCGGTGGGCGACGCCGAGTCGGGCGGCACACGCGCGCCGGCACGCGAGCCGTTCCAACGCCACCGGCGCCGACCCGGAGCTGTGGCCCGGTGAGCGGGTCGAACCGGTGACCACGCTCTACAACGTCTGGACGCACGAAGCGCTGCCGATCCTCCCCGACTCGGGCCACGAGATCGACGGCCGGTTTTTCTTGTTCCTGCGCGATCACTTCACCAACCAGGCCACGCGCATGGACGCCCGCTTGGTCGACGTGCTCAAGCGCGTGGCGGGAAAATTTTCGGCGCGGCGGATCGAGGTCGTCTCCGGCTATCGATCACCGAAGTACAACCTCATGCTGCGCAAGAAGGGGCACCAGGTGGCCCGCCACAGCCAGCACATGGAAGGGCACGCCGTCGACTTCCGCATCCGCGGCGTGGCGACGCGCCAGGTCCTGCACTACGTCCGCTCGCTGCACATGGGCGGCGTCGGCTTCTACCCGCACTCCCAGTTCGTCCACAGCGACACCGGGCCGGTCCGGTACTGGACCGGATCGTAGCGGCGAACCAATCAATCGCGTCGGTGCGGACGGTCTCGCGGCGCGCTATTGAGGGGGCGCCGCGCAGGTGTACGTGTTGCCGTTCGCGGTCAGGAACGTCCTGCAGCAGCCCTTGAAGGCGGCGCTGCGGTCCCGGGCCAGGTTGCTCTCGAAGAGGTAGTCGTTGCCGGCGCAGTCGCAGACCCGCCCGTAGATCGGGAAATCGATGGCGTCGGAGGGATCGTGGGCGGGACGACAAACGCCCACGGTGCCGCAGGCGGTGACCAGCTCCGTGTCGCTCACCGCCGTTTGCGACCGGACGTCGCAGAGCTCGTCGTCTGCGCAGTCGCCGTTGACCTGGCAGGGCTTGAGCCAGCAGCCGGTCGAGAATCGGGGATAGGTGTTGGGGAACGGTTCGGGCATGCATTCGTTCACGGCCAGGCCGCAGCCGACGGGATCGGTGCAGCAGGCCATCGGCTCGCCGCCGGGCGCGTTCGGGCAGGTCGTCCCCTGGCAGGGCTCGATGCAATATCGCTCTGTCGTCTCTGCCACCTGCGTGCAGATCCCCTGACTTCCGCAGTCGCTGTCGTCGCGGCAGGCGGAGCAGGACGACGCATCGCCCTGGCAGGTGCCGCCCTTGGGAATGCAGAAGTTGCCGTTGGGGGTGCCCTGGCAATCCGCACCGGGATCGCAGCTGGTGCCCCCGGGCTGACAGAGCTGGGAGCAGAACCCGGCGCCGTTTCGATCGAGGACGCAAGCGGCCCCCGCGTCGGCGCAGTCCACATCGGTCTGGCAGGGAGCGCAGTACCCGCGGGGCTCGCAGGCGCGTGCCAGTGCGAGCCTGCTGGTCTGGCCGGGTAGAGGCTGGCAGGTGGTGCCCCGCGGGCAGTCGGTCGAGGCAAGGTGGCACCCCGGCGCGCTCATGCACGACGTCGTGCCGGTGCCGTTGTCGAGGCAGGTGGTGCCGGGGAGCGACGCGCAGTCGGCGTCGGACGCGCACACAGTCGGGCTCACGCAACCGAGCTGCCGCGAGGTGCCGCAGTACATCGCCGCGGGGCAATCGGCGTCCGCGGTGCAGCCGTCGAGCTTGGTGCAGAATGCGTCCGAATCGTTCAGCTCGCCGACGCAGACGAATCCCTGTGATGCGTCACAGTCGGCATCGAGGTGCAGCCCGCAGGCGCTGCCGTAGCCCCCGGCGGTCCGCGGAACCGAGCCCGGCCGACAGACCAGCTTCTGACCGCTGCCGTCGTCCGCCACCCCGGCGACGCAGCTGTATCCGAGATCCTCCGGGCAATCGCCGTGATGGGCGCAAAGGAGGCTGCACTGGCCGTCGACGCAGCTGTTGCCGGCCAGGCAGCGCGCGCTGTCGCAAGCGGCCGGCCCGCTCGGGCTCGAGCCACATCCCGAGACGCATCCCAAGACGCATCCAAGGAAGGACACCAAGACACATGCCAGCGCCTGCGCCGCGAGGGGTCGCCGGGTCGCAAGCATTTGAAGACCGAAAGACATGCCGTCAGTTTCGCCTAGTCACGATGCCGGCCCAAGGTTCAGAATCGCCCCAAGGTCGAGGTGATGACAATGGGATTGCAACCCCCCGCTCCCGCCCCCGGGCATCTTCGCAGGTTTCTCCGTAGGTTTCTTCTGATGTCTCTTCCGATGTCTCTTCCGACATCTCTTGCCGGGATTCTTTCGGGATGTATGGCGATCTGGCTCGGAGCCTCGGGTTGCTCGAGCAAGGCCGGCTTGGGGCCCCCCGAAGCGGGAATCGCCGCGAAGGAAGCCGGGACGACCAGCTACCCCGGCGGGCCCTATGGCGTGGGCACCGGCAACGTCGTGGCGGATGCGACCTTCTTCGGCTATCCGAGCTTTCAGGACCACACCCTTCAAGAGTTCGCGCTGCACGATTTTTTCAACTCGGACGGGACCAAGACCACCACCTCCGGCGCTCCCCTGACGGCGATCCTGCTGACGGTGGGCGCCGTCTGGTGCAACCCCTGTGTGCAGGAGGCGAATACCTTGCCGTCGGTGGCCAACCTTTTCATCCCCGCCGGCGTGCAAATCATCCAGGATCTGTACCAGGGCCAAAACGAGACCACCGGTGCGCCGGCGACGCAGGGGGACCTCGACAACTGGATGAACGCCCACCAGCTGCCGTTTCCCGTTTTCATCGATCCCAGCGAGAAGCTCGCGCCGTACTTCGACGTCGCGGCGCTCCCCTTCATCATGCTGCTCGACGCGAAGACGATGGTCTCGCGGGGCGAAGAGACCGGCTTCGGTGGACAGGACACGCTGGAGGCTTTCATCTGTGAGTTTGCGCCTGAAAAGCCTTCCGTCTGTCCGTGAGGCGGCGGGTGGGCGGGCCGGCAGCCTCGGCGTCTTCGCCCAGATCGCCCGCCTGACGACCCTCGCCGGCCTCATCGCCTCGGGCGGATGCCGCACGAGCCAGCCGCCGGTGGGGGCAGGCCAGGCCGGGGCCCTGGCTCCGGACTTCCAGCTCGACGACGTGCGCGGGGGACGGTTCCAGCTCTCCGACCACCGGGGGAAGGATGTGGTCCTGCTGGATTTCTGGGCGACCTGGTGCGACCCCTGCAAGTTGGAGATCCCGCATCTGGCCGAGATCTACGAGAAGTACCGCGGACGCGGCCTGGTCGTCGCCGGCGTCTCGATCGATGGGCCCGAATCAATCGCCCAGGTCAGAGGCGACGTGCAGCAGCTGCGCATCCCTTTCCCGGTGCTGCTCGATCAAGAGACCCGGGTGGTCGCGATCTATAACCCACGGCGCAACGCCCCCTATTCGGTGCTGATCGATCGTTCGGGCCGGGTGGTCTCCGAGCACGAAGGGTATTCGCCGGGCGACGAAACGATCCTGGCCCGCGAGATTGAACGCGAGCTTGGGCAGTAGGCCCGAACCGATGTCCCGGCGCGCTTCCGGGCGGAGCGCACGCGCGACGTCAGCCCTCGCGGCCGTCGCTGTCGTCGTTGTCGTCGTGGCCGCACCATCGGGCGCGCGGGGAGAGCCGGTCCGGCTGGACGTCACCGAGACGGCGGTGGGAGCGGTTCATGAGAACAACCGCGACGGCCTGGTCGACAACGACGACTACGGCGAGTTCCTCGACCGCCTGAGCGTGCAGCTCACCTGGTGGCGCCTCTCCGCAGGTTTCCGGCTGGACAGCGCGACCTATTTTGCGCCGCCGACGCCGGGGTATCTCGCCTCCAATGCGGTGGCTCCGTCGGTCGCGGCCGCCAACTGCCAGGGGGAGACGCTGGCGGACTGCTACGACGCCAAGCTCCTCGAGTACCAGCGCGCGCTCTTGAATCGCTACCGCACCACCGTCTACCCGTCCAAGCTCTCCGTCACCTACGCCGGCCCCCGAACCGAGCTCACGCTGGGAGATTTTTACGCCCAGTTCGGCCGCGGCCTCACCCTGTCGGTTCGCAAGGTGGACGAGTTCGCCTACGACACCACCATCCGCGGCGCGAAGGCAGACTGGAACTGGCGCAATCAGACCCGCCGGTTCGGCGCGACGCTGCTGGCCGGAGTTGCCAACCCGGTTCGCGTCGACGAGATCTCCGGCCGCCAGCTGACGGCTCCCGGGAGCTGGCTGTTCGCCGGGATGCCCACCTTCGACGCCAGCGACCCCTACTCACCTGCGACCACCGAGACCTTCCGCCCCGACGGCATCCTGGGCGCCCGTCTCGAAGGTGGCAGCGACCGGGTCCTGGTCGGCGCCTACGCTTCCTTGGTCGCGCGCGGCGGGCTTTCACAGGTCACCGGCAGCGACGATCTGCAGACGGTCGCGTTTCGGGACGCCAACCCCGCCCGCCAGGTGAAGTATCTCGAGACGGGGAGCGGATCGGTCTCGCTCCCCAGAATTGGCGAAAGCGGCGCCGCTTATCTGGAGGTGGCCGGTCAACGATTCGATCCGGCCTCGACGCTGTTCGGCCCGAATCCGGCCACGGCCGACGTGGTCACCGGCTACGCCGTCAGCTCCAGCGCCAGCTTCGTTCGGGATCGGCTGCAGGCCTTGGTCGAGATCCGACACACCCGGCGCTTCTCGCCGTTGATGGCCAACGTCGACGTGAGCCGCGCCAACGAGTTCTTCGGCCTGCAATACAGCGCGCCCCCCACCACCGAGCCGATCACGACCGACACGGAGTTCAACCTGTTCAGCACTTGCACCACCGGAGGCCGCGCCCGGGTCGACTATCGCGCCACCGATCACGTCGTGGTCTACGGATCGCTCGGACGCTATCGGACCTGGTCGGAGCGTCTCGGCGAATGCGACGCGCACGGCGGGGGCCTGCCCGACCAGGACCGAAACGACGTGTGGGATCCGCTGGCGGGCGTGATCGTCACCTACAACCAGAACAACTCCCGCGCCAATTTATGGGGCGGCGTTCGCATCGACGACATGGCGATTCCGACGCAACTGGGAACCGCTCCGCCATCGACCGAATACTATCGCGAGGCTTACGTCCGCTACGACGCGCTCCACACCATCAATTCCCGCTGGGCGGTGCAAATCGAGGGAACGCATCGCGCCCGTTCCGAGCCCCAGACCGACGCGACGTCGTGGGTCGAAGGCGAGCACTACACGGGCCTTCACTGGAATTCGACCGTCATCGCGTCGTTCGGGTACGAGTACACGACGCGCTACGACCGCCAGTTGAGCTATTTCAACGGGTCGCTCTTCTATCGTTTGCCCAGGCGCTGGCTTTCACAGGACTCCAGCGTCCGGCTCTTCGCGGGACAGCAAAGGGGCGCGCTCCGTTGCATCAACGGCATCTGCAAGGTTTTCCCCGATTTCGCCGGGGCCCGCCTCGAGCTGGTCCTGCGGTTCTGAGCCAAACGCGTTTCGATCCGCTACAGGGTCGCATACGATTTGTCGTTCTATTGACGCCTGAAAGCATATGATCTAAATCTAATCGTATGCGAACCACGCTCGATCTTCCGGCGGCGCTGATGGATGAGGCGCGGAAGCTCCTGGGTTTCAAGTCCAAGACCGACACGGTCATCCTGTCGCTGACCGAGCTGGTGCGGCGGCGGCGGATCGAGGAGCTCAAGGGTCTGGCTGGTCGCGTCGATCTGGAGTTGGATCTCGATCGCTCGCGCAGGCGTCCTGCGGCGGTGGAGGTCCCGCGCTCGCGACGGCAGCGGCGCGAGCGTTCGTGATCGCGGTCGACACCTCCGTCTGGGTCGAGTTTTTTCGGGGCCGACAGCCCCTGACCGACCGGGTCTCCGACGTCTTGGAGCGCGATCAAGTGGCGCTACCGGTCCCCGTGCGCATCGAGATTCTGAGTGGCGCGCGCAAGACGGAGCGACCGCGGCTCGCGCGGCTACTCAGCGCCCTTCCGCTGCTCTTGCCCTCTGATGCGACCTGGCGCCGGATCGAAGAGTGGGTCGCGACCGGCGCTGGAGCGGGCCAGCGTTTCGGCGTTGCAAATCTGCTGGTGGCGGCGATCGCCTCGGAAAATAACTGCGCAATCTGGTCGCTGGACGCCGACTTTGCTCGCATGGCGCGACTCGGTCTCGTTTCGCTGGCGGATCCCGCCGGGTAGGCTCACCTCGCCGGTTCGGTCGCTCTCTTCGCCGCCAGGGCCGCTTCGAGGAGAGGGATCTGTGCGAGATCCTTTGGCCGCTTGGCGGCTTTCTTGCTCGCGATGACACGCTCGAGTGGAAGGACCCGGACACGCACGCCGTCGAGGTCGTAGTCACGCGCCTGGCTGTATTCCTGCGCGAATGATTGCAGGCCTGAGGCGCTCAGCACGAGATCGACGCGGTCGAGGCCTTCGCCGCCCAACGCAGGCGGCTGCAATCCAAATCCCGACGTGTATAGACCTCCGGCCCGTCGGGCGGCCTCGCGCAGCCGCGTCTCGTCGATGCGGCGGAACCACAGGTCGAGATCCTGGGTCGTGCCGTGTGCGCCCTCGATCAGTGCGGCTCCCATTCCGACGATGAGGTAGGGGGCTTCGAGCGCGTTCAGCGCCTCGAACAGCGCCCGCTCAGCCGACGTGAGGACGAAATCGGACACGGGTGAGACCCCGACGGAGACGCTCGCTCGGGGGGAGCTCCAATGTACGAAGCGCGTGGTACACGTCACCGACGTCGACGCCCGGATTATTGCCGGCAATCGCGTGCGCCTTGCCCCACAGCGCTTCGCTGTGAAGAAACCAGGCGGGCTGCGCCTCGGTGAGGCTTTCCCCGTTCGTCGTGCCAGCCACTTCGAAGATTATGCCACAGGAGCCTACCGCGGTCGCAGCGCGATCAGTTGATTCAGCGAGCCTGACGAGAAGCCGGCGAGGTCCAGCGCCACGAACGTGAAGCCTTGGGCGCGGCCGAGGGCGACGATCGATTCGCGGACGCCGGGCTCGAGGACGCGGGGCATGTCGGGAAGATCGATTTCGAGGCGGGCGACCTCGCCGTGGTAGCGGACGCGGAGCTGGCGGAAGCCGAGGGTGCGCAGGCCGTCCTCGAAGGCGTCGACGCGGCGGAGGCGCTCGGGGGTGATCTCGGTGCCGTAGGGGAAGCGGGACGAGAGGCAGGCGAGCTGGGGTTTGTTCCAGGTGGGCAGACCCAGCTCGCGCGACAGGGCGCGGACCTCGGCCTTCGAGAAGCCGGCGTCGACCAGCGGGTGGCGCGCGCCGCGCTCGTCGGCGGCGGCCAGGCCCGGGCGGTGATCGCCGAGATCGTCGAGGTTGGTGCCGAGCAGCACCTCGGCCAATCCGAGCTCCGCGGCGCGAGGGGCCGCGATCTCGAGCAGCTCGGCCTTGCAGTGGTAGCAGCGGTTGGTGGGGTTTTCGGCGAAGCCGGGGCGTTCGAGCTCCTTCGATTCCACCACCTCGAGCGACGCGCCGATGAGCTTGGCCAGATCGACGGCGGCTTGCCGCTCGCTGACGGCCATGGTGACAGAGACCGTCGTGAGGCCCAGGCAGCGATCGCCGAGGACGTCGTGGGCGACGCGCAGGAGCAGCGTCGAATCGACGCCGCCCGAGAAGCAGACCAGTGCCGAGCCGTAGCCGCCGAGGATCGCGCGCAGGTGCGCGTGCTTTTCGGCGAGCGTCGGGCCGGCGGTCGAGCCGCCGTTCGGATCAGCGGTTTGGCCGCCGGTCGGGTGGGGCAGGGCGGAGGGCATTCCTGGAACAAGCATAGGCGAGGATTCAGGCGATGGGGACGTGTTCGCTCGCCGCGACCGTCGCGGTGATCTCGGCGGCGATGTCCAGCTTGGCTTCCGCCTTGGCGGCGTCCTCGACCCGCGCCCGCGTGGCCGGGTGCGCCGGCACGAACAGCGAGCAGCAGTCGTCGAACGGGAGGATCGACGTCTCGTAGGTGCCGATGCGGCGGGCGAGGGCGGTGGTTTCCACCTTGTCGTAGGTCAGCAGCGGGCGCAGCACCAGGTGGCGCGCGGCCGCTTCGATGGTGGCGAGGTTCTCGACGGTCTGGCTGGCCACCTGGCCCAGGTTCTCGCCGGTGACCAGCGCGGAGGATTCCAACCGATCGGCGATCGCGTCCGCGATGCGCATCATCATGCGCCGGTAGAGGACCACCGCCAGCTCGCCCGGGCCGGCCTCGCGCAGCCGCTTCTGCGTTTCGGTAAAGGGCACGACGGTCACCGAGCGCAGCGCCTGCCAGCGGGCCAATTTTCGGCCGAGCTCGAGCACCTTGTCGCGCGACTTCTCGCCGACGTACGGCGGCGAGTGGAAGTAGATCGCGTCGAGCGCGAGGCCGCGCTTGGCCGCCAGCCACCCGGCGACGGGCGAGTCGATGCCGCCGGAAAGCAGCAAGAGCGCCCGCCCGGCGACGCCGACCGGCAGCCCGCCCGGCGACGCGCGGGTCCCAGCGTAGACGAAGGCGCCGTTGGCGCTGACCTCGACGCCGATGGTGAGCGCGGGCGTGTGCACGTCGACCGGAAGGCCGGTCTCGGCCTGGACGCGCGCCCCGATTCGCCGCGACATCTCCAGCGACGTCACGGCGAAGCGCTTGTCGGCGCGACGGGATTCGACCTTGAAAGTGAGCGTCGCCGCGCCGGGATCGCGCGCGGCGATCGCGCTCTGCGTGGCCTCGACGGCGGCCTGGCCCATCGCTTCGAGGTCGGCGTCCACCGCAACCTTGCGCGCGATCGAGAACGAGACCAGGCCGAAGACGCGGGCCAGGCGGTTGGCGGCGTCGTCGGCGTCGGCCGGGCGGACGCGCACCAAGACGCGGCCGTGCGTGCTCTCGACGCGCGCCTCCGGCAGGCCGGCCACGGCGGCGCGGATGTTATCGGCGAGCACGCGTTCGAAGCGCTGGCGATTGCCGCTCTTGAGGAACAGCTCGCCGAAGCGGCAGAGGAGCACGCTCGCGTTTTCCATGCGCGGGCGTTCTACCCGTGCGCGGGCCGCTTGGCGAGGGGCTGGGCGCCCCCGCCGAGCTCGCGGGCCGCCGCAACCAGCGCGGCCACCGCGCCGTCGACGTCCGCGGCGATCGTCTCGCGCGACAGCGACAAGCGCAGGACGCCGGTCCGGTCGTCGAGACCAATGGCCTTCAAGGTCGGGCTGGGGCCCGCCGTCCGCGAGGCGCAGGCGGAGCCGGCCGAGGCGAAGACGCCGCGGGCTTCGAGCGCGTGCAGCAGCGGCTCGGCCGGCAGGCCCGGGAATGCGAGCGAGGCGATGTGCGGCGCCCGCGGGGCGCCCGAGACCGTCGGGCGGACGCCGGGGACGATCGGGGCCAGCGCGGCGATGGCGGCGACTTCCAGGCGATCGCGCAGATCGGCGACCCGCGCGTCGGCTCCGCCGTCGAGCGCGCGGCGGGCGAGCGCGACGGCGCGTGCGAAACCTACGAGCGCCGGGAGGTTTTCGGTTCCGCCGCGCAGGCCGCGTTCCTGACCGCCGCCCACCCACAGCGGCTCGAGGCGGGCGCCAGGCCGCACCCAGAGCGCGCCGGCGCCGCGCGGGCCGTGCAGCTTGTGCGCCGAGAGCGCGATCGTGTCGGCGCCGAGCGTTCGGGGACGCAGGCGCAGAAATCCGAAGCCCTGGACGGCGTCGACGTGCAGATGAGGGCGCCGCGGCCCGGCGCCGAGCCGTCGCGCGATCTCCGCGACCGGCTGCAACGTTCCGAGCTCGTTTTGCACCAGCATGACGGCCACCACCGCCGTGTCGGGACGTACGGCGGCGGCGACATCCTCGGCGCGCAAGACGCCGTTCGGCGCGGGGGCGATCACGTCGAAGGTGTACCCGCCCGACCCCAGGGCTTCGACGGCGCGCATGACCGCCGGGTGCTCCAGCGCGCCGACGACCAGGTGCCGGCCGCGGGCCGCGCGCGCCGCGCCCAGCAGCCCGAGCGCGTCGGCCTCGGTCCCGCCGCTGGTGAACACGATCTGCTCGGCCTCGACGTCGAGCGCCGCCGCCACCTCGGCCCGCGCCGCGGCGAGCGCTCGCGCCGCGGCCGCGGCGGGCGCGTGCGCCGCCGCCGGATTGGCGAAGTGAACGCGTGCGGTCTCCGCCATTGCCGCCAGGACTTCATCGTCCGGGCGCGTCGAAGCCGCGTTGTCGAGGTAGATCATGACGGTCGACTATAACGCGTAGGGGAGGGACGGCTTGCCCACCCCACGCGCGAAGACGCGCGCGGGGGCCCCGGGCCGGCCCGAGCCTTTCGCGGGAGGGTCCGGGAACCCTTTCAGGGTTCTCGCGAGTAGTGCCGTTTGCCGGGCGCTTCGGGCACCGCTTGGCCGATCCGGCTTCCTTGAGGTAAATGAGATGGGTGGATATTGGCGGCAGAGCCAAGAAAATCCTGCACGCCGTGGTGTCCGAGTATCTCGCCACCGGCGAGGCAGTGGGGTCGCATACGGTCACCCGGCGCTACGGCCTGGATGTGTCCGCGGCGACCGTGCGCACCGTGATGGGGGATCTCGAGGAGATCGGCCTGCTCCGGCACGCGCACACTTCGGGCGGGCG
>Ga0209863_10000371_pt1 | contig 24317 bp, 23 predicted proteins | sample OrgsoiDNA2013046_FD_185796 | JGI IMG/M metagenome (GOLD analysis project Ga0209863, IMG submission 185796) | Permafrost soil microbial communities from the Arctic, to analyse light accelerated degradation of dissolved organic matter (DOM) -... | ecosystem: Environmental > Terrestrial > Soil >...
CATGGCATCGCCGTCGACCGCTGGAAGGAGCACGTCAACGCGGTGACCGGAACGCGCGCCGCCCTGGAAGAACGGCAGCCCGTGCACGTGGTCCCAGTGCAGATGGCCGAGGAGCAGGGTGCCTTCGAATGGTGCAGCGCCCAGCAATGCGGTGACTCGCCGCAGGCCCGTGCCCGCATCGATCACCAGAGTCGGGAGGGCTCCGTCATGGGCCAGGGCGAGCGACGATGTGTGCCCCCCGTACTTGACGAAATCAGGCCCGGGCGCAGGCGTTGAGCCGCGCACGCCGCACAGATAACCACGCATCCCAGCTACTCCTGCGCCGTCGAGCGACCACTGGTGCGCGCAAGGCGCACGCCAGCGATCGTTTGAAGTGAGGCACTCGGAGCAGCAGACTCGATCGCGTCGAGGAACTCGTTGCCGTCGATACGCAGCAACGTCGAATCCTCCGCGGTGGTCACTGTGGCGCTGCGTGCCGCACTGTGCAGCAGACCGAGTTCGCCAACGTATGCAGAGGCCTGTACCGAAGGCAAATCGAGCCGGACGCCGTCGGTTCCGGTCGCCCCGACCGTGAGGGTACCGCTGACGAGAATCCACAGCGCATCGGCGTCGTCGCCTTGGCGAATGATGACCGTCCCGGCTGGAACGTGCTCTTCCACTGCTGCTGCCGCCAACCGCTCAAGGACGGCATTGCCCGTACTGGTGAACAGATCGAGCGCGCCTAAGAGGCGCACCGTAGGCGCGAGTCGCGCGACAGCCGCGGCCGATGCGCGGTCGGCCGTCAGTAACGCGGGTAGTCCGACCAGCGCCAGCAGCGGAAACCCGAAGCCAATCGTCAGCAACGTTGTATGCAGACCGGAGTGCGTGAGCAGGGCCGCGCCGATGAAGCTGGCCGCCACGATGAAGGTGAGGATCACCGCATCGAAGACACCGAGCACTCGGCCTAGAACATCGCGATCCAAGTCGCGCTGCAACGCGGTGTAGGCCAGCACATCAACGACAATCATGCCCACACCGGAGACCACTTGCAGGACGAACGCAAGCACCGGCGCGTGCACGGTGGCAGTAGCGGCGTAGGGCAGTGCCTGCAAGACGATGCTGCCGATGATGACCGGCGCCAACTGTGACGACGCGCTCAGCTTGTTCGCAAGGCCGGCCGCGATTACCCCGCCAAGGGCGGACCCCGCGAGCAGGTAGCTGTAACCGGCGGAGCCGGTGCCGAGGTGTTCTGACAGCGGCACGTACAGAACGGTGCTCGCGCCGTAGATGGCCGAATCGAGTGCGCAGAAAAGAACGAGTACCAACGCCACTCGTTGCCGAGCGAGTGCGTGCAAACCTTCGAGCCATTGACGGAACGCGTTCTCGCCGGCCGCCGCGCTGCCGGTGGCGCGTACCCGCAAGCGCATCACCAATGCCGCCGACACAAGGAAGCTCGCCGCGTTCACGAGGACGCCGCTCACGGGTTCGCCGGTCAGCAACAGCAGGCCGCCGGCCGCCGGTCCGAGCACGACCGTGAGGCTTTCGAGGGTGGCGAACAATCCGTTGGCCGCCGCGAGATCACGCTCGCCGACGACCTCAGGAGTAAGCGCGCCCGCGGCCGGGCGGTACGGAGCGGCGCTGATCGCCGCCAGAGCGGAGCCGGCGATCAGCAGCCACAACGGCCCGTCGGTTGCGACCACAATCGCGACGCCACCCATGACGACAGCGGAGGCCACGGCCGATGTGACCATGAGGCGGGTGCGCTCGTACCGGTCGGCGAGGACGCCGGCGTATCCGCCGATGAGCAAGCCGGTGATCCAGCGCGACGCCGCGACCGCTGCGAGCCACTGGGGTGAGTGCGTGCGATCGAAGATGTAGACCGCAAGGACAACGGAGTAGGCCCAACTCCCGACGGCGTCGATGATGTACGCGACCACGAGGAGCCGGAAGTCGCGCTGCTGCAGGGCGGCGCGCAGGCGACCGCCCGTCGACTCCGGCATACCGTCTCCTCGTGCGGCTCCCAACCCTGGCGCGTAGCGTCGCACAGCTTCGGCTCCCGGGCCCACTGTGGCCGGGCCTGCAGATGCTGACCGCCCGCCGTCGCGAACTTCGCAGCCCAGGGTGCTCTCAGAACCGGCCCGGCAGCTACGCCCCGGGCTGCGAACGGTGGCAGGGAAATGGGCGGATGTGCGTCGGCGGCCTGCGGTCTGGCAGAATGGCGGGTCGTACACCGTCCGGAGCGGCCCTCTACCCGCTTCGGTCGTGTCCCCGAGACGTCCCGACTGGGTCCCCACCAGGTCGAGCGCCGACTCACCCTGTCAGAAGAGCTGGAGTACCCGAACCCCGTGGCAGTCAAGATCAAGCTCATGCGCCTAGGCAAGATGCGCGCCCCCTACTACCGCATCGTCGTCGCCGACTCGCGCACCAAGCGTGATGGCCGGGCGATCGAAGAGATCGGTAAGTACCACCCGAAGCAAGACCCATCCTTCATCGAAGTGAAGGGTGACCGCGCCGCCTACTGGTTGAGCGTTGGCGCGCAGCCGACCGAGGCTGTGACCGCGATCCTCAAGGTCAGTGGCGACTGGCAGAAGTTCAAGGGCCTGCCGGCACCGCCGCCCATGCTTGTCGCGAAGCCGAAGGCCGACAAGCGCATCGCGTTCGAGGCCGCTGCCAAGGAAGGCTCCGGCACGCCGAGCCTCGACGCGACGACGCCGAAATCGAGGAAGGCCCCGGCCAAGAAGACGGCCGACCCGAGTTCGCCCGAGTCTTCCGACGCTGCTGCGGTTGCGGTTGAGGCGGAAGAAGCTGCCGGCGGTATCGAGTCGATCACGGTGGTCGAAAGCGGCGGCGAAGACGCCCCGCGTGCCGAAGCAACGCTTGCCGAGGAAGTCGCCGACGCCTCCGCCCCCGAGAGCTGACCAGCGCCGTGCCGACTGCAGATACCGAGGTTCTCGAAGAGGCGCTCGAGCACCTCGTCAAGGGCATCGTGTTGCACCCCGACGATGTCGAGGTGCGGGCCCGCGAACAACGCCGCGGCAAGGTCCTCGAGGTGCGCGTGCACCCCGAGGATCTCGGCAAGGTGATCGGGCGGATGGGCCGCACCGCCAAAGCGTTGCGCACCGTAATGTCCGCTCTGGGCGGGGCGTCGGTCCGCGTCGATCTGGTCGACGTCGACGGCGGCCGCTGACCAGCGGTCGCTGGCCCGCCGCAGTCGGCTGATCCCGTGCACATCGTCGTCGGGCGAGTAGGACGGGCCCACGGTATCCGCGGTGACGTGGGAGTCGAGGTTCGCACCGACGACCCCGAGCTGCGCTTTGCTCCCGGCACCTCGATCCTGACCGACCCAGCCGACCGTGGCCCGCTTGAGATCGCGCACCCGCGCTGGCACTCGGGTCGGCTCCTGGTGAAATTCGCCGGCATCGACGATCGCACGGCGGCCGAAGCCCTGCGCGGCACGATGCTGGTCATCGAGGTCGATGAATCTGACCGGGCAAACGAGCCCGACGAGTTCTACGACTACCACCTCGTCGGTCTGAGGGCTATCACGCCCGGCGGCGTCGAGATCGGCGCGGTCGCTGACGTCTTGCATCTGCCGGCGCAGGACGTACTCGCGATCACCCGACACGACGGCGTGGAGATCTTGGTGCCGTTCGTCGCCGAACTCGTGCCGGTGGTCGATCTCGATGCCGGCACCGTGACGATCGAACCGTTGCCCGGATTGCTCGATCCCGACGCTGCCGGCGAGGACTGACCCGATGCGCGTCGACATCATCACGATCTTCCCCGACTACCTCGCGCCCTTGAGCCTGTCGCTCGTCGGCAAGGCCCGCGAGCGCGCGCTGCTCGATGTGCGGGTGCACGATCTTCGGGCGTTCACCCGCGACGTCCATCGCACCGTCGACGACTCGCCGTATGGCGGCGGGCCGGGCATGGTGATGCGCCCCGAGCCTTGGGGCGAGGCGCTCGACGAAGTCGTGGGGCGAGGCACCGGTGTAGGGGGAAGTGCGCTCGACGACATCACCGCGGACGCCGATCAGCTGCCGTTGCTGATCGTGCTCACGCCGGCCGGGGTGCCGTTCACCCAGGCCCGCGCCGAGGCGTACGCGGCTGAACCGTGGCTGGCGTTTGCCTGCGGGCGGTACGAAGGAATCGACTACCGCGTGGTTGACGACGCGCGCCGGCGGATGCGCGTCGAGGAGGTCTCGATCGGCGACTACGTGCTCGGCGGCGGAGAGGCGGCTGCCCTCGTCGTCCTCGAGGCTGTGGTGCGGCTGCTTCCAGGGGTGCTCGGCAATGCCGAGTCGCTCGTCGACGAGTCGCACGTGGCCGGGCTGCTCGAAGGTCCGGCCTATACCAAACCGCCCGCGTGGCGAGACTTGGACGTGCCGCCAGTGCTCATGTCGGGAAATCACGCGGCGATCGCCCGCTGGCGACGCGACCAGGGGCTGGCCCGCACCGCCGATCGGCGTCCAGACCTGCTCGCCCTGATCGAACCCGATGCCCTCTCGGACGCCGACGCTGCGGTCATCGAGCAGACGATTCGGTCGCGTCGAGGACCTGTGGCAGACTAGGGCGGTTGCCGCAGGCACCCCGCAGTTTATGGTCCAAGTGACCGGCCCCTCATCAGGCAGGACGACACCGCCATGCACACCCTCGACTCGCTAGACGCCGCCTCGCTTCGCACGGACGTCCCTGATTTCCGCCCCGGCGACACCCTCAAAGTGCACGTTCGGGTCGTTGAGGGCACCCGGTCGCGTGTTCAGGTCTTCCAGGGCGTGGTGATCCGCCGCTCCGGAAGTGGCGTGCGGGAGACGTTTACGGTGCGCAAGGTCAGCTTCGGGGTCGGCGTCGAGCGCACCTTCCCGGTGCATACGCCGGTGCTCGACAAGATCGAGATCGTCACCCGCGGTGACGTGCGCCGGGCGAAGCTCTACTACCTGCGCGAGCTCCGCGGCAAGAAGGCCAAGATCCGCGAGAAGCGCGACACGACCACGGCGCGCTGACGTCTCGGCTCTCATGGGCGGTTTAGTCGGTAGCGTCTTCGCTGTGACTATCGAGACGTCCGGCTGACGTGGCCTACGACCCAGACGCCCGAGGTCGGTCCGGCGGCGCGCACCGCAAGCCAAAGCACGCCAAGACCAAATCGGCCAAGCCAGCAAAGATCAGGCCGGTCAAGGCGCGGCGTGCGGATTCAGCCACTCAACCGCTGAACCTGCCGGCCGAAAGCGCCGACGACATGGTGATGACGACCCACGACACCCCCGCGCCCACCGTCGATGCGAGTACAGCGACAGACATCGCGACGATGTCTGCCGGTACCACCGTGGTCACCACCCAACTCGCTGAAGGCAAGGGCGTGGCGGCGACGTCGGTCAAACCCGCCAAGCCTCGCCGCTCGCTGTGGTCGGAGGTCGTGGTGCTGCTCGTTATCGCTGCGGTCATCGCGGTCGGCGTGCACACGTTCTTGTTCCAGGCATTCTTCATTCCGACGGGGTCGATGGAGAACACGCTGCACGTCGGTGACCGCGTGGTCGTCAATCGGCTCTCGTACAAAGTCGGCCATGTTCACCGCGGGCAGATCATCGTCTTCAGCGGCGTCGATTCCTGGACGCCGGAAAGCAGCATTTCCACGTCGCACAACCCGGTCGTTCGGGAGTTGACCAAGGTTGGCAGCTACCTCGGGTTTGCGCCGTCCGGCCAGGAAGATTTCATCAAGCGAGTGATCGGCGTGCCGGGTGATCACGTCGTATGTTGCGACGAACGCGGCCGCATCACCGTCAACGGGAAAGCACTCGACGAGAGCTATCTCTTCCCGGGTAGCGATAACCGCGCGTTGCCGTTCGACATTACGGTCCCCGCGGGCCGCCTGTGGGTCGAGGGTGACCATCGCAACGATTCAGCCGACTCGCGTTCGCACACCGGCCTGCCCGGTGGCGGGACGATTCCGATCAACAAGGTCGTCGGCCGGGCGTTCGTGATCGTCTGGCCGTTCTCTCGCGTGCACCGACTCGAGATTCCGCACGGCTTCAGCGGCGTGTCAACTGTGGCGGCTTCCGCGTTGCCGTCGGGGATCGGTGTGACAGCTGTACTGCCGCTTGCTTTGCTGCGCCGGCGGCGCCGCCGCCGGTTGCACCCGCGTACGACGTAGGGTGCCTGCGATGGGGAACCTGTACGCCTACGAGCGCAGTCTCGCGAAGGTCGGCCTCGATCCGGTCGCGGGCGCCGACGAGGCGGGTCGCGGCGCGTGCGCCGGCCCGCTCGTAGTCGGCGCGGTCATGCTGCCGGGCGGCCGTCGTGGGCAGGTGCCTGGCCTCGCCGATTCCAAGCTGCTGACGCCGGCGGCGCGCGAACGGGTCTATGCGCAGGTGGTCGCACGTGCGCTTGCCTGGGCGGCGGTGGTGATTCCGGCGTCCGAGGTCGATCGCCTCGGCTTGCACAAGGCCAACATCGAAGGCATGCGCCGCGCGGTGGCTGGCCTGGTGGTGCGGCCGGCTTACGTGCTGACCGACGGCTTCCCGGTTGCGGGTATCGGCGCGCCTGGCCTCGCGGTCTGGAAGGGCGACCGGGTGGCGGCCTGTATTGCCGCGGCTTCGGTGATTGCCAAAGTGACCCGAGACCGGATCATGGTCGCCATGCACGACGATTTCCCGAGCTACGGTTTCGCGGCCCACAAGGGGTACATCACCCCTGAGCACCAGGAGGCGCTGACCGAGCGCGGTCCGTGCGCCCAGCACCGACGCTCGTTCATCAACGTGATTCGCGCGGAGTCTGTCGATCTGGGCGACAATGCCCGGGTGGAACTGATGACCGCGGAGCTGCAATGAGCGCGGAGGATCTTGAGAACTACGAGACCGACATGGAGCTTCAGCTCTACCGCGAGTACCGCGACGTCGTTGGTCTCTTCAAGTACGTCATCGAAACCGAGCGCCGTTTTTACCTGACGAACGAGTACGTGCTCGATGTGCGCAACGCCGGCAGTGACGTGTTCTTCGAGGTCACCATGTCCGACGCGTGGGTGTGGGACATGTACCGGCCCGCGCGCTTCGTTAAGAACGTCAAAGTCGTGACGTTCAAGGACGTCAACGTCGAGGAGCTGGCCAAGAGCGATCTCCAGGTGCCCGAGGCCTGACCTGCACGCAGCCGGTCCGGAGGTAGTGATGTCTTCGCAGGACAGCGTCGACGGACCGACTCTTCAGCTCCGCCTCGTCGGCGGGTTCGCGGTCATACGTGACGGCGTCCGCGTTGACATCAGCGAGCTTGGCAGCCGCAAGGCGCGCACCCTGTTGAAGTTGCTCGCGGTCGAGCGTGGGCACCTCGTGCCGACGGACCGCATCGTTGAGGTGTTGTGGGCTGATGACCCGCCGGCCCAGTCGAGTGAGAACGTCGCGACGCTCGTCAGCCGCCTGCGCAAGACGCTTGGTGCGACTGCACTCGGAGGTGGCCGTGGCGGCTACCGGCTCGGCGGGCCGCCCTTGGTGATCGTCGACGTCGATGACGGCGAAGCTCTGGTGACGGAAGCGGAGCGCCGGTTCGCTACCGGTGAGCCGGCGCTCGCTGCCGCGGCCGCCGCCCGCGCGCTTGACGTGTTGGCGCACGGCCGATTGCTCGAAGACGAGCCCTACGCCGCGTGGTCTGAGCAGGCCGAGGCGGGCCGGGCGTCCCTCGTTCGCCGGGCTCGCCACGTCGCCGCGCAGGCCAGCCTGGCCTGTGACGACGCGGCGTCGGCCGCCCGGTTCGCCGATGCCGCGATCAACGACGATCCCTGGGACGAAGCCGCGCATCGGGTGCTCATGGCCGCGTACGCCGCCGCCGGCGAACCGGCCCGTGCCGTCGCCGTGTACAGCCGGCTACGCGATCTCTTCGACCGTGAGCTCGGGGTCGAGCCGGCGCCGGCGACCCGCGATCTCTACGTGGCGATCTTGCGCGAGGACGCCGTGTCGGGAGTAGCTGTGGTCGAGCCGGCCGCTGCCCGCCGCGGCGATCCGGGTGCGTCGCCTGCGATCTCGGGCCGAGAGGCAGAACTGGGGCGACTGTCACTGGCCTGGACGTCGGCCGTGGCCGGCGATCCAGGTCTGGTGTTGCTCGCGGGCGAGGCCGGCATCGGCAAGACCAGTCTCGCGGCCGAGGCGGTCGCGGTCGCAGGCGCAACCGGCGGCGTCGTTCTTCAAGCGCGCTGCTACGAAGCCGAGCGGGGTCTTTTCCTGCAGCCGATCATCGAAGCGTTGACGCCCGCGCTCAGCAGCCTGGCGACAGCGGAGCTGCTGCGTATCGCAGGCGATGCGGCCGCCACGTTGACCGCGCTTATCCCCTCCCTTGAAAAGCTGCTGCGCCCCGGGCCACTTCTTCGCGGTTCCCCCGATCTCGAACTTCGCCGTGCGTTCGATGCGGTGACTGCCGTCGTGACGCGGCTGTCGGTGCGAGGGCCGGTGCTCTTGGTCCTCGACGACCTTCAGAACGCTGGCCGAGCAACCATCGAGTTGCTGCACTACCTGTCGCGCCACCTGGGTGGTTCGCGGGTGCTGATCCTGGCCACGATCCGCCGCGAAGAGGGCGAGGACGCACTACTGACATTGGCCGGCGTGGCGAGCGTGATCGACGTCGAGGCACTGTCGGTCGCGGCCGTCACCGATCTCGCGACCCGTTGCGGGCAGGCACATCTGGTCGACCACATCGTGGCGCAGACGAACGGACACACCCTGTTCGTGGTCGAGACCCTGGCGTGGCTGTCATCGGGTCGCGACGGTATTCCGGAGTCATTGCAGGCGGCCGTTCTCGCCCGTGTGCAGCGGGCCGGCCATGACACCGAGGCGCTGCTGCGAGCAGCGGCGGTGCTCGGTACGACGCTCGATCCCGCTCATCTCGCGGCCATGCTCGACATCACCCAGCTTGGGGTGCTCGATCGATGCGGGCAGGCGCTGGCTGCACGGCTGCTGGTGGTGGCTGACCGTGACTTCGAGTTCGCCAACGACCTCATGCGCGAGGTTCTTTACGAGTCGACCCCGCTCCCGACCCGCCTTGCGTGGCATCGCCAGGCTGCCGACCTCCTTGCCGATCACCCCGAGGCTCTTGGCGCGCACGCCGCCGCCACTGGTGATTGGTCGCGGGCAGCCCGGGCCTGGTTGCTGGCGGCCGAGGAGGCAATGCGCCGGTTCGCGACGGCGGACGCCGAAGCGCTGGTGAATCGGGCGATCGATGCCGCTCACCGGGGTGTTGATCTGGAAGTCACCGCTCGCGCCTACGTCGTGCGCGGTCGAGCCAGGGATTTCATGTCGGAGTTCGCCACGGCCATGGCAGATTTTGAGACCGCCCTTGGCCTTGCGCGCGAGGCAGGTGACCAGCGGGTCGAGATGGTCGTGCTCCGGCAGTTGGCTGGAGACGTTACCGTCGCGCACGGGCTCTCGGTCGCGCAGTCGGTCGGTTACCTCGAACGCGGACTGACACTCGCACAGGCCTTGGGCGACCGGACGATGGAGGTCGACCTGCTCTCCAGGTTGGCGGTGATCTCGGCCAATCGGCTCTGCTTCACCGAGAGCCTGGAATACAGCCGCCGCTCGGTCGCGATTGCCCGCGTCGTCCCCGATGATGTTGCCCTTGCCGCCGCCCTCGACGGGCTGAAGACCGGCTACGCCTACCTCGGCGAAGTCCACGAGCTGGCGGCCGTTCTTGACGAACTTGAGCCGCTGTTGCGCCGGCAGGGCGACCTCTTCCGATTGCATTGGGCGATGTTCGAGTCGGCGTTTGCGGCGATCGCTGCCGCCGATTGGGACGCCGCAGTCGACCGCATCGAGGCGGCCGCCGAGATCAACCGCACGATCGGATACACCGCGAACCGGCCGTGGTATGACGCCCATCTTGGCTGGGTCGAGCGTATGCGCGGACGATTCGACCAGGCGTTGTTCTACGGTCGCCGATCGGTGCAGAGCGCGCCGCGGGCGACGCATCCCTGGTGGCACGTCGTCGCAAACTCGATGCTGGCGACGACCCTGCTTGAGCTCGGGGAGAAAGCCGAGGCGATCGACCTGCTCGAGCAGGCCCGGCTGGCCGCCGACCGGGACGGCGCCCAGGCCTACCTGCTGTGCTGCCTTGCGCCGCTCGCCCAGGCGACCGGCTCTCGCGCGACGCTTGACGAGGCCGACCACCTGCTCCGGCAGATCTCCGCGCCGGACGGCTCGGCGTGGCTATGGGGCGCCGATGCCTACCTCGCGGTCGGCCGTGCGTGGCTGGCTGCCGACGAGCCGGCGCGGGCTCGGCTGGTGCTGGCGCCGTTGTTGCGGGCGGCAACGCGAATTCCGTGGGTCAAGCACCGCGATGACGCCCTGCTGCTCGACACTCGTGCCGCGGCTGCTCAACACGTATAGCTCTGCTAGACGAGGGCCGCGATGATGGCAGCCGCTCGCCCCGCGCCGTCCGCTTCGACTGGCTTGTAGCGCACCGGGTGATTGATTTCGCTCGCGATCGCCGCCGCCAACGTCTCGGCGTCGGTATCGGCGAAGGTCATGCAACGGCCGCCGCCGTAGCGCTCGAGCCGATGCCGCACGTGATAGTTCTGCTCGAAGTGGTTGCGGAGCGGGAAGTACAAGAACGGGCGTCCGAGCGCCGTGAGCTCCATGCAGGTCGTCAAGCCGCCCTGAACGACGGCGAGGTCACAGGCGCCGAGGTGTTGGTACAACTCGTCGACGTACGCCCTGATCTCAAGACCCGGATATGACGGCAGGGACGCGGGGTCGATGCGTGGGCCCGCGACGACAATCATGCGCAGCCCCGGGATTGCCGTTTGCGCGTGCGGAAACGCTTCGATCACCCGTCGTAACAAGGCTCCGCCGACACCTGAACCGCCGACGGTGACGATGCAGACTTTCTCGTCCGGTGCGTAGCCCAGCCGTTCGCGCAAGGCCTCACGGTCGGCAAGCGGTTTGGGGTCGAAGCCGGTGATGTAACCGGAGAAGTCGTAGTGCTCCTGCGTCCACTCCTTGATGTAGGGCAAGCCAGGCCCGAACGTTTGCGGAATGATGTCGTCGGGATTGCCGACGAAGATGGCTCGATCGCGCACTCGCGGGTACCGCTCGACTTGTTCGATCATCTCGGCGTTGTAATCCGCGGTCAGGAAGGCTTCCCGTTGGCCACCGCTCGGCATCGGCAGCCAACCAACGAAATCGGTGAGCCACGCAAACGACGTGCGCTTGAGTTCGGGGTTCTCGTGCCAGTAGTAGTCGGCGTCCCATGCTTCGTCGCCGATCACGAGGTCGTACCGGCCTTCGTCTAGAACGTCGTGCAGGACGTGGAAGTTGGCGACGAGGATCTCGTCCATCCGGCGAAATGCCTGGAAGCAGTGCAGGTCGTGTTCCGAGGATTCACTTTCGATATGTGCGGACTCGCTCGCGAGCCACGCCGACCCCGGGTGCACGTTCTCGCCGCGTGCGTCGAGCACGGTCGTGACCGGATGCTGTGCCAGCCAGTCGATCTCGAGTTCGGGTCGCAGGCTGCGAAGTTCGGAGGCGATCGCGACGTCGCGCAGGGCGTGGCCGAGGCCGATCGGTGACGACAGGTAGAGGGCGCGGGGCTTGCGTACGTGGGCGCGGGTCCATGACACGGCAGTCGGTTTGCGCACCACGCCGTCGACGAAATCGCGTACCAGCAGGTTGAACCGCACCGGCTCACGCGCTTCGGGCAGATGCCCTGAACCTTCGAGGATGACGAGGTTGCAGTTCAATGCGGCGGCCAAGCGTTGCGCGCCGCTGACCCCGGTAATCGCATCTTGCGTGCCGTTTATGACCAGACACGGACACGTGATGCGGGCCGTAAGGTCGAGTGCACCATCACTGAGGTAGGGCGCCCGTTGGGTCGCGATGATGGCCTCGGGTGTGGTCTCAAGCCCCCACCCGATGCAGTCTTCGAGCGCCTTCGTCGAATGCGGCTCGGGTAGCAGTTCGCCCATGAAGAACTCGACGAACCCCGGCCAGTCGCGTCGCCAGTAGGGCGCGTTGTACTTGGCCCATCCCTCGTCGATATCGAGTTCGTCGTCGAAGCCATAGCTCGGTCGATCAGTGGGTGGATCGGCGAGGCCGATCGCCGCAGCGACGAAAACGGCGCCGCGGACGCGGTCCGGGTATCGTGCCGCGAGCTCGAGCAGGAAGCCCGCGCCCATGGAGATGCCGACGGCGAAAGCAGCATCGGTGCCGGTGGCGTCGAGTACCCGCACCGCATCGTCGACAATCTGCTCGGATGCGTACGCAGCAGGATCGACCGGCCGGTCACTTCGGCCGTTTCCTGGCCCGTCATAGGTGATGACTCGGTAGTGGCGTGCGAGGAACGCGGTCTGCGCCTTCCAGTGCCGAGCATGCACGATCGACCACGTCGGCAGCAGCAGGATCGTGGTGGCACCGGTGCCGAACACTTCGTAGCCGATCTGCACGCCGTCGCGTTCGACGTACCCCTCGAGGTCTGGCTGCCGAGCGCGCATCGTCGTCCCCTGTCTCTCGCCATAGGCCGGCAACCGGACGCCGCTGCGTCGGGCTGTTGCATCGATGGTCGTGCCGTCTATTGCAGGGCGATTGCAACGGCACCGCAAGGTCGTGGTCAGAGGCTGCGGGCACCCGACCGGGACCTAATCAAGGAGGAGTCATGGCAGGCGACACGAAAGAGCTCGACATGGACAAGCTGATGGAGTTCGTCGGGCGGTTTGCCGGCGACCTCGGCGCCACCGTTGCCGCCGGCAACGTGGTCGTTGGTCACCGGCTGGGTCTGTACCAGGCATTGGCGACTGGGCCGGCAACGCCGGAAGAGCTAGCCCGACGCACCGACACCGACCCGCGATACATCGCCGAGTGGCTGCGCGGTCAAGCGGCCGGCGGCTACATCGACGTCGACGTGGCGACCGAGACCTATTCGATGACGGTCGAGCAGTCGTTCGCGCTGGCCAACCCGGACGGCGGTTTGTACATGCCGGGCGCCTTCGTGCTCGCGCTCGGGGCGCTGAAGAGCCAAGACCGGTTGGTCGAGGCGTTCAAGACGGGCGCCGGCATCGGCTGGCACGAGCACGACGAAGACGTGTTCGTCGGGTGCGAGCAGTTCTTCCGGCCCGGCTACGTGGCGAACTTGATACCGAGCTGGATCCCGGCGCTCGACGGCGTCGATGCTGCGTTGCGTGCGGGAGCCCGCGTCGCCGATGTCGGGTGCGGTCTCGGCTCGTCGACGGTGCTGCTCGCCCGCGAATACCCAGACTCGGAGTTCGTCGGCTCTGACTACCACGAGGGTTCGATCGAGCTCGCCCGCAAGCGCGCCGCAGATGCAGGCGTCGCCGACCGAGTCTCGTTCGAGGTCGCGTCGGCCCAGACGTTTACTGGGCGTGGCTACGACCTCGTCACGACGTTCGACTGCCTTCACGACATGGGTGACCCCGCGGGTGCGGCGAAGCACATCAGGCAGTCGCTCGCGAGTGACGGAACCTGGCTGATCGTCGAACCGGCAGCGGCCGACGACCTCGGCGGCAACCTCAACCCGGTTGGGCGCATCTACTACAACTTCTCCACCTTCCTATGCGTGCCGAACGCGCTGTCGCAGACCGGCGGCTTCGCCCTGGGCGCGCAGGCAGGTGAGGCGGCGATTCGGCGGGTGGTCACCGACGCCGGGTTCACCCGCTTCCGCCGGGCGACCGAGACCCCGTTCAACAACGTGTACGAGGCTCGCCCGTAGTCACTCGTCCACAGCGTCGTCATCGGCCGGGCCCACGCACAGGTTGTCGTGCGCGGGCCCGGCCGCTGTGTGTCAGGCACCAGAGTTCGTGGCGGAGGTGGTCGGCGTGGTGGCGTCGGACGGCACGGCCGTTGGCTCGGCTGCGCGCGGGGCGCTCGGGCGCTTTGGCGAGCAGGTTGCCGCCGACCACCTCGTCGCTTCAGGACTGACCGTGGTAGCCCGCAACTGGCGGTGCCGCGAAGGCGAGGTCGACATCGTGGCGCTCGAGGGCGACGTGCTGGTGATGTGCGAGGTCAAAACCCGGCGCGGGCTGCGTTTCGGCACCCCACTTGAGGCGATCACGCCCGCGAAAGCGGCTCGGCTGCGCAGGCTTGCGTGTCGGTGGCTAGCCGATCAGCGGGTCGGCGCCAGTGATGAGTTCGCCCGCTACACCGAAGTGCGGTTCGACGTCGTCTCGGTGCTGCGGCCGTCGTCGGGGCCTACGACGGTCGAGCACCTTCGGGCCGCGTTCTGATGGCGCTCGCGCGTGCGTGGTCGGTCGCTCTCGCCGGTGTGCAGGGCACCGTCGTCGAGGTCGAAGCCGATCTAGCGCCTGGCTTGCCAGGGCTGACGATCATCGGCTTGCCCGATGCCGCGTTGTCGGAATCGCGCGACCGGGTGCGCGCGGCGGTGCTCAACTCGGCCGAACCGTGGCCGCAACGGCGTATCACGCTCGGGCTATCGCCGGCCACCTTGCCCAAGCACGGCAGCGGTTTTGATCTGTCGATGGCGGTCGCGGTGTTGTCTGCTGCCGGTGGGCTACCGCCGCAGGCACTCGAGGGCGTGGTGTTCTTCGGCGAACTCGGGCTCGACGGCCGGGTGCGCCCGATCCGAGGCGTGTTGCCGGCGGCGATGGCCGCCGCGGCCGCTGGCTTCGTGCGGGTGGTGGTGCCGCGTCCGAACGCGGCCGAGGCGTCGCTGGTTCCCGATCTGTCGGTGTGGCCGGTCGGGTCATTGCGTGAGTTGCTCGTTGCGTTGCGCAGCGGCCGACCACCTGAGCCTTCGATCGACGACGATCCGGACGCCGAAGTGCTGGCACCAACCATCGGCGACCGATTCGACGTGGAACTCGATCTCGCTGATGTGCTTGGCCAGCCTTCGGGCCGTCGGGCGGTCGAGGTGGCCGCGGCGGGCGGCCACCATGCGTTGTTGCTCGGTGATCCGGGCACCGGCAAGACGATGCTCGCCGCACGACTGCCGGGTTTGTTGCCCGAACTCGATCGCGCCGCGGCACTCGAAGTCACCGCCGTGCATTCCATCGCGGGCGTGCTCCCGGGAGACTGCCCACTCGTCACCCGACCACCGTTTCGCGATCCGCACCACACGACGTCAGTGGCGGCGCTCGTCGGCGGCGGAAGCGGCATCGCGCGTCCGGGCCTTGCGTCCCTCGCGCACCACGGCGTCTTGTTTTTGGACGAAGCACCCGAGTTCGCGACGGGCGTGCTCGACGCCTTGCGACAACCGCTCGAATCGGGCCACGTGACGATCGCACGCTCAGGCGGTGTTGCCCGGTACCCGGCCCGGTTCCTCCTTGTGCTGGCGGCGAATCCCTGCGGGTGCTCGACCTCAAGTGCGACCACGGGCTCGTGCACCTGCTCACCGTTGACCCGCCGTCGCTACTTGAGTCGCATTTCCGGGCCGCTGCTCGACCGGGTCGACCTTCAGGTGCGGATGGATCCGGTGAGCCGCACCGAGTTGCTCGCGGACAGCCGGCATGTCGAGCGCACCGCCACGGTCGCGGCGCGGGTGCGGATAGCCCGGTCGAGAGCTGCGGAGCGGCTCGCGGGCAGCCCGTGGCGCACGAACAGTGATGTTCCTGGTCGTGAACTACGCGACAGGTGGGCGCCCGCGCGCACCGCACTAGTGGCGGCCGAGCGCGCTCTTGACGCCGGCCGATTGTCGGCCCGCGGCCTTGACCGAGTGCTGCGCGTCGCATGGACCTTGGCCGACCTCGCCGACCGCCCACGGCCTACTGCCGATGACGTTGACGAGGCGCTGTACCTCCGCACCGGGGTGGCCGGATGAGGGCTGACGTCCTCGATCCAGACGGCGACCGGTTTGCGCGGCTGTTGTTGAGCCGCGTCGCCGAACCTCATGACATCAAACTCGCGAAGGTCATCGCGGAGTTCGGGGCACCGGCGACGGTGCAGCGACTGCGGGCCGGCTCGCTCGGTGACGACACTTCGGTTAACCTGCGACCCCGCCTCGAGGTGGCTCGGCCCGATCGCGACCTCGCCGCCGGAGATGCCGTCGGTGCCCGCTTCCTCATTCCGGGTGACGCCGAGTGGCCCGATCAGCTCGACGACCTGATCCGGCTCGGCCATGGCGAGGCTGGGGTGCCACTCGGTCTGTGGGTACGGGGGCCGCTCGACTTGCGCGAGGCGTGCAGGCGTTCTGTCGCGGTCGTGGGCGCACGTGCATCGACGGCGTACGGCGACTACGTCGCGGGCGAGCTCGGCATCGGGCTGGCCGAGCGGAACTGGACCGTCGTGTCCGGCGGTGCTTACGGCATCGATGGCTGCGCGCACCGCGGCGCGCTCGCCGGTGAGGGTTCGACCATTGCGGTGCTGGCCTGTGGGATCGATGTTGCCTATCCGCGCGGGCACGCTGCCCTCATCGAGCGCATCGCGCAGTCCGGTCTCGTGATCAGCGAGTGGTCGCCCGGGTGTGCACCGATGCGCTACCGGTTCCTGGTGCGCAACCGGGTGATCGCCGCGCTCACGGCTGGCACCGTCGTCGTCGAGGCAGCTGTCCGAAGCGGCGCGCTCCATACGGCGAATCGCGCGCGCGAACTCGACCGCCACGTGATGTCGGTGCCCGGGCCCGTGACGTCCACGATGTCGAAAGGAACCAACCAGCTTCTTCGCGAGCCAGACGTCCATTGCGTCACGGGGGTGGCCGACGTGCTCGACTTGGTCGGTTCGATGGGCACCGATATGGTCGCCCAGCTATCGATTCCGATCGATCCGCGCGACGACCTTGACGAGGTATCCCGGCGCGTTCTGGAGTCGGTTCCGGTGCGTCGCCCGGCCGGCCCGGCGAGCATCGCGGTCACCGCCGGAATCGCCCCGCATCAGGTATTGCGCTGCCTCGGTGGTCTCGCAGCCCGCGGGTTCATCGAACGGGTCGATGCGGGTTGGAAGCTGCGGCGCTCAACCTGAGCTTGTCGGTCGCTCGGCGCGTCGAGCATCAGGTACTTGACCGCGCGACCGTCCGGAAGCGACGGTGCAGAGGTGCTAGTTCGCGAAGAGGCGGTCCGGGAGTTCGACGAGCTCGAAGCGTTCGTGCGGCACCTGCGTCTTGAGCGCGGATTGTCCGAGCAGACGATCCGGGCCTACACCACCGACGTTCGCGGGCTGCTCGACCACGCAACCCGAATGGGGCGGCCGGGCGCCAGCGGCATCGACATCGGGGTTCTGCGCAGTTGGCTGGCCAAGCTCACCAGCACGGGCAAGGCCCGGACGACGGTTGCCAGGCGGGCGGCGTCTGCCCGGGTCTTCACCGCATTTTGTGCCCGGCGCGGCTCGCTTCCGACTGACCCGGGGCTGAAGCTGGCGACTCCGAAAGCGCATCGGCTGCTGCCAGCTGTGCTGTCGCAGGCGCAGGCTGCGGCCATGCTCGAACCGGAGGAGCAGCTAGACGTCGAGGAGCTCAGCCCTGCCGACGTCGTGGACCGGCTGCGCGACGACGCCGTGCTCGAAGTGCTCTACGCGACCGGCATCCGGGTGGGCGAGCTGGTTGGTCTCGACGTTGACGACATCGACGGTGCCCGGCACGTGGTGCGGGTGCTCGGCAAGGGCAACAAGGAGCGCACCGTTCCGCTCGGCATCCCCGCGATCAAGGCCGTACAGCGCTGGCAACGATCGGGTCGACCGATGATCGCGACATCGGAGAGCGGCCCGGCATTGTTCTTGGGGGCGCGCGGCGGGCGCCTCGATCAGCGGGCAGTTCGGCGGACGGTGCATGCCCGGATCGCCGCGGTTCCGGGCGCCCCCGACCTCGGCCCACACGGTCTGCGGCACAGCGCGGCGACCCATCTTCTCGAGGGTGGCGCTGACCTAAGAACCGTCCAGGAGATACTTGGTCACGCTACGCTCGCAACGACACAGGTCTATACGCACGTTTCCGTCGAGCGACTGAGGGCTACCTATGACCGCGCGCACCCCAGAGCCTGAGCGCTCCGGCGTGCTTGCGGCAACACCTGAAGATGACCCTGCCGTCGCGAAGCAGCACGCCGAGGCGGCGCTGCGAGAGCTGTGGCAGGAGTTCAAGGCGTCGGGTGAGGGCCGCCTTCGCGAGCGGCTGATCCTGCACTACTCCCCACTGGTCAAGTACGTGGCTGGCCGGGTCGGCGTGGGCCTGCCGCCCAATATCGAGCAGGCCGACCTCGTCTCGTACGGCATCTTCGGCCTGATCGACGCGATCGAGAAGTTCGATCTTGAGCGCGCGATCAAGTTCGAGACCTACGCCATCAGCCGTATCAAGGGCGCCATCATCGACGAGCTTCGGGCGATCGACTGGATCCCGCGCTCAGTTCGATACAAGGCGCGCGAGGTCGAAAAGGCCTATGCGGCTCTTGAGGCCAAACTGCACCGCACCCCGACCGAGTCGGAAGTTGCGGGCGAGCTCGGCATCACCCTCGACGAGCTGCACACGATCTTCAGCCAGGTCTCGTTCGTCAACGTCATCGCTCTCGACGAGCTGCTGAACGTCGGTGGCGAGCGCGGCGACAAGCTATCTCTCGTCGACACGCTCGAAGACACCCGGGCCGAAGACCCGGTCGAGGTCTTTGAGACCGAAGAGACCAAGTACCTGCTCTCGCGCGCGATCAACACGCTGCCCGAGCGCGAGAAGATTGTTGTCACCTTGTACTACTACGAGGGCTTGACGCTCGCCGAGATCGGCCAGGTGCTCGGGGTGACGGAGAGTCGGATCTGTCAGATGCACACGAAGGCGGTTCTGCAGCTGCGCGCCAAGCTCGCTGAACAGTCCGCCTGAGCGACGGCTACCACGACCATTCCGGCCATGCTGGTGGGCCGGACCAGATCGGCAGCAGCCGGACCCGCGCCGACATAAGTAGCCGCATCGGGTCGACGTACGCCTGACCACGCAGCGCGCCCCAGTGCAGGCAGCTACCGGGCGGCCCGCAATCGTCAGTCGCCGCAGCCACGTGTGCGATGAGCTCGCCGGCCGCGACGTGGTCGCCAGCGCGGACGACGGGGTCGACCGGCTCGTACGTCGTGCGAAGCTGTCCCGGCGCGAACGAAACGATCGAGATCACTCCGCGCCCGGCCAGTTCGCCTGCGTAAAGAACCCGGCCGCTCGTCGCGGCGAGCACCGGCTCACCGGCGGCGGCAACCAGATCGACGCCACGATTTCCAGGCAGCCACGGCTGCGTAGGCGGCGCGAACGAGCGAATGACGCCGAGCGGCTGTGGCAGCGGCGGCACGAAGGCGCCCGCACCGGCCAAGGCCGGCGTCGGCCACCCGAACACGGGCAGCCACACGAGGCCGCAGAGAAGTGCGGAGCGGCACAGCGCTCGTCGGTGCTTGCGATTGACCATGCGCCAAGCTTGGCCGCCGCCGACGTAGTTGCGGGTTCGGGAACGACGATCGGTGCACATCGGCGTCCGATTCTCGGACTGTGGGTTTCTCGGGGCAGCTGGGCCCGCCGCAGCGATTGGTCACGCCCGGCCACGCTCACGTAGACTGCGCGTTGAAGTCGGGTTCGCCCGGCTTACATCGCATGCCCTACCCACCGGCCGATCCGGCCGGCTGCCACTCGGTGCCTTCGACCACTGCCCGCCAGTTGTCGAGGTCTCACGGCGATCAGGGCGTCAGGCGTGGCCGCCGACCGGCGTCCGCGAAGAACCGAGGATCGGCGCCCGGCGACGTCCACTCAACACAGTGTGGCGTGGGGCGCCAGAAGGAGTGCGCGGCCATGGCCGTCGTCACCATGAAGGAGCTGCTCGCGAGCGGCGTCCACTTCGGGCATCAGACCCGTCGCTGGAACCCGAAGATGAAGAGATTCATCTTCACCGAGCGCAATGGCATCTACATCATCGACTTGCAGCAGTCGCTGACCTACATCGACCGTGCCTACGAGTTCGTCAAAGACACCGTGGCGCACGGCGGCTCGGTCATGTTCGTCGGCACCAAGAAGCAAGCCCAGGAGGCGGTGGCCGAGCAGGCCACCCGGGTAGGTATGCCCTACGTCAACCAGCGCTGGCTCGGCGGCATGCTGACCAACTTCCAGACCGTCTTCAAGCGTCTTCAGCGGCTCAAGGAACTCGAAATCCTCGAGCAGGGCGGCGCCAGCTACGGCCAGCGCACCAAGAAGGAAGCCCTGGTTCTGCAGCGCGAGAAAGACAAGCTGCTCAAGACTCTCGGCGGCATCCGCGAGATGTCACGAGTGCCGAGCGCGGTCTGGATCGTCGACACCAAGAAGGAACACATCGCGGTCGGCGAGGCGCGCAAGCTAGGGATCCCGGTCGTGGCGATTCTCGACACCAACTGCGACCCCGACGAAGTCGACTACAAGATTCCCGGCAACGATGATGCGATCCGCTCGGTGGCGCTGCTCACCCGGGTGATCGCCGATGCGGTCGCCGACGGGCTGATGGCCCGGGTCGCCGCCCGCGTGGGCGACGCGAAGCCCGATGTCGATGCCGGCAGCGAACTCGGTGGCGGCGAGCCGCTCGCCGACTGGGAGCGGGAGCTCCTCGTGCGCAACACGGCGGCCGCCGACGCGGCGGTGGAGGCGCCCGATGCGCTGCCCGATGCCGCGCCGGTTACCGATCTGGCACCGGTCGCGGAGCCAGCACAGGTTGCCGAGGTGCCGGTCGTGGCAGCTGCTGCCGAACCAGCGGCTGCTCTTGCACCTGCTGCCGAGGCTGAGCCCCAGCTCTGATCGCACTGCGCCCCAAGCCCCGGGCTCCCCCGTCGGATCGTCGGGGAAGCCTGGGACCGCACCCAGCGTTACGACACCGGTGCGCTGCTGACCCGCCGTACCGGAACGAGTACGTCACTCCCAACCCGAAGGACGAGATACCGACCATGGCGAACTACACCACCGCCGACGTCAAGCGGCTGCGTGAGCTCACCGCTGCCGGCATGATGGATTGCAAGAAGGCACTCGATGAGACCGACGGCGATTTCGACAAGGCTGTCGATCTGTTGCGCATCAAGGGCGCCAAGGACGTCGGCAAGCGCGCCGAGCGCACGACGTCCAACGGCCTTGTGGCCGCATCGGCTCGCGGCACGTCCGGCGTCCTCCTCGAACTCAAGTGCGAGACCGACTTCGTCGCCAAGGGCGACCGTTTTCAGGCACTCGGCGCCACTCTCGTGACGGTGTTCGCCGACGGCGCCGCCACCGACGCCGGCACCTTGCTCAACGCAGCCGTCGATGGCCACAAGGTCAGCGAACTCATCGACGAGAACAGTGCTGCGCTCGGCGAGAAGATCGAGCTCGGTCGGGTCGCCAAATTCACCGGCGGCGGCCACGTCGTCAGCTACTTGCACAAGACGAGTCCCGACCTGCCCCCGCAACTCGGCGTCCTCATCGAGCTCGACAGCGAGCACCCGGAGGTTGGCAAGGACGTTGCTCAGCACATCGCGGCGTTCTCCCCGACCTATCTGCACCGCGATCACATCCCGGCGGACGTCGTGGAGAACGAGCGCCGCATCGCGGAGGCCACCGCGCGCGAGGAGGGCAAGCCGGAAGCGGCGTTGCCGAAGATTGTCGAAGGACGGGTGACTGGCTTCTACAAGGACTCCGTGCTGCTCGAGCAGGCTTTCGCGAAGGACAACAAGAAGTCGGTCAAGCAGATCCTCGACGAGGCCGGCGTCAACGCCGTGCGCTTCGTGAGGTTTCGCGTCGGCCAGTCCTGAGGCAGACTGCCCTGCAGCACTGACAGCAGAGAGGTCCGAGTTGACCAGTTCTGACGAATCACCCAGGGGCTACCACCGGGTGGTGCTCAAGCTCTCGGGCGAAGCGTTTGCCGGCGACGGGGCGCTCGGCGTCGATCCTGACGTCGTCGCGTCCCTTGCCCGCCAGATCGGTGCCGTCGTCGCCGAGGGCGTGCAGGTCGCGGTCGTCATCGGCGGCGGCAACTTCTTCCGCGGCGCCGAGCTGTCAGTGCGCGGCATGGACCGCGCGAGGTCTGACTACATGGGCATGCTCGGCACCGTGATGAACTGCTTGGCGCTTCAGGATTTCCTGGAGAAGCAGCATGTCGAGACCCGGGTGCAGACGGCGATCACGATGGGTCAGGTCGCCGAGCCCTACGTGCCACGCCGGGCGATCCGGCACCTGGAGAAGGGCCGGGTCGTCATTTTTGGCGCTGGCCTCGGGTCGCCTTACTTCTCCACCGACACGACCGCCGCTCAGCGCGCGCTCGAGATCGGCGCCCAGGTGGTCTTGATGGCCAAGGGTGTCGACGGGGTCTACGACAGCGACCCCAAGAGCAATCCGGACGCCGTGCGCTTCGACACTCTCGACTACGACGAAGTGCTTGCCCGCGACCTGAAATTTGCGGACGCGACGGCCATCAGCCTGTGCCGCGACAACTCCATGCCGATCGTTGTCTTCAACCTGCTCGAAGAGGGCAACATCGCGCGTGCTGTTCACGGTGAGAAGATCGGCACGATCGTGTCTGCCGGCGCCCGCTGATCGCCGTCCGATGAGCTCTAACGGCCGCAAGGAGTTCCTGTGATCGACGACACTCTCCTCGAGGCTGAGGAGAAGATGGATAAGGCCGTCAGTGTGGCGAAGGACAGCTTCGCGGCGATCCGCACCGGCCGTGCACATCCCGGAATGTTTGCGCGGGTCGTCGTGGAGTACTACGGCACCGTGACCCCGCTCAACCAGCTGGCCGGTTTCACCATCGCCGACGCGCGGATGATCGTCATCAATCCCTACGACAAGGGGTCTCTGCGAGCGATCGAAAAGGCCATCCGCGACTCCGATCTCGGCGTTAACCCCACCGACGACGGCAACGTGATCCGCGTGAGTGTTCCACAGCTCACCGAGGAGCGGCGTCGTGACTACATCAAACTTGCGCGCAACGAGGCGGAGGAAGCGAAGGTCGCGATCCGTAACATCCGTCGGCACGCGAAGGAAGCGCTCGACAAACTCGAGAAGGCCGGCGAGGCCGGCGAGGACGACGTCCACCGCGCCGAGAAAGAACTCGACGACCTCACCCATCGCTATGTCGGGCAGATCGACGACGTCCTGCGGCACAAGGAAGTCGAGCTGCTCGAGGTCTGATGTGAACCCGGAGCCGCAGGTCCCCGAGCCCGATGCGCCTGCCGTTCCCGGTCGCAAGGCAGGCCGCGACTTGCGAGCGGCGATCACGATCGGCGTCCTACTTGGTGCAGCGGTAGCGGCTTCGCTGTTCATCGTGAAGGCGGCCTTTGTCGTGTTCACGATCGTCATCATGATGGCGGCGGTGCGCGAACTGAGCCGTGCGCTGCGCGGTCGCGCGGTCGCCGTGCCCGAGATCCCACTTGTCATCGGTGCAGGCGCTGTGTTGCTTGCGGCATATGCCGGGGGCACCGAGAAACTGGTCGTTGCGACCTTGTTGCTCGTCGTCGCGGCCGTGGCATGGGGCGCCGTCACGGATGGTCTCGACAAGCTCGCCGGCATTGCGGCTAGCGTTTTTGTCGCGTGTTACGTCGCCCTCCTCGGGGGCTTCGCGGTGCTCATGGTCGTGCCTGGCGACGGCCCGCGCCGGGTCGCGGCTTTCGTCGCCACGGTCGTATGCAGCGACACCGGTGGGTACGCGGTCGGAGTGTTCCTCGGCAAGCACCCGATGGCACCGAGCGTGAGCCCGAAGAAGTCGTGGGAAGGATTCGGCGGGTCGACGGTCGCGTGCGCCTTATGTGGCGCGCTGCTCTTTCCGCTGACACTGCATGCAGCATGGTGGCAAGGCGGGCTGTTTGGTCTGGCCATCGTCGTCACCGCAACGGTAGGTGACTTGAGCGAGTCGCTGATCAAGCGCGATCTCGGGATCAAAGACATGGGCAACCTGCTGCCAGGTCACGGCGGCGTGATGGATCGATTCGATTCGCTCTTGCTCGCGGCGCCAGTGGCGTGGGCGTTGCTCACCGTGTTCGTACCCTGGCCGACATGACACCGGTGGCGGTCAGCTAGAGCGTCGATGCTCGTGGGCCAAAAGGGTCGATGTCAGCACGAACGGTGCGGTCGGGTAATGCGTTCGTCAAGAGGTAGTCCTTTTGGACGATGGTTGGATTCGTGCTGACGCGATAAACCACTAGTCAAGCCACATGGGGGGCTGCCGAAACGGCTTTTTGCGGACACTGCAGACGCATTGTCGCGGGTGCGCCGAGCGGCTTCATCGAGAAGGGGACCCGATGGTCCGATCAGCTGTGCGCCGACCCGCAACAAAGAAGGCTTTCGCGATAGCCACCTCGGCGGCGCTCGCCTTCGCAGCGTCCATCGGGGCAGTCGGCACCGCGCAAGCTGCTACCGGCACCGACGCGTTTACCGCGACAGTCACGCCCACAGCTGTCGATAGCGGTGTGGCGCACACCTCCTTCGCTGTGACTATCACCAACAGCGCCTCGAGCCAGGACACGCTCGGGTCG
>Ga0209863_10000372_pt1 | contig 24284 bp, 21 predicted proteins | sample OrgsoiDNA2013046_FD_185796 | JGI IMG/M metagenome (GOLD analysis project Ga0209863, IMG submission 185796) | Permafrost soil microbial communities from the Arctic, to analyse light accelerated degradation of dissolved organic matter (DOM) -... | ecosystem: Environmental > Terrestrial > Soil >...
CTATGGTCCGCTACCAGACCAATAAGCCTCTGCCGAGGAAGGAACCGGGATGTCCGAGTTCACGGAGTCTCGTCCCACCGCTGTCATGAACGCCGACGAGAAGCGGCTGCACGAACTGGGTTACGCCCAGGAGTTGCACCGAGGCATGGGCTGGTTCTCCAACTTTGCCGTGTCGTTCACGATCATCTCGATTCTCACCGGCGGCATCACGACGTACTACCTCGGCATGGTCGCCGGCGGGCCCAGGATCATCATCTGGGGCTGGATTTTCGTGGGCCTCATGGTCCTCCTTGTCGGCGCCGGCATGGCCGAGGTGTGTTCGAGCTATCCGACTGCGGGCGGCCTCTACTACTGGGCGGCGAAACTCGCGCCTGAAGGCAAGGCACCGGTGTGGAGCTGGTTCACCGGCTGGTTCAACCTGCTTGGTCAAGTCGCGGTGACCGCGTCGATCGACTTCGGAATGGCGACCTTCCTCGGGTTCTTTTTGAACCTGACCACGGGGTTCCGGGGCACACCGAAGAGCCTGTTCCTGCTCTACACGATCGTGTTGGTGTTGCACGGCATCCTGAACACCCTGGGCGTCAATGTGATCGCCAAGCTGAACAACATCAGCGTCTGGTGGCACCTCACAGGGGTTGTCGTGATCGTCGGCGCGCTGTTCATCCTGCCCGATGCGCACAAGCACCAGTCGCTGTCGACCGTCGTCACGAAGTACTACAACGGCCTCGGCTGGGGCTTCGGTGGCGCTGCGATCTGGGTCACTCTCGTCGGTCTGATGTTGGCGCAGTACACGCTGACTGGGTACGACGCATCCGCGCACATGACGGAAGAAACCCGTGACGCCGCAACCAGCGGTCCGCGGGGCATCATGACGTCGATCTGGGTGTCGATCGTGGCCGGTCTTGTCCTGATGATCGGCTTGACGTATGCGATCCCGTGGGCCATCGGTAGCGACCAGTACAACGCGGCGGCGGGCGCCGGTATTAACGCGGCGGGCGTCATCTGGATTGCTTCCATCGGGCGCCACGCCGCCGAGTTCTTGATCCTGATCTCCCTCGTGGCCCAGTTTTTCTGCGGTATGGCGTCCGTGACGGCCAACTCGCGGATGATCTACGCGTTCTCGCGCGACGGCGCGGTTCCTGGCTCGAAGTACTGGCACCGGGTGAACAAGCGCACCCGCACGCCAACCAACTCGATCTGGTTCGCGGTCGTCGGCGCGTTCATCCTTGGCCTGCCGTCGCTGTATCAGAACAAGGGGTACTCGGTCGCGTTCTTCGCGATCGTGTCGGTAGCGGTTGTCGGCCTTTACATCTCCTACATCATTCCGGTGCTGCTGCGTCGGTTGCGTGGGCCGAACTTCACGCCTGGTCCGTGGCAGCTGGGCAAGTGGAGCCCGATCATCGGGTGGGTTGCTGTGGTGTGGGTCGTCCTCATCTGCTTCCCGCTGATGCTGCCGCAGTTCCACCCGGCCGGGGTCAACAGCTGGAACTTCGCGCCGGTCGCTGTGGTGGCGGTCATAGGCTTTGCCGGCATCTATTGGCTGGTATCGGCCCGTAAGTGGTTCAAGGGTCCGAAGGTGCAGGGCTCGGCGGAGGAGTTGGCCGCTATCGAGGCGGAACTCTCGTCCCTCGGGTAGCCCCGTTGGCCCCTGATGGTGACGAAGAGGAGATGCGCACCCGATGGCAATGTCGCAAGCCCAAGGTCTGCTGTCGGTCGAGCGGCTGCGGGTCGAGGTCGACGCAGGGACTATCGACACCGTCATCATCGCGTTGCCCGACATGCAGGGCCGGTTGCAAGGGAAGAGACTGACCGGCCGGTTCTTTCTCGACGAGGTGCTCGAGCACGACACGGAGGGCTGCAACTACCTGCTGGCCGTCGACGTGGAGATGAACACGGTCGGCGGGTACGCGATGTCGTCGTGGGAGTCGGGCTACGGCGATTTCGTGATGCGGCCAGATCTCTCGACGCTACGCCACGTGCCGTGGCACCCGGCCACCGTCTTGCTCATGTGCGATCTCGTCGACGGAGCTGGCAGGCCGGTCGTCGCCGCACCACGTAACGTGCTCCATGCGCAGGTCGCGCGGCTGCACGACCGCGGCTGGACCGCAATGGTCGGCACCGAACTCGAGTTCGTCGTGTTTCGCGACACCTTCGAGGAGGCCTTTGCGCGGCGCTACCAGAACATGACACCGGCCAACCAGTACAACGTCGACTACTCGATCCTCGGCACCAGCCGGGTCGAGCCGCTGTTGCGGCGCATCCGCAACAGCATGGACGGCGCGGGCATGCGCGTCGAATCGGCGAAGGGCGAATGCAACCTCGGGCAACACGAGATCGCGTTCGTCTATGACGAGGCGCTGATCACCTGCGACAACCACAGCATCTACAAGACCGGCTCCAAGGAGATCGCTGCGCAAGACGGCATGAGCCTGACCTTCATGGCGAAGTACGACGAGCGCGAAGGCAGCTCAAGCCACATTCACCTGTCGTTGCGCAGTGCCGACGGGCAGCCGATGTTCGCGGGCGAAGGCGCGGGAGACCGGCACGGCTTCTCGCCTGTCTTCGAGCATTTCCTGGCCGGGCAGCTGTACGGGCTTCGCGAGCTCACCCTCTTCTTCGCGCCGAACATCAACAGCTACAAGCGGTTTGTCGAGGGTAGCTTTGCGCCGACCGCGATCGCCTGGGGACGCGACAACCGAACCTGCGCGCTGCGAATCGTCGGCCACTCCCCGTCGTCCCTGCGTCTGGAGAATCGGGTGCCGGGAGCCGACGCCAACCCGTATCTGGCCGTTTCGGCGATGATCGCCGCCGGTCTCTACGGCGTCGAGCACGAGCTCGAACTCGCGCCGTCGTTCGCGGGCAATGCGTATGTCGCCGACTTCGAGCGCTTGCCCACAAACCTGCGCGAGGCGCTCGAGTTGTGGGAGAACAGCGAGCTCGCACGCGCCGCGTTTGGGGATGAGGTCGTCGGCCACTACGCGAACAATGCGCGGGTCGAACTTGCGGCTTTCGAGCGATCGGTCACCGACTGGGAGCGCGTGCGCGGATTCGAGCGGCTGTGAGCTCGGGCGCGACGTCACGGCTTGCCGTCGAACACGACATCATCAATCCGGCGACTGCTGACGTCGTCACTACCCTTACGCTCACCGGTCGGTATGAGGCGGACGTCGCTATCGAACGTGCCGCAGTGGCTTACGAGTCGTGGCGTGCGGTCGCGCCGGCTGATCGCGGGCGGCTGTTGCGCCGGTTCGCTGACGCCGTCGACCGGGCGGTCGAAGAGCTTGCTCAGCTCGAGGTAGCGAACTCCGGCCACACCATTTCCAACGCCCGCTGGGAAGCCGGCAATGTGCGCGATGTCTTGACCTACTACGCGGCCGCACCGGAGCGGCTGTTCGGCCGGCAGATTCCGGTGGCCAGCGGAATAGACGTCACGTTTCGGGAGCCACTCGGTGTGGTCGGCGTCATCGTGCCGTGGAACTTCCCGATGCCGATCGCCGGTTGGGGATTCGCGCCCGCACTTGCCGCCGGCAACACGGTAGTGCTGAAGCCGGCCGAACTCACGCCGCTCACCGCGATCCGGCTCGGCGAGCTCGCGCTGGAGGCAGGAATTCCGGAGGGCGTATTTACGGTGCTGCCGGGTCGTGGGTCAGTGGTCGGCGAGCGCTTCGTCACCCACCCTGCGGTGCGCAAGATCTGCTTCACCGGCTCGACCGAGGTCGGCAAGCACATCATGGCTGGCTGCGCGCAGCAGGTGAAACGCCTGACGCTCGAACTCGGTGGCAAGAGCGCGAACATCATCTTCGATGATGCCGATCTGGTCGAGGCGGCAGCGACTGCGCCCTACGCGGTGTTCGACAACGCCGGCCAAGACTGCTGTGCGCGATCGCGGATTCTCGTGCAGCGCAGCGTCTACGACGACTTTCTCGAGTTGTTCCAGACTGCGGTCGCCGGCGTGAGGGTGCTTGATCCTCTCGACGAGGCAAGCGAGATGGGTCCCCTGATCAGCGCCGACCAGTTGGCCAGGGTTTCGGCGTTCGTCCCCGACGACACTGACGTGGCGTTTCGCGGATCGGTGCCCGACGGGCCAGGCTTCTGGTATCCGCCGACGGTCGTGACGCCGCGGGACCATACCGCCGCGGTCTTTCGGGACGAGGTCTTCGGCCCGGTTGTGGCGGTGGTGCCGTTCGACACCGAGGCCGACGCAATCCGGATCGCGAATGACACCGACTACGGCCTGTCGGGGTCGATCTGGTCGCAGAACCTCGGCCGCGCGCTGCGGGTCGCGCGTGCCGTCGACTCCGGAAATCTGTCGGTCAATTCGCATTCGTCGGTGCGCTACAGCACGCCGTTCGGCGGCTTCAAGCAGTCGGGCCTGGGGCGCGAACTCGGGCCTGACGCGCTTGATTCGTTTACGGATCTGAAGAACGTGTTTATCTCGACGAAGGAGCCGAAGTGACAGGTCGTCTCGCGGGCAAGGTCGCGGTCATCACCGGTGCGGGCAGTGGTATCGGCCTGGCGTCGGCTCGACGTCTTGCGTCCGACGGCGCCAGCGTGGTGTGCGCCGACGTCGATGAGTTTGCCGGGAAGGCCGTGGCAGCTGAGGTCGGCGGCATCTTCGTGCGCGCCGACGTCACGAACGCGGACGACGTGGTGGCGATGTATGCCGCTGCGGTCGACGCCCACGGCGGCCTCGACATTGCGTTCAACAACGCCGGCATCTCCCCAACAGATGACGATTCGATCCTGACGACCGGCATCGACGCATGGCGGCGGGTGCAGGAAGTCAACCTGACCAGCGTTTATCTGTGCTGCAAAGCGGCGATTCCGCACATGCAGGCGCGAGGAGGTGGCTCGATCATCAACACCGCATCTTTTGTCGCCGTGATGGGGTCGGCGACCTCGCAGATCAGCTACACGGCGTCCAAGGGTGGGGTCTTGGCGATGAGCCGTGAGTTGGGGGTGCAGTTTGCCCGCGAGCGGATTCGAGTCAATGCGTTGTGTCCTGGTCCGGTGAATACGCCAATGCTTCAGGAACTGTTCGCGAAGGATCCCGAGCGCGCCGCCCGCCGGCTCATCCACATTCCGCTGGGACGGTTCGCCGAGCCGGAAGAGATTGCCGCGGCCGTGGCGTTCCTCGCGAGTGACGACTCGTCTTTCATCACTGCGTCATCGTTTCTCGTCGACGGCGGCATCAGCGGCGCCTACGTCACCCCCGTTTAGGATTTGGCGATGACCGTGTCGCGAACCGCCGCCGCTGCTGCTGCGCCCGGCGTCGGTTCGATGTCGGAGCCGTCGTTGTTTGCGCCGGTGCTGCGGCCGATCCGAAGTGGTAACGCGTTTGAGGAGACGGTCGAACGGTTGCTGCATGTCATCAAGCTTGGAGTGGTGCCGCCTGGTGAGCGGTTGCCGGCCGAGCGAGATCTGGCCAGCCGGTTGCGAGTGAGTCGCGAGACGTTGCGCGATGCGATCGGGTCGCTTCGCGAAGCTGGCTACTTGGAGTCGAGGCGCGGTCGCAGCGGGGGTACCTTCGTGGTCACCGACTCGGTGCCGGTCGCGCGCCGCAACCGGCTCAAACCGTCAGCACACGCCCGCGAGGACTTGGAGGACGCGCTGGCGTTTCGACTCGCTGTCGAGTCGGGGGCGGCTCAAAGTGCGGCCCGCCGAAGTCTTCGCGCGGGGGAGCGGGCCAGGTTGTTGCGACTCCAGGCCGCGTGCTGCGATGCGCCGATCGAGGGATATCGGCCGGCCGACTCGCGTCTGCACCTGGCCATCGCCGAGTTGTCGGGGTCTGCGTCGCTCGCCTCGGCTGTCGCTGACGCCCGGGTCAGGGTGAATGACCTGCTCGATGCGATACCGCTGCTGCCGCGCAACATCGTGCACTCCAATCAGCAGCACGCGGTGATCGTCAACGCCGTACTCGCCGGCGATCCCCGAGCCGCGCGCGATGCCATGGCCGAACACCTCGACGGCACCGCCGCACTGCTGCGCGCGTTCCTCGCGTAAGCGGGCCGGGGCCATTCGTGGTTGCGGTCTCCGGATTTCTTCGCTGTCTTTCATCTTTCCCACAGGAAACCTCCAGCCTTGACGGGCAGGTTTGGTCTTAGCGTTCGCCGGGCTGACCGACGGCGGCACCCGAGATGACGAGCACGAGGAGCAGAAGTGGATCCCAACGACGAGATCAGGGACGCACGCGACGGGCAGGACGAGGTAGCCGGCCCACCCGCCGCACCCGCAGCCCCCGCAGCGCCCGCCGCACCGGCGGCACCCGCGACAGCTACGACACCCGCAGCGGCGCCGGACCCGCCGTGGTGGTCGAGGATCGACGAGCCGGCTGCTTTCCAGCCGGCTGCTTCGCGGCCGCCCCTGTTCGCTTCGACGAGCGAGACGGCGGCGTTTGCGGCGCCCATCGACGTTGCTGCGGCTGATGTGGTCTCCAGCCACGGCTCTGGCCGCGACACTGCCCGCCCCCGCTCAGGATTGCGCCAGGCTGCGGCGCTCACCGTCGCCGCTGTGGTGATATCAGCGGCCGCCAGCGGCACCATCGTGCATCTGGTGGACGACCACTCAGGCAAAGCCGCAACGACCGCGTCTTCGACGCCCACCACGTCGACGACCCAGACGGCTTCGGGGAGCACGCTTCCGCCCGCCGCTCAGGTGGCCTCCGACGTGAAGACAGCGCTGGCAAAGATCGAACCGTCGGTGGTGCTCATCAACGACACGATCACCTCGACAGCGAGTGGTCGGGGCGGGGGTGGCTTCGGTGGCTTCGGCGGCTTCCAGGAAAGCGGTGCGGGCACCGGCATCATCATCACCGCCGGTGGTGAGGTCGTGACGAACGCGCATGTTGTGAATGGCGCCACCGCCATCAAGGTGACATTGCCGGGTAGCACTGCAACGCATACCGCGACCATCGTCGGCATCAATGTCAGTGAAGACCTGGCCGTACTTCAGGTCGCGGGCGTTTCGAACTTGACGCCGGCCACGTTCGCCAACTCCGACACGGCCGCGGTCGGCGACAGCGTTCTTGCGGTAGGCAACGCATTGGGCTACGGCGGTGCACCGACTGTCACCGAAGGCATCCTGTCGGCGAAGGGTCGCACTCTCGCAGGCAGTTCCGACAACCTGTCGAACTTGCTCCAGACCGATGCGGCGATCAACCCCGGAAACAGCGGTGGCCCGCTGGTCGACTCGACCGGCCAGGTCATCGGCATCAACGTTGCGGTGGCGTCGGGCTCGGCAACCGAGCCTGCGCAGAACATTGGGTTCGCCATCGCAAGCAACACCGTCGTGAGCGCACTTCCTGCGCTGAAGGCCGGAGCGAGCGTCGGTACTCAAGGGGCTCAGGGGTCGACCCAAAGTGGCACTTACCTGGGTGTCTCGGTAACGGACGCTAGCCCAGGTGCATTGGTCGAAGCCGTTGAGCCGGGCAGCCCGGCGGACACCGCTGGGATCCAAGCCGGCGACGTCATTACCGCACTCAACGGGAAGACGATCGCGGACGGAACGGCGTTGCAGCAGGCGATCCGGCCCCTGAAGGCCGGCACCACTGTCACGGTGAGCGTCAACCGAAACGGCGCAACGACGACACTGAAAGCCACCCTCGGAACCACGCAGGTCAGCTCCTAACACCCGCTGGTTTGGCGGCGCTGTCGATTTCGGCAGCGCCGCCGTTCCATGCGGTGCCAACCCCCTGGCCCGCGGCTGGTGCAAGATGACCGATGGCGATACGGGCGGGTGCACGGCGCATTGCACAGGAGGGTCGAGCTGATGAGCGACGTCGTGACGGTCGCATCGACCTCGATCCGTGAAGTGACGCCTGTCGAACTCGACGAGTTCACGCGGCGCTTGCCGGTCGGCGAACGCGAGCGGGCCGCGACCATGCGGATCGAAACACAGCGGCGAAGCTTCGTGTTCGGCCGGCTGCTGCTGCGCGCGGTGGTCGCTCGCGTCGCAGGCGCCACGCCCGACGATGTCGGCATCGAGATCGACGAGGCAGGGCGACCCGTCGTCGTCGGCGCCCTCAGCAGGTTTTCGGCGAGCATCGCGCACAGTGGCGACTACGTCGTGGTGGGTGTGGCGCTGCTCGCCGTAGGGGTGGACGTCGAGGTGCTGCCGTCGTCGCCGCACCTCCCCGGTCTTGTGGCGCGGGTGTGCTCGCCCGGCGAACTGAGTCAGCTCGAGCGGATGACCGACGCAGAGCGGCAACGCGCCTTCATGACGGTCTGGACGCGCAAGGAGGCGTACGGCAAGGCACTCGGTGTCGGCCTGGATTTCGACCTGCGGGCGGTCACCGTTGGCGCGGCTGGGTCGCGCATTTCAGGCGGCGACGGGGACTGGTGGGTCTGCGACCTCACCATCGACACCGGCTACGCCGCAGCAGTCGTGGCGCAGGGCAGCGGCTGGCGCGTGCAGCTCGCCACCGTGGATCACCGCTCTCTGTAGGCCGCAGTCCGCGGGTAGGGTCGGCACAGAGGTCACCACCCGCAGGCCCGCGACCAGGGGGCACCGATGAGTCGACGTTCGATGATCGGTCTACGTTCTCGCATCGTGGCGATGCGCCGGTACCGGTTGCGCACCGCGGTGGCGGTGCTGGCTCTCGCTACGCCGCTCGCCGCCGTTTCGACGATTGGCCCGAACGCCGCTGGGGCCACCGGCCTCGGTGTGAGCCGGGTGTCGGGGTCAGACCGGTATGGCACGGCCGCGGCGATTGCTGATACCGGCTGGCCCGACCCGCTGCCCGCGAACAGCACGCTGCTCCTGGCGACGGGTGCGACTTTCCCTGACGCAGTGGCCGGCTCGGCAGCCGCCGGGCACCTCGGCGTCCCGCTGCTGTTGAGCGGCAGCGGAGCATTGTCGACCTCAGCCGCTGCCGAGATCGATCGGCTGAAGCCGGCCCGTGTTGCGCTGCTCGGGGGCACCGCGGCTCTCAGTGCCGCGGTCGCGCAACAGGTTGCTGCTCGCGGGCCAGCGGTGGTGCGGTGGCAGGGGGCGGATCGGTTTGCGACGGCGGCCGCCATTTCGCAGGCGACGTATCCGGCCGGGGCAACGAACGTCTATCTCGCGACCGGCGCGAATTTCCCCGATGCGCTGGCGGGCGCCGCGCTCGCCGCGGTAGCCGGCGGGCCCTTACTGCTGACGAATGCTGCGACGCTGCCGGCGGCCACGAGCGCGGAGATCACCAGATTGCATCCGTCGGCGATCGTGGTGCTGGGGGGCACGAACGCGGTGACCTCGCAGGTTGCGACGGCGGCGGCCAGCGCCGCTGGCGGAGCGGTCGTCTCCCGTCTTCAAGGTGCTGATCGCTATCAGACCGCCGATGCGGTCGCGTCGGTGCTCGTGCAGGTGAACGGCGGAACGACGGCAAGCCATGGCGTCTTGCTCGCGACCGGTCTCGACTTCCCCGACGCGCTCGCGGGTGCTGCGTGGGCAGGGCAGAGCGATCGACCGCTCTTGCTCGTGCCGCAGACCTACGTCGCACCGCAGACGTGGCAGACGATTCAGGATCTCGCAGCGGGTAGCGCGGTTGTCCTCGGCGGGACCAACGCGATCAGTGCGACCGTTGCGGCAGGGCTTAGCTCGGGCAATCCGCCGACGTCACCCCCTGCGCCAGTCATCGGCGGCGCTACCGATTGGCCGACCTACCATCACGACGTTGCCCGTTCGGGTACGACCACGGGCACCCCTGCGTTCGCCGCATTCTCGGCGGCATGGACAGCCGGTCTCGACGGCGCGGTGTACGGGCAGCCCCTGGTGCTCGGCACCACGGTTGTCGCCGCCACGGAGGGCGGTTCGGTGTATGGCCTGTCGCTTGCGACCGGCGGGATTTTGTGGCGTACCCACATCGCCGATCCGATACCGCGGTCGTCGCTGCCGTGTGGAAACATCGATCCGCTCGGGATCACCGGTACGCCGGCCTACGATGCCGCCAGTGGTCTGGTGTTCGCCGTTGCCGAAACCGCAGGAGGCCATCACATCCTGGCGGGCGTTCATCTCAACGGGAGTCTCGCGTTCCAGCGCACCCTTGACCCCATCGCCGGGAGCACCTTGCCAGCACAGCAGCGAGCCGCGATTCTCGTCGACGGCGGCCGGGTCTACGTCGCTTTCGGTGGCCTCGCGGGAGATTGCGGCGCGTACATCGGGCAGGTCGTGTCGGTGCCGACGAACGGCACCGGAACTCCGATCGACTGGGCCGTCCCGACTAATCGCGAGGGTGGCATCTGGGCGCCGGCCGGGCCGGTTGAAGCGGCCGACGGCACAATCCTGGTGGCCGCCGGCAACGGTGCGTCGAACTCGACATACGACGGTTCCGATTCGGTGACGCGATTGTCGCCGACGCTGGCGCGGCTCGATTACTTTGCGCCGAGCACCTGGGCGAACGACAACGACAACGACCTCGACCTCGGCTCGATGTCGCCAGTTCTTGTGGGGGGCAAAGTTCTCATCGCCGGTAAGCGCGGCACGGCCTACCTCCTCGACCCGGCCCACCTGGGCGGGGTCGGCGGTCAGCTCGCACAGCTCACGGTGTGCAAGTCGTTCGGGGGAGCGGCGGTGGTCGGCAATACGGCCTACCTACCGTGCAATGACGGTCTTCGGGCGGTGGCGGTGGCGGGCAACTCGATGAGCATCGGGTGGCACGCGGCGTCCAGTCTTACCGGGCCGCCGGTGGTCGCGTCGGGCACTCTTTACACGACCGACGGGTCGGGCTCGGTTTATGCCCTCAACCCGGCGACCGGTGCCAGCGTCGGGCATATCAATGTTGGATCTTTGCCGCATTTCGCCTCGCCCAGTTTGTCCGGAGGCACCCTGCTGATCGGGACGACGACGGGTGTCACCGCAGTGCGGGTGTCATGAGCCGATCTGGCACGATGCACGAGGCCCACCTCGTCCGCTGAGCATCAAAGGAGCATGTTGTGACGTATCGCGCCGCCGATGACCGCTACGACCGGATGACCTACCGGCGTTGTGGCCGAAGCGGGATCCAATTACCGGCCGTGTCGCTCGGGCTGTGGCACAACTTCGGCGACGACAAAGCATTGATGACGCAGCGGGCGATTTTGCGCCGTGCCTTCGATCTCGGCATCACGCACTTCGACCTTGCCAACAACTACGGACCGCCGTACGGCGCGGCGGAGAAAAACTTCGGGCGGCTTTTCGCCGAGGACTTCGCGCCGTATCGCGACGAGCTCATCATCTCGACCAAGGCCGGCTGGGACATGTGGCCGGGCCCGTACGGTGAGTTGGGGTCACGCAAATACCTGCTCGCAAGCCTTGACCAGAGCCTTGCGCGGATGGGCCTCGACTACGTCGACATCTTCTATCACCACCGGTTCGACCTTGATACGCCCTTAGAGGAGTCGCTAGGCGCACTCGACACCGCCGTGCGTCAGGGCAAAGCGCTCTACGTGGGGATCTCGTCGTATTCGGGTCAACGCACGTCGGAGGCGGTCGCGATCCTGCGCGCAATGGGGACGCCATTGCTGATCCACCAGCCGTCGTACTCAATGCTGAACCGTTGGGTCGAGGAGGATCTGCTCGACGTTCTCGGACTTGAGGGTGTTGGTTGCATCGCGTTCTCGCCGCTTGCGCAAGGCATGCTCACTGATCGCTACCTTGACGGTATTCCGGACGATTCGCGCGTCGCGCAGAACAAATCACTTGGCCGCGACCTGCTCAACGAGCAGAACATGACGCACATCCGCGCTCTGCACGAGATGGCGCTTCGCCGCGGCCAGACGCTCGCCCAACTTGCACTCGCGTGGGTGTTGCGCGACGAGCGGGTGACGTCGGTGCTGCTCGGAGCCAGCAGCGTTGCTCAACTCGAGCAGAACGTCGCTGCGCTCGGCAACCTGGAGTTCAGCAACGCCGAGTTGGCTGAGATCGACAGGTACGCCGTCGATGGCGGTATCAATCTGTGGGCCGGTCCGAGCACGGCATGAGCATGCCCGTATCGGGGACGTGATCGCCGATCGAGCGTGCACCGTTGTGGACGCCGGCTGGCTCGCGGGTGGCGGCAGCCCGCCTGACGGAGTTTCGGCACGCGGTCGCACTGCGCTTCGGGGTTCCGATTGCCGATTCTGGCGAGCTGCAGGTTTTCTCGATCGAACGACCCGGTGACTTCTGGTCGGCACTGTGGGAGTTCACCGGCGTTGTCGGTGAACAGGGCGCTCGTGCGTTTGTGGACGCACCCGACATGCGCGACGCGCGGTTCTTTCCTGACGCGTCCTTGAATGTTGCCGAGACGATGCTCGCTCGCGACGACGACGCGCCGGCGTTGCTCTTCGCCCGCGAGGACGGCGCGAGGTCAGTCACGACCTGGCACGAGCTCCGACAGCAGGTCGCCGCAGTGTCGCATGCGCTGATCGAGTGCGGCGTCGAGCCAGGGGATGTCGTCGCGGCGTGGCTGCCGAATATCCCGGAGGCATACGTCGTCGCGTTAGCAGCGGCGACGATCGGCGCGTTGTACACCTCGACCTCGCCCGACTTCGGCACCGCCGGTGTGCTCGATCGGTTCGGGCAGGTAGCGCCTAAAGTCTTGGTTGCAAGTGACGGCTACCTCTACGGCGGCCGTTCGCACGATTGTCTCGAGCGCCTGCGGGAGATCCGCGCCGGCCTTCCGTCGGTTCGCCGAGTTGTCGTCGTCCCCAGTCTTGCCGATGTGCCCGATCTCACGGGTGTCGCCGGCGCCGTTGTGTGGAGCGAGTTCGCACCGCCGACCGAGCGCGCGCTGCCGTTCGTGCGGGCGCCGTTCGACGCACCGCTTTACGTCTTGTATTCGTCGGGCACAACCGGTGTGCCAAAGTGCCTGGTGCACCGAGCGGGCGGCGTCATGTTGTCGTTGCTGAAAGAGCACCAGCTGCATTGCGACATTCGACGCAACGATCGGGTTTTCTACTACACGACCACCGGCTGGATGATGTGGAACTGGCTGGCCGGTGCGCTCGCCTCGCAGGCCACGGTCGTCGTCTACGACGGATCTCCGGTGCACCCGGCGCCGAGTTCGTTGTTCGACCTCGTCGACGAGTTCGGCATCACACTGTTCGGCACGTCAGCGAAGTTTCTCGACACCGCGCGAAAGGCCGGCGTATCGCCGATCCGAACGCATCAGTTGAGTAGCCTGCGCACGATTACGTCGACCGGCTCACCGCTCGTCGCCGAAGGATTCGACTACGTGTACACGCAGATTCGGGCCGACGTCCATCTCGCTTCGATCTCTGGTGGTACCGATATCTGCGGCTGCTTCGTCATCGGCGATCCCACCCGGCCGGTCTACGCGGGCGAGATACAAGGCCCGGCTCTGGCGATGGCGGTCGACGTCTTCGACGACGACGGCAACTCGTTGGCGGTTGGTGAGACCGGTGAACTGGTCTGTACTCGCCCCTTTCCGTCGATGCCGCTTCGGTTATGGGCGGACGCCGACGGGTCGCGATATCACGCGGCGTATTTCGCTAACTACGCCGGTATTTGGCGGCACGGTGACTGGATCACGCGCACGCTGCATGGGGGCTTCGTGATTTCGGGTCGATCCGACGCGACCCTGAACCCGGGCGGAGTGCGGATCGGGACTGCTGAAATCTATCGCCAGGTCGACCATCTTCCGCAGATCGTCGAGAGCGTCGTGATCGGGCAACGCCACGGTGACGACGTGCGCGTGGTGTTGTTCGTTCGAGTTGCCGATGGCGTGGATTTCGACGACGACCTTGCGGCCGTGATCAAGAGTGCGATACGTCGTGCGTGTTCGCCCCGTCATGTTCCTGAGGTGATCCTGGCCGTTCCCGAGGTTCCGCGCACGCGTAGTGGAAAACTGGCCGAACTCGCAGTGCGCGACGTTGTCGAGGGTCGTGAGGTGCGCAACGTCGAAGCATTGGCCAACCCCGAATCACTGACGCACTTCCGCGACCGCCCCGAGCTTGCGTAACTAGAACGGTGGTGGGTCGTCGTCGACTTCGAGTGGGATCGGTAGGTCAGATAGCGGTTCGTTGCTTCCAAGGGCTTCGGTGCTGATGGGTAGCCCGACCTGGGGTCGGGTTGTGGTGTAGGTGTGCCCGGTGGGCATGGTCCACACGAAGCTGCCGGCGTCAGGTTGCTGCAAGGTGCGGTATCTCAGCTGTTCAAATGCCTTATCGAGGGCGTGTTTGAAAATGTGGTGGCGTTCACACAAGGGCCCGAGATTATCGTGACACGTTCGACCGTCGGGGAACCGGTCGGAGTGGTCAAGATGGCACCGCGTCGCGGGTCTCGGACAACCGAGGAACACGCAGGATTGATCGCGGAACTCCACATGTCGGCCAAGGCCGTAGACGGCTTGTAGGTGGCACTGTCGGCCGCAAGGAAGGTGCCATCGACAGGATTAGTGACCAGTCTGCGCATGGTGGCGTCGCGAGCGAGTTCGCGGCACACGTCGGCGGTGATCGGCCCGTATCCGACCAGTTCGCCGGGTGCGTTGGACACTCCCATGATGACTGATGCGGGAACGGTGACGTTCAGCTCGGCGCGCCGGCCGCGGTGATCGGCCAGCTTGGCGGGCGTCAACCCCGCGAGTACGCCTGTCGCCATCGCCTCGGTGAACGGGGCGACCATGAAATCGGCACGCAACTGGCCCATCGTGCGGGTCTCACCGCCGGCTGCTTTCGCCGCGCGGGCGGTTGCCGTGAGCACGTTGAAGATGGTGAGCGCATCAGCTGCGGCCAGCACCGCGCGCAACTCCGCGACCCCATCGTCGAGCGGTGTGACAGACACGTCGCGTTGGTTGCGGGCGATGCGGGACAGCTGCTGAGCGACCATCGGGTCGAGGGCGATGAGCGCCTTGCGCAGTGCTGTCTTTAACCGGCCGTTGCTTAACTTCGGTGCCTGACCGAGCACGGCAGCTTCGAGGTCAACGGCGGTCGCCGGATCGAGGTGTCGGCATGCGTCGGCGATGGTGCGCGCTTTAGCCACATCGATGGTTCCGGCGGTCAGTGCCGCGGCGGTCGCGCGCAGCGGGGAGGCGAGATCAATCGCTAACACCAACCGATAGCCGGCTGACCCCGGAGAAATACCCAATCTCGCCGCGATCTCATCTTCGGCGAACTCACGCGTCGCACTGCCGAGGGCGCCGCGCTCATCGCGGGCCACATCGGGGTCGCCACTCACGAGCCAGGGACGGCGGGCGAACTCTGCCATCGACACCAACTGGTGCGCGTTCGCATGGGCGATCTGCCGATCCCACGCGGCGATGATCTCCACCAGATCAGCGTCGTCATCAACAAGCGCCGGATCAATCGCGGCCAACAACGCACCAAGCTCAGGCCCCGGCGCCATCGATGCGAGCCGCTCACCAAGCGACACCACCGCGACGTACGCCCCCGTTGTTGCCATGACCCGAAACTATCTGCGGCTACTGACATTTCTGGCCCGAAAACGATGCTGTGGAAGAAGATTGTGAATTTCTTTTGGTGGCACGCAATGCCGTCATTGCGGCCGCCGTCACGAGCCGCTTTGCGACCTATCAGGCCTCGCAACAGCCTGGTGCCACCACTGCCGGTCGCTCGGCGGCGGTGGCCATACGGGCGGCGGCGCCCAGCCAGCGACAGGCCGCCGCCTTCCGGGCCGGCGACTGGCTGAACCGAGTAGCCGAGCAGTTGTCACGCAGTCGTGCGGTAGTGAAGGTGGACGACGCCGCTTGCGAAGCGGCGTTCGTCGAGCAGCTCGAGCTCGAGGAACACGTTGCTGGGAAATGCCCGGTTGCCACCACCGACCACGACGGGGCAGACGAACATGTGGCACTCGTCGACCAGCCCAGCCTTCAGCGCCTGGGCGGCGAGATCGGGACCGCCGACGCTCATGTCCCGCCCACCAGACGCCTTCAGCTGCCGAACCACGTCAGCGTCGAAGGTTCGCTCGATCCGCGTCTGCGCGGTCGACGCTGCTGACAGTGTCGGCGAGTACACGATCTTGTCGGCCGCTTGCCAGATCTGCGCGTAGTCACGGACGACGTGAGGCCGGTCGCCGGAGGTAGGCGCGGTCCCCCAATAGCGCATCACTTCGTACATACGGCGCCCATAGAGATAGGTGCTGATCGGCCGCTCGAGGTCATTGACGAACGCGTGCACCTCGTCGTCCGGCGCCGCCCAGTCGAAGTTGCCCTGCTCGTCCGCGACGTAGCCATCAAGTGAGGTAATGGCGGAGTAGATCAGCCTGCCCACAATTCGCCCTTCGGTTTCCCGGTACCGTCTGGCCGACGCCGAACCAGCAATCCCAGCGCCGTCGCCGCCACCCCGGTGGCCCCGACCGCTGCAGCCATGTACCGGCGCGAGCTGACCAGATCCTGGGGCAGCTGCAAACCCGCTCGTCGCAGTTCAGCCGTCGTCGGGTGTGCCGGAAGCGGCTGGTACGACGCCCAGTAGTACGCGCCGTACTGCGGCTGGACCGCGCTTCCACTCAAGCCGTTGCCGTGCATTGGCAGCAGCACAAGGACTGCGGCAGCCGCGAGCAGCCCCAGCCCGCCGGTCAGGGGCAGTCGACGCAGAACGGTCGAACGCATGCGACGGAGCATACGAGGCGACACCGGGCGCCCCTCGGCGAACCGACTCCGTCTTCGCGGCGAACCAATTGGGTCATCAGTGCGTCGGAATGGGTAGGAGCACAGCGCAGCCACGACCCGATCCAGGCCGACCGCCGTCGAACCGACGGAGCCCGAACGAAACCGAAACGGAACCGAACGGAACATTGCCGGGCGTCATGCGTTGTAGAGGACGAACTAAAGACGACGAAGGAGACCGCCATTACTACGCGTGGCTTGACCGCTGAGTCCAGCCTGACCCCCGACGCCAGCCCGACCCCTGCCCTCAAGAACCTCGACATCGAGCCTGAGCAGGCCGAGCTTCTGGTGCCCGGAGCCGTTCTTGAGGCTGACGAGCCTGATCTCGACGCCGACGAGCCGGGCGTTTCGGCCGACCCTGTCCGTAATTACCTGAACGAGATCGGTCGCACCGCGCTTCTCGACGCTGCGCAGGAAGTCGACCTCTCCAAGCGGATCGAAGCTGGCGTCTACGCCCACCAGAAGCTGACCGAGAAGACCAGATTGTCGCCCAAGTTGCGCCGCGAGCTTGAGGCGATCAGGGACGACGGGGTGCTGGCGAAGGCGCACATGCTCGAGGCCAACCTGCGGCTTGTCGTCTCGGTCGCGAAGCGGTACTCCAACCGCGGGATGTCTTTCCTCGACGTCGTCCAGGAAGGCAATCTCGGGCTGATCCGGGCGGTCGAGAAGTTCGACTACACCAAGGGTTACAAGTTCTCGACCTATGCCATGTGGTGGATCCGCCAGGCGATCACCCGTGCTTTGGCCGATCAGGCTCGCACGATCCGGTTGCCTGTGCACGTCGTCGAGCAGCTCAACAAGCTCGGCCGGCTCCAGCGCGACATACACCAGAAGTTCGGGCGCGAAGCTACTCCCGAAGAACTGGCGGTGGAACTCGACCGCACGCCCGAGCAGATCGAGGAGATGCTGCGCAATGCCCGGCAGCCCGTCAGTCTCGACAACCCTGTCGGCGACGACGAAGACACCCGACTCGGCGACCTCATCGAGGATTCCGAGGCTCCGGGTGCCGCTGACGCGCTCGAGTACCAGACCATGATCGAAACGGTGCACCGCGCACTCGCCGGCCTGGAGCCGCGCGAAGCTCGGGTGCTGGCGTTGCGGTTCGGGCTGGCCGAGGGAAGGCCGCACACGCTCGACGAGATCGGTCGCGACATCGGCTTGACTCGCGAGCGCATCAGGCAGATCGAGAAGGACGCGCTGGCGAAGCTCCGCCAGCCCGACCGTCCCGACTCCTTGCTCGACTGGGCCAGCTGACTTCTGGTATCCAAGGGGCATGAGCCCAGCGAAAACCCCTGCCACGACCGCCGCTGTCACGACCGCCGCTGTCACGACGTCCGCTGTCACGACGTCCGCCGATGAGGCCGTCGTGCCGGCGTCGCCCCTGGTCACCACCTCGGTGCCGGTGCCGGCAGAGGCGGTCGGCACTAACCTGCCCGGCGTCCAACTCGGGCAGCGCCCGCGGCGTCGCGGCGATACGTTTGGGTGGCCGGCGAACGCCGCTCCGGGCAAGCCGGAAGGCGAAGTCGACACCCGCCCGTGATCCGCCGTGCCGCGTCGTCGATGATTCGTCACGACTGCTCTCGATCAGCAAGGAGACGCCATGCCCGACGGGCCGCCCGATGACGTATCGGTGGGCGAGAATTTCGGCCACATTCCGGCGCGTCCGGTTTCGTGGGCCGTGGTCTTTCTGGTGTGCGCCGGGTTCCTCGTCGGTGGCATCGGGCTGATCGCCGCCGCTGCCTGGATGTTCTGGGTCGGCATCGGCGTCGTTGCGGTCGGCACGATCCTCGGTGGGGTCACTCACGCGATGGCCGACGTGACCGCGCGCGCTCAGCGGTCGGGCCGCTCGAAGCAGTCGGTCGACAGCGAAGCGGCCACCCACTGACCGCGAGGTCAATGCGGCTCCGGACGGCGATGGGTTTCGGCCGCTTCGCCGGCAGCCTGTCGAGGGCGCTCGGTCGTGGTGACGGGCTGGTGATCGGCGGCAAGGTTGTGCTCGCTCTGTGTCCTGACGCATTCGCCCGTCTGGCCACCGGTCACCGGGTGGTGTTCGTGTCGGCCACCAATGGCAAAACCACGACAACCCGCCTGCTCGCGGCCGCGATGCGGGCCGCCGGGTCGGTCGTGACGAACGATTCGGGCGCGAACATGCCGGCCGGCATCGTGGCCGCGCTGGCTCGCCCGCCCGCCGCGCCGAACGACCACGCACCCGCGGTGATCGAAGCCGACGAGACCTACCTTCCCGGCCTGTTGCCGGGAGCCCATGGGCCGCTACTCGTGCTCGGCAACCTCACCCGGGACCAGCTCGATCGGGTCGGCGAGGTCGCGATGGTGGCCCGTCGCTGGCGGGCCGCGTTCGCCAAGACCGACAGCCTCTCCGCAATAGCGAACGTCGATGATCCACATGTCGCCTGGGCGGCCGGTCTGATCAACGACGTCACGTGGGTGTCGGCCGGGCAACGCTGGACGGCTGATTCGGCGCTCTGCCCGTCGTGCGGCTTGATCCTGCACCGTGCGGCGGTCGATCACCCCGGCAATCCCGACTGGAGTTGTACGTGCGGCGTCCGCAGACCCACGCCAGCCTGGCAGCTTGAAACGACGGATACCAAGGCGACCCTCGTCGGGCCCGACGCCGCTCGTTATCCCATCGAATTGCAGCTGCCGGGCCGAGCCAATCAAGCAAACGCGGCGATGGCGGCGGTCGCGGCGCAGTTGCTCGGCGTCGCGCCTGGGACTGCCCTGACGGCGATGCAGTCGGTGCAGTCGGTCGGCGGCCGCTACCAAACCGTGTCGCTCGGTGGCCGGCAGGTTCGGCTGCTGCTCGGCAAGAACCCCGCCGGCTGGTCGGAGATGTTCGGCATGCTCGCGCCGGCGCCCGCGCCGGTGGTGATCGCGATCAATGCCCGCGCGGCCGACGGTAAGGATCCTTCGTGGTTGTGGGACGTGCCGTTCGAGCAGCTCGCCGACCGGTTCGTGGTGGCCACCGGCGAACGGCGCCACGACCTCGGCGTCCGGCTGCTGTATGCCGATGTCGCACACGCGACCGTTGCCGATCCCTGGACTGGCTTGCCATCCGAGGTTGCCGACGCCGGCCGACCCGGTCACCCTGCCCTCGACGCCGTCGGCACCTACACGGCGTTTCGCGAGTTGCTCCGACGCGGCGGAGGTGCCAACGACAATGGCCTCCATGGCTGAATCCCGGTTGCGGCTGATCTCGATCTATCCCGTCCTCCTTGGCACGTATGGCGATGGTGGCAACCTGCGCGTTCTCACGACCCGCGCCCGCGCACGAGGGATCGATGTCGACAGCATCGAACTGGACGCCGGGGAGCCGGTGCCCGATAGTGCCGACCTGTATCTGCTCGGTGGCGGGGAAGACGACGCCCAGGTAGCCGCCGCCCGAGCCCTGCGGGCCGACGGTGGACTCACGCGTGCGGCGACGAAAGGTGCCACCGTGTTCGGTGTGTGCGCGGGCTATCAGCTGCTGGGGGCCGTGTTCCCGGGCTCCGACGGTGTGCCCGAACCTGGCCTTGGACTTCTCGACGTCACCACCGAGCGGTTGCCCAAGCGGGCGGTAGGCGAACTGCTCGCAACCCCGTACGCAGCAGGGCTTAGGGATCCGTTGACAGGCTATGAGAACCACGCCGGAGCCACCCGACTCGGCACCGCGGCACAGCCGCTCGCGCGCGTCGAAGTCGGTATCGGTAACGGCACGAGTGACGCTGGCGAAGCAAGCTCCGAAGGCGCCGTTCAGGGTCATCTAATCGGTACCTACCTGCACGGTCCTGGCCTAGCGCGCAACCCAGAACTCGCCGATCTCCTGTTGTCCTGGGTGGTCGGTGCGCCGCTCGAGCCGTGGCCGCAGGCCGACGTCAATGCACTGCGGGCCGAACGGCTCGCCGCGGTGAGTCGCGGACGCCGATGAACGTCGATGGCGGCATGGACGGGTAGGAAGCGGCCGGGTTCGCGATCGTCGGGATGTCCACGCACTAGGGCAGACGGGAGACCCCGCACGCAGTGTTCGCGAACGGGTCGGCATGATGGGGCGATGGTCGACACCTCGCTGGCTGGCGCGTTGCTGGTCGCCTCGCCGACGCTCGACGACCCGAACTTCGCGCGCACCGTCGTGTTGTTGCTTGACCACCATGATGAGGGCGCCGTCGGCGTCATCTTGAACCGGCCCAGTGAGGTTGCGACGCGCGATGCGCTCACATTGCCGCCCGAACTGCCGTGGGTTCCCGCGTGGGCCGATGCGGCCAGCGAGCCTGCGGTCGTTCACGTCGGCGGCCCTGTCACCCCGCAGGCGGTGGTCTGCCTCGGTCGGGTGCGGTCGTGGTCGGCGCATCCGAGTATGCCCATGATCGCGACTCCGTCCGGGTGGACGCCGCTCGCGGGCGTCGTCGGGGCAGTCGACCTCGACCGTGAGCCGGCTGATCTGCTCGGCACCGTGCTCGCCCTCGACGCCCTGAGGGTTTTCGCCGGCTACGCGGGCTGGGGTCCGGGCCAACTCGAGCACGAGCTTCGGCTCGGTGGTTGGCTGGTGTTAGCGGCCGAGCCTGACGACGCGTTCACGGCCAAACCCGAAACGTTGTGGTCGCGGGTGCTGCGTCGTCAGGGTGGCGACCTGGCCCTGCTGCACACGATGCCGGTCGATCCCACCAACAACTGACACCTTCAGCTGCCGCGGCGGCCGCGCTGACCTAGACTCGGCGCCGTGACTGAAGAGCTGCCCGGGTTGGGCACCCTGACCATGCCGGAAACCGACGCGCGGCCGGTGCCGCGCTTGTCTCACGGCGATGGCGACCATGAACGGTTCGCCCATTACGCACCGAAAGACAAGATCGTCGAAGCGTCCGTGATGGGCACGCCGATCACCGCGTTGTGCGGAAAAGTCTGGGTACCGTCGCGCGACCCCAAGCGGTTCCCGGTGTGTCCCGAATGCAAGGACATCTACGAGAACGTGCTCAGCGGCGGCGACAAGCCCGCGGAGTAGGGCATGTCCTCCGGGTTTCCGACCGCTGACCTGCCCGACGTCACCGCACGTGCGTACGCCGATGCGCTCGACGCCGCCGACCCGTTGCGCGAGTTTCGTGATCGGTTCATGCCTCTCAGTGGCCCCGACGCCGATCGGCTGATCTATCTCGACGGCAACTCTCTCGGTCGACCGCCGCTGTCCGCGCTCGACCGACTGCACGCGCTGGTCGAAGGCGAGTGGGCCGGTGGCCTGGCCAGGTCGTGGGGGGCGTCGCCGCCGACGTCAGGGCGGCCGGCCTGGATCGAGTTACCGACCGTTGTCGGCGACCTTGTCGGCACCCACGTGCTTGGCGCCGCCCCAGGCCAAGTGGTCATCAGCGACTCGACGACGGTCAACCTGTACAAGCTCGCGGTAGCCGCACTCGACGTGAGACCGGATCGGCGCACGATCATTACCGAAGCGGGCAACTTCCCGACCGACCGCTACGTGCTTGAAGGCTTGGCGTCGGCACGCGGACTTCGGATCGAGTACCTCAACTTTGACGCGATCGCCGGCTGCGCGGCGTCCGACCTTGCTGCCGTGCTGAGTACCGACGTCGCGCTGGTGTGTCTGTCACACGTCGACTACCGGTCAGCCGTGATCGCCGACATGGCGGGCATCACCCGCGCGGCGCACGAGGTCGGTGCGTTGGTGCTGTGGGATCTGTGCCATTCGGTCGGATCGGTGCCGATCGATCTCGACTCCGCCGGCGTCGATCTCGCGGTTGGCTGCACCTACAAATACCTTGATGCCGGGCCTGGCGCACCGGCATTTCTCTATGTTCGCAAGGAATTGCAGTCGTCGTTGCGGCAACCGATCTGGGGTTGGTTCGGTCAGCGCGATCAATTCGAGATGGGTGCCAGCTATGACCCGGCGTTGACGATTGACCGGTTCACGACCGGCACTCCGAACATTCTCGGCATCACGCTGGTCGAAGCGGGCGTCGAGTTGCTGACCGAAGCAGGAGTCGACCGGCTACGGGCCAAGGGCATTGCGTTGACGTCGTACCTCATTGACCTTTTTGACCAGTGGCTTGCACCACTCGGGTTCGAGTTGGCGAGCCCTCGCGACGCGGCGTTGCGGGGGTCGCACATCTCGCTACGACACCCTGGAGCCCTCAGACTGTGCCGCGCATTGCTCGACGAGCACGTCGTCCCCGACTACCGCGAGCCCGACCTGGTGCGCTTTGGCATGGCGGCGTTGACGACGAGCTTCGCCGACGTGCACGAAGCAATGCGCCGCCTTCAGGCAATCGTGATCTCAGGCCGATATCTCGATGTCGAGACAGTCAGACCGCGCGTTACTTAGCGGTCAGCTGATCTGTGGCAACCTCGTGTTGGGCAGCACTTCGACCCACGTGCGGCCCGGTGCGAGCGCGATGATCTGGCCGGTCGCCGTGAACAACTTCATCGGTGCGTTCTCGGAAGGTCGGCTCCAGGTTCCCTTGACCATCAGGCCGTTGCGAAAGACCCAGACCTGCCCAGAGCCGATCACCACCGGAAGTGGTACGACAGTTCCGTGTGAGTCGCGCGCGCCGGTATTGCGCACGGCGACCGACATGACGACCACATTCACCGACGACACCTGATGGCCGTCGATGAGCAGGTCGGGATGCCCGCTTTGGTTGCGCATGTACTGCGAGCCGTTCCAATTCCAGGCAGCGGTGGCGGCGTCGTACTGGGCGGTGATGGTCTTCGCGGGAAGCGCCGGTACAGGCGTGGCAGCGGCGTAACTGAAGATCGGCGGCGGCGGTGTGGTCGATGGCGCTCGCTGCTCGCCGGCCGCGTAGAGCATGGCGGTCGTGCCGAACACCTGATGCGGGATGGCGTGATCCTTGCGGATCACGAAGAGCGACGGGCTGACGTCCCACCACATAGGGGTCGCGTTCGAGTGGTCGGTGATCGGGCCGAGGTCGGTCTTGGTGCCGCCCGAGAACGCGAAATAGGAGTGACCAAGCAGGTGCAGCAAGTCGGCGTCGACAGGTCGGGCCGAGCGGATCGGGCCGAAGACGCCGACGTCCTGCGAATGGAACACGGCGAGAAGCCGCGTGAGGCCGCCCTCAACCGGGAGGTCGAACACGATGTCGGCTTGATTGAGGCCCGCCTGAGGCCACGCGCCAGCGACGTTGTCGATCTTGACGCCGAGGGCCGGCCGCGTCGCGGCTGCCAGACTGGACGGCAGGCCGGTGAGTGGGTCGGGGCCGCCGGCCACTGCCGCTGCGGACGACGCGGCGGCAGAAGCAGACGCTACCGCAGCCTCGGATGCCGAGGACGCCGCGACCGACGATGCCGCTGCTGCCGAGCTCGCGGCCGCCGAGATCGCCGCGCTGGTCGGCGAGACGCCCGAGAGGTGGGACGCCGACGAGGACGCGTGGGTGCATGCGCTCAACAGCAGGGCGCCAACTGTGACGACCCCGCCTAGCCCAATGCGGCGCCGAGATCCGGCCGTGACGTGGCGCACTGGACGTTCCTGCTTCCTGTTGATGAACCCGGCCGACCCTACCTGGCCACTCTGAATGTGGTGGGCAATCGGGTGAAAGACAGCTTTCGGGCGGCCTTTCGGCGTGCCGAGCGCTCGATGGAGCCCGTCGACGCGCCCGCTTCTCGTATGGTGCGGGGATGGATGTGAGGACGGTGTTTCCGTGCGATGCATCCAGCGTCGCCGCGGCCCGTCGACTCGTTCGGGGCCAGCTGG
>Ga0209863_10000373_pt1 | contig 24150 bp, 30 predicted proteins | sample OrgsoiDNA2013046_FD_185796 | JGI IMG/M metagenome (GOLD analysis project Ga0209863, IMG submission 185796) | Permafrost soil microbial communities from the Arctic, to analyse light accelerated degradation of dissolved organic matter (DOM) -... | ecosystem: Environmental > Terrestrial > Soil >...
GATGGCAATCATGCCAGACCGCTACTCCCGAATCCTGCGAATGATTACAATGCCTCTTTTTCGCATGATGGTAAATGGATAGTATTTACATCAGAACGAAATGGTTCAGCAGATATTTATCGTGTACATCCCGATGGATCGGGATTGGAACAATTAACCGATGATCCTTCATTTGATGACCAGGCTACATTTTCACCCGATGGAAAAAAAATTGCATTTGTATCGAGCAGAAACAAACAAGCTGATATTTATATATTAGAGATCGCAACAAAAAAAATAACGAATATCACTAACCATCCTGCCGGTGACTTTCGTCCTTCCTGGTCTCCTGACGGAGAATGGATTGCTTTCTCCACAGACCGTGATTCCAAAAGGCCAATGCCAGTATTTACATTATGGCATTCTACTGAAATCTATACCGTTCGTGTTGATGGGTCAGAGACAAAAAGAAGGACACAGCTGAATACATATGCCGGCAGCCCCTGCTGGTCGCCTGATGGAAAACAAATAGTATTTTATGAAGCACCGTTACAACAGGTGCGCAATATGAATACGGTTATGAAAGTAAATGCCACTACACAGCTTTCTGTCATCAATATTTCCGACAATACAAAGCAAACCATTACAAAAGATTCGGGCGAAAAGATTTATCCGAGGTGGTTTGCCGATGGCAGCATAGCTTATGTAACCTGGGGGGAAACCCCGGGTATCGTATTTACAAATGGCAAAACGAGATTAAAGGGAGATTTTGAAAGCCCATCCTGGTCAGTTGATGGTAAAAATATGCTTTTTCATCGCGAAGTAAATTCCGGCTGGCCGCCATATTATAAATTGTATAGCCGTGATCCGCAATTTCAATTGATTCGATCTGGTGTATTTCCCTGCTACTCGCCGTCGGGTACCTACCTCCTCTGCAACGACAAAACTGCAGGCATTCATCATAATCAAATCATGCGGATGAATTCAGACGGCACCAACCGCTCAATCCTCTTCGGTGATTCGATAAAAAGTGCTCTGGCCCCGGTATGTTCGCCAAAGGGAGATAAAATTGCTTTTGGTTTTGGCCGTTATTTTCAAAGCCTTCAGGGGCCTGCTATTGGTGATATAGCAATTATTAACAGTGACGGGAGTCATTTGGAAGTTCTTACTAATGGAAAAGGTAATTATGGGTTTCCATCCTGGTCGCCCGATCAGAAAAAAATTGTTTACCGTGGAGCAACCGATAGCGTTATGGGATTGTTTATTGTTGATGTGGAAACAAAAAAAATTACAAGACTTACAACCGATAGCCATGATAATTTTCCAGGATGGTCGCCAAATGGAGACCTGATAGCATTTACCAGTAAACGAGAGGGCAACTATGATCTTTATACCATTAAGCCGGATGGAAGCGATTTAAAAAGGCTGACCACAGATCCGGGAAATGAAGCGCATAGTGTTTGGTCGCCCGACGGCAAATGGATTGCTTTCAGCAGTGGCAGAACCGGTTTTAAAGATGAATCAGCATTACATCCTTACAATCCCCAACCATACGGCGAGATATGTGTAATGCATGCTGATGGTTCAGATCTAAGGGTATTAACCGATAACCAGTATGAAGAAGCAACACCGGCATGGATGCCACTGAATTAAAGGGAATATATATTTGTCAAACACCCTTACAATGATGGCCAAATGAAGAAGATTTTTCCAAGTGTCTTAGCGGGTTTACGTTTTTTGGTTTCTTCCGCACAATTATCTAAAGCTCATTCCGGCAAAGCAAAGAAATCAGGTAATTTGATTTTTTCGTTTTCAATTCCACTAAGATTAAAGCTAATACTATGATTTTTCTACTTTCAGCACCGGGAGGCGGCTCATGGATACTAATTTTGCTTGCCATAGTAGTATTAGTTTATATTCCTGTGGCTTGTTATAGAGGAGGTTTTAGAAACGGTGTACGGGAAGGAGAACGACGCCAGCTGCAAAAGCAGGTTGATAAAATAAATAAATAAAATTATGACAGCAACAGAAGGCGTATACTTAGTGCTATTAAATATTGATAAAAATAATCTATGAGATATCTTATAAATTATTATGCAGCAATCTTTCTTCCTTTAATATCATTATATCTGATCAATCTCAACGGATTATTAAATAGCGAAGAATCCGCAATACTTCTTCTCACTTATGCATTGGTCTACCATCCAATAGTTTCCGGAGTAAGATTAGTTACGCTGGGAGCGATAAAAAAATCAGAGTTCTTTTTAAATTTTATTCCCAGTTGGAACATAAAACATTTTGGATTATTATTTTTCAATATTAAGGAAAACGCATAGCTGAAAATAAACTGCTGTTATTCTTTTTTTACATCGCGCCACCTTCGGGCCAATTTTTCCAATGAGAATTGGGTTCACAGGTTGGCTTGTAATGTGAAGGGTCGCCCGTCACAATGACTTCGGCGATTTGTTGCCAGGTTTCATAACTGCCCGGTCTGCTATTCCATTGTTCGGTGTTCCACTTTTTTGTTTTCTCCAATTCCTGTTGAATCATATTTCTTATAGAAGGGTCACTCAAATCAAACCTATCTAACATTTCCTGCTTTTCAAATGGGGATTTTGATTGATGAAATTCTTTGTGATACCATTCATCTATCACCAAAACCTTTTCGAGGTCATTGGGTATTACATGATACAATTCGTCATCGGTTGCCCGAAATAAATCCCTGTGTTTTTGTACAACCAATCGTGCAACTTCTTCTCCTGAAATTTCGTCTGGTTCATATTCCTTAAGCTCAATTCCTGAGTCAATATATTCCTGTTTGTCATGCGACAAAGGGACCTGCGTGGCTCTGACAATCCAAAAATTCGCATCAGGTTTTAAGGATTGACTGACATCATCAATTGTTTCATCGACATTTTCAATTGGATAAACATCATAAAAATTATAAGCCCTGCCATTTTCAACCGGCAGGTTTGTCAGGCAATTTCCAAAATAACGAATTTGTAAGGATATAGTGTAACCCCGTGTGTTGCATCCTAGGACTTCGGCGACAATAGCCCATTGGTCAGCATGATTACGGAATACGTTAATCCTGCTGTCTACCAAATAAATATAAGGATGTTCCAGCGTTATAAAGTTGAAAGCTTCGTTCTTATCACAGTTGTCAAGTGTCGAAAGTATTTGATCAGTGGTCACCATACAGATTTTTAGAAGATTGATTTCAATAGCAGCTACATTCAAATTTATGTAATCAGGTGTAGTGAGCCCATGGTTTTTTTATTTCCATGAGCCTGGCAGGCATCCCCCGAGTCAGGGCCCGACCGCAATCGAACTGTCATTCCTGGGTTACTTTTATCAAATAAATTCTATTTTGTATTCGTTCTTCTTAAAATTAGGACATTTAGTCACTTGAACACCCTCCCCAATACACAACCCCTTTCCAGCCAGGACAGGCAGGTCATTAAGGAACTGAAGGACAAAGCCTGGTTCACCTTATTGAAGTTATATATTCCGCTTTTCCTGGGATTAGGTTACGTGTATTACAAACTCGTGCCGCAATACCGTGAACATCCTGTTGGATTTCAGGAGATGTCACGTCGGGACTATACTCACGTTTATGACGTGTTTGCGGCTGTGTTCGGAACGATATTTTTAATCTTCCTGATCAAAGATTTCAAGCGACTGATTCTGCCGCTGGGAGGAGAACTAAAGGCAAATGCGAAGACCTGCCTTAGCTTTTTGGCGCGGAAATATGAGGATCCGATTTTCAATAAATGCCTGATCTTTTATCCAGGCAAAGAAGATGTTTATATCGAAATGGGTGCAGATGAGTTTCAATCCATTCAGAACGGGGAGCAATTATACCTTGAGACCGGGTCTGTGACCGGGGAAATATTATTATTGAAAAGTGAAACCAGGGATTTTAAGACTGCCGATGAATACAGCTTTTCTGACTAGTCCGCGTGTTCTATATTGTCCTCCGCAGTTAGAAAGAATCTAAATTAGCGGATGATAATACTTTTAAAATATAACTGAAAATAAATGGGTTTAAAAACTGTAATATTTGTTTTGGTTGACCTTTTGATCGTGCATATGCTGATTAAACTACTTTTTGGCAAATACAAAACCCTGGTGAAGGACTTGTCCAATTTATCAATTCCTATAAATCATATCCCATTGCAAAGGAATAAGGACTACAACCTATCAGGCACTCTTAAAATATTGCTGTTATGTATTTTGACAGTAGGATTGATTGTTTTTGAACGACACTTTTTTTATTGAGCAGCCCAGACTACTTCCACGATTGGCTGTCCCGGAGATTTAATAATAATTTATATACCTGGCTCAATCCGAATGTTGCAATGAGACCGTAATCCTGGATAGTTTTGACTTTCCCGTTATCGTATGTGATTTTTAAAATACTGGTTTGATCGTCAGTCCAACCCACGCGATAGGAATCGTTCAGCATGGCGAAATTTGTGTAATTCAAAAGATTTTCGATTGCCCCATATGCTTCTTTATCTATTTGCCCCCGATATTTTCCAGGTTTTTGAATGTTAAATTGTATAGGCTCATATATTGCATCCCGGTTGGAATCGATGGTCATTTTAAAAGCGGGACATCTTCCATAACACATCGTGCTTTCATATTCAATTTTTTCGATTTTGTAATCAACCGGTGTCGGGTTGTATTCTACGAAGCCACCGTACATAAAAAGCAGCTTTTTGTGTTCAATTACATCGGAACTGTCCGTAATGTGAAGACCATCTGGCTGTCTGAAATAATAATAATCCACGGCTGGAGACGTTCCTGCGGAAGTAAGTACAGGGAAACTACATTCGTTGAAATGACCCTGTGTTAACCGGATCACGGTAGGATTTTCCTTACCCGAATCCAGCATGCACAAGACAAACGGGTCACGCCCCCAATAACCGATGACAATCAAATCGGTATACCCATTATGATCGAAATCGGCTTTAAAATAAGGTACAGCGTGTACAGAATCACTTAATCGTTTACATTTATCGCTGGAGGTGGATAGGTCGGTCACATGAAAATCCGCGTAATACCTTTCGGTTTTTTTTAGTAGTTTTTCTATCTGTGATGAAGTCTGGATATCGTCGATTGCATTGGGATGCCTAATGGGGGAGGAAGAATCATACGCGACTTGCGCCTGGTCATTTGAAAAATACAATTGGAATAAAAGGCAAAGAAGTACTCTGTACACGAATGGGGATTTACACATGTATTGTAAACGATTAAAGTGTAATCTATCTAATCCGATATCGGAATGCGATTATTTTGCTTTCCCCAAACACAAAGAAAATTCTCCAGCTCAAATGGCTGGAGCTGCTGCAATTCCTTTGGGAATATATCAACCGGCAATGTCCTGCCGTTCGCTGGCTTCCTGGTAAAAATCTTTCGCACCCCCTTCACCACGCCCCGCTGCACAAACACGGCTTGTGGGTAAAAAGCGGTGCCGCGGTTAAAGGCAATGCGCAGGGCCGTATCGTAACTCCACAGATGGCCCAGGCCCCGCATCTCGAGCCTCACCTCTTCGGTGATGACAAACAGGTCGGCAAAACTTCCGGCCCTGCGGATCTCCGGCAAACGCCTGGCCAGCATCTCGGCTGAACGTCGCAACCGCCTGACACCGATCCGACGTTGGTGAGGGTCGATCTTGCCGTAAGGGCCCGCCGCCGAAGCGCCGTATCTGATGGCGTCGGCAAAGGGAAGCCCGCGGTAGAACCGTTCGGTCACATGGAGCATTCCCGCATGCTCGGCCCGGTAATCCGCAATGTCTGATTGCAAACTCATGGGAGATATATTGTATTAAAGATAAGGAAAAGGAGGGGAGATGCTAAGGAAATTAGTAGGGGGTATGATTTTCTTTATCAGACTGTTGCGCCTCAAAAATGGTGGAACATCCTTGGGAAAATCATCATGAAAGCCAGAATAGCAATAACTATTATGATAGCCCGAATAATGTAAGACATTCTGTTATCCTCCTCATATTTGTCAAGTGCTAAGTCCTTCATATGGATCTTGCCTAACTCAGTAATTTCCCATTTAGGAATCTCAGGGTTTATCTCCACACTTTCAGAAGATATCAGCGTTACGGAACCTTCTATAATCAGATCATGTAAAGTTTCCTCAAATTGAAAATCCTCATCTTCAGATATTTCTAGTTCTGAACGAATATCACTAATCGGTCTTGACCCCTTCTCCATTAGGTAAGTGAGGACTGCTAATTCTCTCTCATTACTAAGTTTCATTACTCAAAGTTATTCGGATGAAAACGTGTTGCAAGTTCAATAATTTAGAGGCTGGTATGTACACGTCCGGTTCCGGCTTCAAATTTCGTAGTGAAGAAATACCGGAAAAGTTCATAAATTAACTTCATATGGCGGATTATTTAGAAACGGATATGGAAATGCTGGGGACACTACAATCAGCGACTTTCGCTTATTTTCTCAAATATTTCAATCCGGAAAATGGTTTGATCGCAGATAAGTCTAAACCGGATTCCCATTCAAGTATAGCGGCCGTAGGTTTAGGGATCACTAGTTATGTGGTGGGTATCGAACGAAATTTACTTTCAAGGGAAGAGGGTGTCAATAGAATCCTTACCGTTCTGAATTTTTTTCATGACGGTCAGCAGGGTCCTGAAGAGGATGCAATGGGTTACAAGGGATTTTATTATCACTTCCTCCATATGGATACGGGGAGGAGAGCCTGGGAAAGTGAATTGTCCACCATCGATACGGCCATTTTTATTGCCGGTGTTTTGACCGCTGCCTGTTATTTTACAGGCGAAAATAAGGCAGAAAAGGAAATTCGTAACCTGGCGGAAAGTCTTTACAGACGCATCGATTGGCAATGGGCTTTAAATGGAGGAACGATGATATGTCATGGTTGGAAACCCGAATCTGGTTTTCTTAACTATTATTGGAATGAGGGGTATAGTGAAGCAATCATATTATATGTACTTGCATTGGGCTCGCCAACCTTCCCAATTGATCCGAAAGGATATCAGGAATGGACCTCCACTTTTAAATGGGAAAACATAGAAGGTTTTGAGTACATACATGCCGGACCCCTTTTTATTCACCAGATGTCGCACCTCTGGCTGGATTTTCGGGGTATTCGGGATGCGTTGAATACGAAATATAAGATTGATTATTTTGAAAATAGTCGCCGCGCAACGCACGTTCAGCAACTATATGCCATGAAGAACCCGTTAAACTTTGCCCATTATGGCGAAAATAATTGGGGTTTCACAGCAAGTGACGGGCCCGGACCTGCCATTATGATGATTGACGGAGTGGAAAAAGTATTTTATGATTATATCGCCCGGGGTGTCCCTTTTGGTCCGGATGACGGCACGATTTCTCCATGGGCGGTGATAGCCTCTTTACCTTTTGCTCCTGACATCGTACTCGGTACGGTCCGTCACGCGATAAAAAGATTAAAGGAAAGGGGTTCTGCCAATGACGGTTTTGACGCGAGCTTTAATCCATTTTACACGATAGCTGGCATTGGAGGAATTGGCTGGGTTTCTCCATGGAAGTTTGGATTGAATGAAGGTCCAATGGTTATCATGATAGAGAATTTCCGAACCCAATTCGTTTGGAACACGATTAAGCAATGCGAGTATATTACCAATGGTCTTCGCCGGGCTGGTTTTACGGGAGGATGGCTGGACCAGAAGAATTTAAACCTGCGGATCCGATATTAATTCCGGGCGCAACTTTAATTTCTTTTTTACCGTACACTATATAAACAATTTTATAAAAAAGATCTTTTAGTACCATTCCTCCCGCCACTAATTCCGTAAATAAAGTAAATATGTCCTTTCCCCGGCAACAATTACTGTGACCGCCGGAATCATTCATGCCGGTAGCCGGCATCTCGATTTAATAAAGGGATTAACTGTGGTATATGAAAAAAATTCTGTTCCTCTTTCTTTGCACGTATACTTGCCTTTGTATGATTGCCCAGCATACGTAATAGTAATTTACTTTTTTATACCGGAGAAAGCGAAAATCAATGAAACAGTATAACATAATAAATAAAAAGCGAAGAATATGAAATTTAAACAGTTCCTGACAGTTTCGGCAGTAACCCTTTTACTCCCTGGTGCCGGCAATTGGAAAGCAGATACGGCGAAAGCGAAAGTCGATTTTAATTTACATGGTCCATTTGGAACGGTACACGGCAATTTCACGGGTTTAGAGGCAACCACAAATTTTAATGAAAAGAGTTTATCGGGTAGTTCCATTACCGCGAGTATTGATGCGAAAACCGTGAGCACCGGGGTAAGCCTGCGTAACAAGGACCTTCGCAATAAAGAAGAATGGTTAAATACAGACAAATATCCCCGAATCACTTTCAAATCAAAGAAAATCGAAAAAACCGATAAGGGTTATAAAGCGAGCGGTGAATTAACCATAAAAGGTATTACCAAGCCTGTCGAAATCCCGTTCACGTTTACTAGTAAGGAGGATGCAGGTATTTTTAAAGGGCAATTCACTATTAAACGTGAGGATTACAACGTTGGGAAGTCAGGCGGTTCAGTAGGCGATCTGATTACAATTATTCTCACAGTTCCGGTCAAAAATTAGCCTCCTGTAATAACCTCCGCCACAGTAAGCGATAGACCTATGAATTATATAACTATTTTATTAAATAGTGTAACAGCCTGCTGAAAGGGTCAAATTACCTTAGTAGCCTCCAATTTCTATCAATTTCTGCTTAACCCCCGTTTTCTTGTTTTTCTCTTCTACCACATTTTGCGGTCAATTTTCTTTATGGTAAATGCTTTTCGGTACGTTTTTGACGACAATCTTTATAACGGCTATTCGCAACCTTTGCCATTGGAAAATGGGAAAAAAGTTTACAGAATATTCTTTCCGGAACAGACTGGCCAATATGGAGATTTTTTTGATGTTATTGAAACGGGTGAGCATACGTCCCCGTACAGACCAAGGATTTCAAAAACTTTTGATCAATTTTATAAGACGGTCATAGATTGGTTTTCCGATTACAAATTATTATCAGAATGACATGGTTAGCTGAGTAATTATCAATCTGCCTAAAATAATTGAAAACTTTTGAAATGAAAAGCAGGCTATTTTTTTTTATTTTAATAGTACTTGTCGTCCTGGCGCATATTTACAGACACTTATAAATCACACCCGCCACCAGGCCACCTCCTTTCTGTCCTAAAGGATAACATCTGAAGATGTCAAAGAGTCTGGCAAAGAACATAGTAACATTGCTTTTCTTTGTATTTTTAGCCTTTCGGAAAAATAAATTTTAACAAGGAGGTTACCATGGCTAATAATATCTACGACGCGATTGTCATTGGATCAGGCATTAGTGGCGGTTGGGCCGCCAAGGAATTAACCGAAAAGGGTTTAAAAACAATCATGCTTGAGCGTGGGATGGACATCAAGCATATAAAAGATTATACAGAAGCATCAAAAGAGGCATGGGATTATCCGCACCGGGGCGAACGCACCCAGACCATGATTAAAAATTATCCCAATCTGAAAAGGGATTACCCGCTCAATGAAAGGAATCTTTCCTGGTGGGCGAGCGATAAAGATTCACCCTATACAGAAATTAAAAGATTTGACTGGTTTCGTGGTTATCACGTGGGCGGACGATCCTTATTATGGGGAAGACAGACTTACCGCTGGAGCGATTTGTATTTTGAAGAAAATGCAAAGCAGGGGATTGCCATTGACTGGCCCGTCCGTTATAAGGACATTGAGCCATGGTACACCTACGTTGAAAAAATTGCCGGTGTGAGTGGTTCTGTTGAAAATCTACCGGAATTGCCGGATAGTCATTTTCTTCCTGCTATGGAAATGAATTGTGTGGAAAAAGACCTATCGGTCCGATTTAAAGAGCATTATAAAAATGCCCGGAAAATGATCATCGGTCGCTGTGGTCACGCCACAGTGCCAATGGATGGAAGGCAATGCCAGTATAGGGATAAATGCTGGTATGGCTGTCCATTCGGTGGCTATTTCAGCACCCAGTCGGTAACACTTCCGGCCGCTATGAAGACGGGAAATCTTACCCTTCGACCCTGGAGCATTGTAACTAAAATACTGTACGATAAGGATAAGAAAAAAGCCACCGGTGTGGAAGTGCTTGACGCCGAAACAAACAAAACCTATGTTTATTATGCTAAGATCATTTTTCTGAATGCTTCCACATTTAACAGCGCCTGGATACTGATGAATTCTGCAACAGAGATCTGGCCCGATGGCCTGGGCAGCAGTTCCGGCGAACTGGGACATAACGTGATGGATCATCACCTGAATGTATACGCAGGAGGACTGGTTGAAGGGTATGAGGACAAATATTATTATGGACGCAGGGCGAATGGTATTTATATTCCCCGGTACAGAAATTTCTTTGGCGACAAGCGTAATTATCTGCGTGGCTTTGGTTACCAGGGTGGCGGAGGACGCATGGGATTTAGTGAAAATGCCGGACGGGAATATTCCATCGGTACCGGATTAAAGGAAGCTCTTAGCGAGCCGGGTGCCTGGACCTTTGGCATGGGGGCATTTGGTGAAACCCTTCCTTATCATGAAAACAAAATTACGCTGGACAAAACCAGGACCGATAAATGGGGCTTAAATATTCTGGCTTTCGATGCGGAACTAAAGGAAAACGAATTGCTGATGCGTAAAGACATGCTCAATGATGCCAAAGAAATGCTGGAATCCATGGGTGTGAAATATATTCAGTCAGGCGATGACAATCCCTATCTGGGTCGTGGTATCCACGAAATGGGTACGTCACGCATGGGTGCTGATCCAAAAACAAGTGTATTAAATAAATGGAACCAGGTTTGGGATGCCCCCAATGTTTTTGTTACCGATGGATCATTTATGGTATCGGCGGCCTGCCAGAATCCTTCGCTTACCTACATGGCATTTACTGCAAGGGCGGCAGATCATGCGGTAACTGAACTGAAGAAGAATAACTTGTAAACAGGGGATTTAAGGTATACCATGCGATCGCCGGAAAAAATACCATCGGAACGGCAAGACCGGGAAATAACTCGGGAGATTTCACGTCCAATGGCAATGAAATGGAGATGGGAACCATCACGGCGGCAAAAGATAAAAGAGAAAACAAAAGATTAAAAACTATTTCTCCTTTTTTCTTTAGCAACCGGTTCAAAAAATAGTTGAACAATGCGGCAAACATGGAAATCAAAACACTAAAGCCGATAATCTTTTCCCTATTCAACGCATGTGAAAAGTCAACCTCGGTTGCAAAATAATAAATCCGGTTATAAATAATACCTGCCAGGGATGCTAAAACGCCCGCAAGGAGAGCATGTAAAAATATCTTTTTAAACATGTATTTCTATTTGGTAACCGGGACTTCAACATCAACTTTGAAACTGCTGGCACCGTGATTGGGTTCTGCTGTATTGACATTGTAATCAAGACGGTTAACCGTAAAACTTCCCTTAAAAACATTATTTTCAAAAGTAAACAGAATCACAACCTCTTTTTGAACCCCGTGCATGGTAAGCATGCCTTTGGCCTCGTATCCTGTTGCCGCTTTAGTAATTGCTGAGGACGTAAACTGGATGGTAGGATATTTATCGGCATCAAACCATTTTTCACTCTTCGCATGGGTATTTTTCATCCCGTTGCCGGTATTTATCGTTGCCACATCAAGAGTCGCATCAAATGTAGACGTCGTCAGGTCGTTCGGATCAAAATTTATGGTGCCTTTTAAACCGCCGAACTGGCCGGCGGGATCGCCACCATCGAACTTTACAAAGGAATTATCAGCGATTTTCCATTCCTGCGACTTAAACACCGCAAATGAAGACGCCAGGATAAGAACCACCGCAGCAACCGGATACATGAATTTTTTCATAACAATAATTTTATTTGACAAATTTTATAAAAGATAAAAATATGGTTCTGGCCCGTAACCATTCATCAAATTGCGACTAATGTGCAGAATGTTGAGACGAAACCCGGTAAGGAGGAGCTTTTCTGCTAACATTGTGCATTGTCGTAAAACACCTCTTATTTGTCCTTTTGTCACAGCGCCTGTTTCTTTTTTGCCCGGCATCTTTGTATTGTTAATTTAAAATTTATTAATCAAATAAAAAAGTTGTATGGCAAAGTTGAATCCTTATTTAACGTTCAATGGAAATTGCAGAGAAGCTATGAATTTTTACAAAGAGATATTTGGTGGAGAACTTTCCCTGATGACCGGAGGTGAATCGCCGGCTGCGAGCCAGATGCCGCCGCAATATCACAATGCAATTCTCCATTCGTCCTTAAAAACCGTTGATTTTGAAATTATGGCGACAGATATGGTGCCGGACAAATTTAATGAGGGTAATACCGTCCATTTGAGTCTTATTTGCAAAACTGAAAAAGAACTCCATTCCCTGTTTGAAAAACTATCAGCCGATGCAAAAATTAGTCAGCCGGTCGACCAAATGTTTTTCGGTTTAATGGGAACCCTTACTGATAAATTTGCAAAGAGCTGGCTGCTTGTATTCGAAACTCCGCAAAAGGCTTAGTGTAACCGTTTGGTTTTCTCAATGCGGTAATCATCCCATTTAACGGTAAAATCAGTCGATTTGGGAAAAAAAAAGTGTGTTTGTTGTAATACATTTACTTACCTCAAGTTCTTCTGTAAAAATGGGATATCAAATCGCAATTATCTATTATTTTTAAGCTCGTCTTTCTTTTTAACCTTTAAATTTTCTGACTATGAATTGGAAAAACAACATGACGACTTTTCTTTCCTTCATTTTTGTTGGAGGTTTGCTTCAAGCGCAAGTACAGACAACAGGAAAACCGGGTTCACCCAGCGCCACTACCACTTTGGACGGACGTTATCTTCCGAATCCGCCTGATCGGTTTGATGGCAAAATAAATTTGGATGCGACAACATCAACTCCGTACTGGTCTCCAAGTATCGTTCCCCCCAAGGGAGCTCCTAATGTTTTATTAATCCTAACCGATGACGTGGGTTTCGGCGCTCCCAGTACTTTTGGCGGGTTGATTCCAACACCAACTATGGAAAGGATAGCGAATGCAGGTCTTCGATTCACGCAATTTCATACGACAGCATTATGTTCACCTACCCGCGCAGCATTAATTACAGGACGAAATCATCATTCTGTTGGTTTTGGGGTTATCACAGAAATTTCGACAGGCTATCCCGGCTACAATAGCGTTATAACAAAGGATAAGGCAACTATAGGCTCCATTCTTAAGGCTAATGGCTATGCAACTTCCTGGTTTGGGAAAAACCATAACACACCCGCGTTTCAAACAACCCAGCTTGGACCATTTGATCAGTGGCCGATTGGAATGGGGTTCGATTATTTTTACGGATTTATGGGCGGTGAAACCAGCCAGTGGCAACCCGGAAATCTGGTAAGAAACACAACGCCAATTTATCCGAATGTTGGCAAACCTGGATGGAATCTGATAACGGCCATGGCAGATGATGCCATAGGTTATCTGAATGAGACCAATGCATTGGATCCAAACAAGCCTTTTTTTCTGTATTATGCTCCCGGTGGCACGCATGCGCCTCATCATCCGACACCTGAATGGATCGCGAAGTTCAAAGGAAAGTTTGATATGGGATGGAACGCAGCCCGCGATCAAATTTTTGCCAATCAAAAACGACTGGGCGTTATTCCTCCGGATGCTAAATTAACTCCTTGGCCAGACAGCATCTTAAAGAGATGGGATGATCTTCCTGCCGAAGAGAAAAAATTATACGCCCATCAGATGGAAGTCTACGCCGCCTACCTGGCTTATACCGATTATGAAATTGGCAAAGTCGTTCAGGCGATTCAGGACGAAGGCAAACTGGATAACACGCTCATCATTTATATCAGCGGCGATAATGGTTCCAGTGCAGAAGGCACACCTAACGGCACGCCAAACGAAATGACAACCTTCAATGGCATCAATGTGCCCATAGCTGATCAGATGAAATATCTAAATGAATGGGGATCAGACCAAACCTATCCGCATATGGCGGTCGGTTGGACCTGGGCCATGGATTGTCCTTTCAAATGGACCAAACAGGTGGCATCTCATTTTGGTGGTACACGAAATGGCATGGTGATTTCCTGGCCAAACAGAATCAAAGATGCCGGTGGAATTAGAAACCAGTTTCATCACGTGATTGATGTGGTACCCACTATTCTGGAAGCAACCGGAATTCAGACGCCATTGCAGGTTAATGGAATAGCCCAAAAGGTCATTGAGGGCACGAGTATGGTGTATCTATTTGATAAAGCAAATTCGAATATGCCATCTACCCGGACAACCCAATATTTTGAAATGTTTGGTATGCGCGCGCTATATCATGATGGCTGGATTGCTTCAACTACGCCTTATCGGTCACCTTGGGATATCACTTCTCAACCTCCAAAGGATATTGTTAATGGAGTAAAATGGGAGTTGTATGATTTGACAAAAGACTGGACGCAAAATGATGATGTGAGTGCTGCAAATCCCGTAAAACTCAAAGAATTGCAAGATCTTTTTTGGGTTGAAGCTAACAAATATCAAGTGTTACCCCTGGATGCGTCCGCATTTACGCGCGTAGTTTCACCAAGGCCCAGCCTTATAGCAGGTCGCACGGAATTTACATTTGTTCATCCTTTAACAGGTATTCTTCCGGGAACCGAACCGAATATTTTGGATAAATCGTACAACATTTCGGCAGATATTACGGTACCTCAAGGTGGGGGAGAAGGCATGGTGGTTACGGATGGTGGCCGTTTTGGCGGCTACGGTTTCTATCTGCTTAAAGGCAAGCCTGTGTTTAATTATAACCTCGAAGGAGTAGCAAGGTTCCGTTGGGAAGCAAAAACAGCGTTGGCTCCGGGTAAGCATATTATAAGCTTTGACTTCAAATATAACGGACCTGGATTCGGCAAGGGAGGAACAGGGGTATTATCTGTTGATGGTAAAGAAGTCGAGACACAAAATATTCCATCCAGTGTTCCTTTCGCATTTGGAGTGGATGAGAGTTTTGATATTGGTTCAGATACTGGCACCCCGGTAGATGATAAAGACTACCATATACCTTTTGCCTTTAATGGAACGTTGAATAAACTCACTATTAAACTGGAACCTCAACAAATGGCTTTGGCCGACAAGAAAACCGTGCAGGACAAGAATGGAAATAAAGACTGAGTAATTAAGATTCAGTAATATTATTAAATAAATATTAGGGCAGGATAGATTCCTGCCCAATATTTTGTACAGATTTTGTTTCAAGAAATTTCAAGTTGTCGCGTTTATCATTGGAACTCGGACGGCTCCGACTGCGAAAAAGTCATTCCCCGGGCAAATCAAAATGATTAATTATTTTGTCAGCCGCGTCCAGGCGACAAAATCCGTCGAGGGAATCTTTTCAACGGCCAGTGCCCGAAGCATCGTTACCAGCTGCCCGTTATGATAGGTGTTGTGATTGAATATATGAGTTAACAGTAAATCATAGGGCTCATAAAACGCTGTTCCGGCTAAATTGGTGTAATGAATCTTATCTGTCAATTGACGATCCTCTTTTGTAGCAAACCAATCCACCCATTGCTGATCTACTGTTTCCAGTGCCCCCGAAAGATTCTTCATTGATCCGCCGAATGGATCGCCGGATACTTTAATGGTTTCCTGATTTAAACGCCCGAACCAAAGACTTTCCGCTCCCCAGACATGGAAAACGGTTTTGTACAAGCTATCGAAACTGCTGGGTATGGTCGCATGCTGTTGTTCGGAGTTAAGCGTGTTGATCAGGTCCAAAAGACGTTTATGCGCCCATTGACTGTAGTGCGCATATCGGAGGAGCAATTCTTTAGAAGTCATTATCTATTGGTTTTTAGTCATTTATAGTAATTATATCAACTAACGGTTCGTAACTTTACGATAAAAATCGAGTGTTCCCGCGCTATCGGGTATGCCTAAACGCAACTACATTTGATATATCCAATCCGAAAGAAATAACCGATCCAATCCGAAAGAAACCATCCAATCCTAACGAAAGACGTTTAAGATCCTATTTTTGAAGAACCGCTGAGTAAATCTGGCGGTTTTTTCTTTTACTAGTCTCCCCTGAGAAGTTTGGTTTCCCCGGTTTGCTACTCAACTCTGGATCTCCTTAAATAATTGCGGGGTATGTGTAACTTCTATCGTCTCGCCACTCGTTAACTGAATCCTGGTTACCGAAGTGCTGCCAAATTTTGCAATGATAATGTGAGATTTGTTGATCAAAACAGGTGCTCCCTGCATATCGACTTTAATAAATTGGTTTGCCATAAGAAAGACTATTTTTAAGTTGAAATTGAACGCCCAAAGTAATTGCAAAAAAAGGTAGTAAAAATATTTGGAATACTATTGGCCGGGGAAGCTATACTATTTGCTGCGATGATTATGACTTCTATGACGGATGAAAAGCCGCGCGGGGTGCGCGATACCATCCAATAGTGTCCGGAGTAAGATTAGTTACTCTGGGACCGAGGGATCAACGAAGGCATCCCCCGAATCAGGGTCCGACCGCAATCGAACTGGCATTACCAATGCCCAGTGTATCCGGAACTCCGTTTTTCCAAAAAGCAGCATAATTTGAATTGGTATTCCCCGAGCAGTAAACATCCGAACCGTAAACGGCAATGCCCGTAGCCGCGTTACAACCGGGTAATTGAGCGACTACCTGGCCATTCTTCCAGTATACCCCCTGGTCGGGACCCGAGACCGTGAAACCGCCAATATATACATCAGCGCCTGAAACTGTGATTGCATTAACCCAAGCATTATTGCCCAGGGATTGCATAACGCCATTTTTCCAGTAGACATCGCCGTTATGCAGTGAAGTACCTCCGACATACACGTCAGACCCGGAAACCGCAATACATTTAGCCATATAACCGTTCGGCAAATAATTCACCTGACCATTCTTCCAGTAAACGGCGTCCAGTGAATCGTTATAACCGGAGTACAGATATCCGCAGACATAGACATCGCTTCCTGAAACAGCGACGCCCTTCGTGAAAGCGGCGACTACGTTTGGAATATTTTGGGTCAGGTTGATCAGGTTACCGTTTTTCCAGTATACAGCGGCTGCGGTTGCGGTGTTATCGCTCGTCAGCGAGGAACCGGTGATGTAAACATCATTACCGGAAACCAGGATCTGGTTCGATACACGAATATCGGGCAGCGTAGTGGGAACTTCATTTTTCCAGTACACGTTGCCATCAACTGTGTACAGATCCGTTCCGGACAGGCAAAGCGAGGTTATCCCGGCCGCATTTAGGTAATTGATTGCGCTGTCATTTTTCCAAACGACACCCTGAGTGCTATATCCGAGTGTGCCGGTTAATCCGCCGACATATATATTCGGTTTGTCCCCGCTATTATTTGACGAATTGGTCTTGGAGCAGGAATAAAGCAATGAAATAAATACAAATAAAAGAAGGAATGGGGTTTTCATGGAGACAAAATAGAAATAATTTTTCGATTGTCATATTCAGGGTTGTCGCAACAAATGAAAGCGGAGATTCAGGAACTTGAAAAAGATCTGTAAGTATTTCTAACAACGCTACCTTTAAAATATAAAAACCTTTTTATGGCAAAACATATTGTACAAAAAATAACCTTCAAAAAGACCAAACCCAAGGCGCTTTTCGAACTTTATGTGGACAAGAAAAAACACACCCTGATCGCCGGATCGCCAGTAACCATTTCGTCAAAAGCCGGCGCCCCTTTCAGTGCACATGGTGGTTATATTAAAGGCACTACCATCTATACAGTAAAAGATAAAGTCATCGTGCAAACATGGCGGGGATCGGACTGGGCACCGGAGGATCCGGATTCCATTTTTACCATCGTGCTCGAACCAAGCGGGAAAGACACCCTGTTATACGCTATTCATAGCGGCATACCGGACGGGAAAGCGGAAAGTATTGAAAAGGGTTGGCATGATCATTACTGGAAACCCTGGAAACAACATCTTGCCGGCAAAAAGATCACGCGCCCGACGATGTAATGGGTGCTTGACTACTAAAACGTCCTACTTCAATCTCTACCGCTCATATTGAAAAGCTCACTTCTCATTACGACAGCGGTTTTGCTTTCTTCCCTCTTTACAGTGGATAATTTTTCTTAACCTTTCGGGTGAAACAATAGGGTGGCCTGGAAGCGAGTTGGTTTAGACGGGCAATCAGTTCTTCTGAAGGCGGCAGTTGCGTGCGTTGAAGGATCTCTAATTCTTTAAATATTTCATCAGAATGTATATCGGAGTGTGTCGACGGTACACCTAAAGGTTTCAAAAAATCAGAAGACTTGTTCATATCAATCGTTGTTACTTATAGGGTAATCGATTGTATGTAAACAAAGCGTATACCAGGGAGAGAATGTCTTTTGTTAAATAAATTCGCTTTTCCCTTTTCAGCTTTACGGGCATTTGAATAGGAAAGGTTAATTATTCATGTCCCTGCCATTTTGCAGATCCCTGATATTTTTTTCAATCTCTGCCTTGTTGCCCCCTTTGGCTTGTGGTAACGCCTTTTGTGCAAAGGGAAGGGCTTTTTTGTAGTCGCCAAATGCCGAATACCCGCTTGCCATGCCTATATTACTAAATAGCGTGTTGGGATATTTGTCGTAGACCATTTTAAATATTACGAACGCTTCCTTTGGATTGGTGGCGATCAGGCTATAGCCATAAGTATAACCCTGTATCATGTCCATCAAAGGCATCGCTTTCTTCATTACGTCTGCTGCTTCGGCTTTGCGCCCCATGCTATCGAGTATGGCGGCCTTGGTTTGCCATGCAATAAAACTGCTGCCTCCGCCAAAAGTGGCACTTAGCGAACTATCTGCCCACAGTAAACCTTCTTCGAGGTTGGTTTTATTTGCGGCACAATAGGCGGCGGCCTGGTTCCATGCCTGCCAACTTCCCGGCAAGGCCCTATCGCCGCGCAATTCTTTTCTGAAGGATTCGATCTGCGTTTTTATCACATCAACATCAATTCTAAAAGCGATCATGAGCTTTTCCCATTGCAATTGAACGGTCGCGCTTGCAGGTGTTTGCTCAGCAAATTCATATTTTAGCCATTCTACACTTTTATCGGTTTTTACCGGCTTTACCTGTATACGCAAAGCATCTTCTTCGGGCCTATAAAAAAAATTTCCCCAGGAGGTCGAATTTTTGGAGAAGATGAGGGTACACTCGCCGGGATCGTACGCTACAAAAAATCCATACCTGCCAGCAGGTAGCTCATGATCTTCAATTTTAACGTCAGTTGTAAATTCAATAGTTGTATTCTCATTTGCGCCGGCACGCCAGGGGGCGGGTTTTTTAATACCGTATCCAAGGTCGGTGTAACCCACGGGAATCAGTTCGCCCCAGATATGGCCATCCCTTTTTTTAACTCCCGGCCGGCTGTAGTGAATGATTATGTTGGTGATGCCGATCTGCTCGCTGACAGATGCTGTTTTATTGCCTCCTCTTGGGATACAGGTAAGCTGTGCCTTAGCCGGCGCTGGTACAGCCATTTGAAGAGAAAGCAATAGCAAATATAACGTAAGGGAATTTTTCATCGTCGAGGGTATTTTAAATGTATTATTTAAAAGTCACCGGTTGCACTATTGGTTTATATGTGACGGTGAAATAATTCATTTGTAAAAGTTGGTCAGGAACGAGTTTCGTTTTTCCCTGCTGATCCTTTTTAATTTGGCGGGATTGTATACCGTGGCTTGTTTTATAACATCTGTTGTGATAACGGTTGCAAACTCCTTATCTAAACTGGCCAATGCGGTTTGATGAATAAGTTCAGCCGGGAAAATTTGCCCGTCAATACCTTTTTTATTAAAGGTGGCTGTTGCGGCAGCGACAAGAAAAGTTTCATACCCTAAATTCCCGGCCATCCTCGCAGTTGTTGAAATACAATGGTCGGTAGTCAGGCCGGCAATTACCAGTGTGGTGATTTTAGCATTGTCAAGTTGAGCCTGTAAATCAGTTCCTATAAATGCACTGTTAACACTCTTTTTTATTACCGGCTCCCGTTCGGTTGGAGCTACCAGGTCGTTAAATTGATTTCCGGCATGGGTTTCATGAAGCGGAGAAGTGGGAATAGTAGAACAATGTTGCACATGAAAAATAGGGAAACCGTTATCCCGCCATAATCTCAACAGTTCACTTGCCCGTAATTCAGCATCCGGGTTGTTTCGCCCGCCTCCCCAATATTCGACGTCATCAAATCCCTTTTGAATGTCAATAAGAATTAATGCCGGCAGGCTTGGTTTATTTATACTCATGATCCGAAAGTTTCATTGTGTCAAGGTGTTGCTAACGCAAAGCAAGGTTGTTTAGCTGATAAAATAAAATACTTAATTTTGATCAATTGATAACTTAATTTGATTGACATGGGTATTCAGCAAATTAAAAATTTCCTGGTATTATGCGACACACTCAATTTCAGAAAAGCGGCTGAACAAATAAATATTGTACAGCCTGCTTTGAGCAGGCAGATACAATTGCTCGAAAATGAAATGGGTGCGATGCTGTTTAACAGGAGCACGGGAGCCGTTGCTTTAACGGAGGCAGGTATATTTTTTAAAAAGGAGGCGCAGCGGATTTTGCAGGACCTGAATAAAACAATTATTCGAACCGCACAGGTGCATAATGGCGAAGCGGGTGAAGTAAGGATTACCCATTCAAGTTCTGCGATGAACACTGTCGTTCCTTCTTTTTTGGTTAAAGTGAAGCATAAATGGCCGGACTTGAAAACGATTGCGCAGGAAACTTCCAACTTTCAACAAATTGAAATGTTGCTCATTAGAAAAACGGATATCGGTGTTGCACCAAATATCGTGTTGCCTCCGGAAGTGAGCTCCAAAGTCTTATACAGCGAAAATTTTGTTTTGATCCTGCCTGGCAGTCATCCTTTATCGAAAAAGAAACTCAACGATCTGTCTGTTTTAAAAAACGAGACATTTATTTTACCGCAGCTTTCCACCGGCGCTGGTTATGTGGAGGCCATACTGCAGATTTGCCATGCATTCGGGTTTAAACCAAAAGTGGCGCACGAGTCGGCGCACTCCATGGGCGTTCTGCGTCTGGTAGAAGCCGGTCTTGGCATTTCCATTGAGCCGCTATCTTCTGTACGTGGCGCAAATATGAATATCAAAGTAATTGAATTAAAAAACCTTCCCCAAAAGGTGTCGATGATCCTTTTTTGGTTGCGGGAGCGCGAAGAAGAATTAAGTCGGTTTATAAAGATGTTTTGAGATGTCCGGAATCGGTTACCGCTTTGTCTGCAAGCCATTGGAAGAGTAGGGGATGTCTTAATAGTATCCCCTACTATGCACTGCTGAATTATTTAATGTAAATTCATTCAACCTTAATCCTATGGCTCATGAGAAAATTATTTTTCCTGCTGTCATTGGTAACTGTAATTTTTATTGGTTGTAAAAAGAGTAATAACACCAATAATAATATCGGGGTTCCGCCGAGTCCTCTTGTGGCCAATGCGGGCCCGGACACTATAATTACTGCTCCCTTGCCCGGTACTGGGTTTTACTTCTATGCCATTCTGAACGGCAAGGCCTCCCATGATCGGTCCGGTAAGATTGTGTCTTTTTGGTGGACACAAATCGATCCGGATCTGCAAACTGGATTTAGTGCGTATTACAGTGTAACATCAGTGTATTCAGATAGTACCGGAGTGACTTTTTTCGAGTTCCCGAATTTACAAAATCCAAAAAGCACGGTTCATAAATTCAGGTTAGAAGTCCGGGATGACCTGGATAATGACGAATTCGATACGGTAACGATAACCATTAACCGAAAGTTCTCGGCTGAATTTGATGGAATAACCTGGGACTCGACCGTTGGTTCGCTGACCTATCTAAATGTTACGTGTAAACCGATTGGGATATTAGCATGTCAGGCATTTGCTTTATATTATCCCGAAACGCCGGATATGTTAAACATCTGTACTTTCAATGGGGGCTGCGATGACATCAGGAGTTGGAAAACCATTCCCTATGTGTCTTATGATTCTATAAAACTGACTGATAAACAACTTTTTTATTCTACAAATAATGATAATAATCAAGATATACTGAACGATAATGATTGGGTTGTTATTTACGCAACTCCAAATGCAGGAATTGATTTTACGCAAACGGTCTCAATTGGAGTTGAAAGACTACACTAATCCCGGCGTGGATGCTGCCAGCTCGTATACGATAAACCGGAGAAAATGTATCTTTATCGGGTCATGAACCGGATGGTATTTTGTAGAATATGAAATTGTTTGCCAGAACGTCCAGCTTTTTCCTGCTCATTTTCCTGATGATGTTTTCCTGTAGAAGAGTCTATGAACCGCCTGTCATAAAAGGCAATAATCATTTTCTGGCTGTGGACGGTTTTATTTATACCGGGAACGGCGTCTCCACCATGATCACCCTTTCCAGGTCGGTTAACCTGGATGAAGCTGGTCTGAATTTACCTGAACTTAATGCACAGGTAACCATTCAGTCTTCCGGCGGTAATTCCTATAATCTGATTGACTCAAACGGTTCGGGCATCTATCTGAGCTCAGCGTCAAACCTGGATTCGGCACAGCAGTACCGGCTTGCTATCACCACTTCAGACGGAAATAAATTTCAGTCGGATTTTGTTTCCAGTAAACCGGCTCCGCCGATCGACAGTGTGACCTGGGAACTGGTCGACGATCCCCTTACCCTGCAGCAGGCAGTGAACATTTATATTAATGCGCATGATCCGGCGAATACCACACGCTTTTATCGTTGGGATTACCTGGAAACCTATAAGCATTTGTCAACATACACTACAGCCTGGGGGGAATCCAACGGTATGGTTTTTCCATTACCGACGGGTTATGACACACATAATTGCTGGTCCGAATCTCTTTCCCGGGATATATTACTTGGAACCACTAACACACTTAGCCAGGATGTGGTCAGCCATATTCAAATTGTCGATATACAGCAAAACGATCCGATTCTTGATGTGGGCTGCAGTTTCCTGGTCAGGCAATACCCGCTTACGGATAAGGGATACACTTACTGGTTAAATGTTCAGAAAAACTCCCAGTCCCTCGGCGGATTATCTGACCTGCAGCCTGCCCAGATTAGTGGAAACCTGCATTGTATAACGGATCCGGCCATTACGGTACTTGGATTTATTTCTGCCTCAACGGTACAGGAACAAAGAATTTATATCAGTAATAAAAGCCTTCCCGGCTGGCAGTCATTGCATGTTGATACGACCTCCACTAACTGTAAGATCAAATTCGCGGCTACGGATCCATTGAACACATTGGTATATAATTATCTGGACACTTCCTATGCGCCTTATTTTTTTAGTAGCGGTATACTGATAGTCGCTCCGAAAAGCTGCCTGGACTGTCGTTACCAGGGCGGCACAATTACGAAACCGGCTTTCTGGCCTTTGATCGATTAAAAACATTGGCATTTATTCTTTCCATCCTGTCCAACTGTTAGCGATTCGTTATAACATAAACCGTTGGCATCTTCTGTATATTTTTTGCGTTATCATAATATAAAAGGAGAGAGTTATGAAAAAGTTAATGGTCATCGTTATGTGTTTAGGACTCACGTATGGCGCGTTGGCACAAAGCGGCCATAAAGTGGGCTTTTATCATGGTCCTGTATATGCTTACCGGCCAGCAGTGGGGGTCGGTGTTGGTTATTATGCGCCGTTTTACAATCCTTACGGATTTTATGGATTTTATGGTTTTCCCTACTGGGGTTTTCCTTACGGAGGTTATTATCCTAATGCCTTTGCTTATGGCCATCCCAGCAAATTGGAAAGAAAAGAGCAGGAGATCAGATCGGATTATGCTGACAGGATTTATTCCGTACGACAGGATAACAGTCTTACAAACAAACAGAAACGCCAGACGGTCAGGTCCCTGAAAAAACAACGCGACCAGGATATTCATGACCTGGTGGCGAATTACCACACGCAGCCCGTGACTAATTAAATATTTATTGTGGTTTTAGTGATGATCCGTGTGCCTGTCCAGGTGCACGGATCTCTTTTTTTCCCATATTTTTGTAAATGGAAAAGGAAATCACGTCTATTTTA
>Ga0209863_10000374_pt1 | contig 24108 bp, 22 predicted proteins | sample OrgsoiDNA2013046_FD_185796 | JGI IMG/M metagenome (GOLD analysis project Ga0209863, IMG submission 185796) | Permafrost soil microbial communities from the Arctic, to analyse light accelerated degradation of dissolved organic matter (DOM) -... | ecosystem: Environmental > Terrestrial > Soil >...
GAGCTGCAGCTCCACCAGGTCCACACCGCACACCAGTTCGGTCACCGGGTGCTCGACCTGCAGTCGGGCGTTGCATTCCAGGAAGTAGTGCTCGGCCGGGTTGTCGGCGTCGGCCACGAACTCCACCGTCCCGGCGTTGACATAACGGCCGGCGCGCATCAGCGCGACCGCCTCGGCGCCGAGCATGGCCCGCAGCTCGTCGTCGACGGCAGGGGAGGGGCTCTCCTCGATCACCTTCTGGTGGCGACGCTGCAGCGAGCACTCCCGCTCCCCCAGCGAGATCGCCCGCTTGCCATCGCCCAGGACCTGCACCTCGACGTGGCGGGGGCGCGCGATGAAGCGCTCCAGGTAGACCGCCGGGTTGTCGAACCCAGCCTGCGCCTCGCTGCGGGCGGCGTTGAGCTGGGCCGACAGCCGCGCCTTGCTCTCGACCACCTTCATGCCACGACCGCCGCCGCCCGCCGAAGCCTTGATGATGACCGGCAGGCCGATCCGCTCGATGGCTTCTTCGGCCTGGCGATCGGTTTCTATGACGCCCGTGCCCGGCAAGATGGGGACGCCGGCCTTCTCCATCGTCGCCCGCGCCGAAACCTTGTCGCCCATGAGGCGCATGATCTCCGGCTGCGGGCCGATCCACTGAAAGCCGCACTTCTTCACCACCTCGGCGAAGTGGGCGTTCTCGGACAGGAAGCCATAGCCGGGGTGGACCGCGTCGGCGCGCGTGATCTCCGCGGCGCTTATGATCGCCGGGATCGACAGGTAACTGGCCCGCGCCTGCGGCGGCCCGATGCAGACCTTCTCGTCGGCGAACCTGACGTGGAGCGCGTCGGCGTCGGCGGTGGAATGGACCGCCACCGAGCGGATGCCCATCTCGCGGCACGCGCGAATCACGCGCAGCGCAATCTCGCCGCGGTTCGCTATTAAGACCTTTTTAAACACGCGGGGTCAGGACTTCGACAGCCGGATGAGGCGCTGGCCGTATTCGACGTGCTCGCCGTTCTTGACCAAGATCTCCTCGACCCGGCCGTCCGCCTCGGCTTCGATCTCGTTCATCAGCTTCATCGCCTCGACGATGCAGACCACCTGGCCTTTGCGAACCGTCTGTCCGCCGTCCACGAAGGGCGGCGTATCCGGCGACGCGGCCCGATAGAACGTGCCGACGAATGGCGAGGTCACGAACGCGCCGTCCCCCTCGCCCGCCGCGTCGACCGGGGGCGTGAGCGCGATGGGCCGCGCCACCGGCGTGGTCGCCCCGGCGCCGTCTCGGACGCCGCGCCGCACGCGCATGTGCCCGGCCTTGTCGATCTCGATTTCCTCCAGATCGAATTCGACCGCCAGGCGCGCCAGCACCCGGACCGATTCGAAGTCGATTCGGAAGGTCCCCTCCGGGCGGTTGCCACGCCCTGCCGCGGGCGGCGCGCTCACGACCTTGAGGGCCCGAGGCGGCACCTTGTCCTTGCTGTCCTTTTTGGGCATGAGAGTCGGCGTCCCTTTCAGAGATCGGCGCGCAGAGCCGGCGCGGCGACGCGCATCAAGTAGCGCGCCCGCCCCAGACCACCCTGCGGCATGATCGCACACCCGAGGAAGTACTCCGGCGTGAGCACCCGGACCACCAGCGTCAGCACATCGGTGCGGAGCGTGAACTCTTCCAGGACGCCGGCATCGAGCGAGGTGAGCGTCCGGCGGGCCTGCGCGATGAGATGCGCAAACTCCATCGCCAGGGTCTGAACGTCGGGCAGCGCGGCGGTCTGGTCCCCCTTGGCGCAGGAGTCGAGGGTAATCCCGTCGAACCCCATGAGGATGCACGCGACACCGCCCTCGATCTTGTCGAGAAGACTCTGGATGCTCTCGCGAAATGGACTGGCCATCGTGACCTTGGGCTTGTACCCGGTGGCGATTCGGGGGTCAAGCCTTGGGAAGGACGCCCGCCGCGAGGTCGGCCACCGCGACGTCGGTGAGCTGCGCCTGGCCCACCGCCCGACAGAACACGAAACGAATCTGGTCGCCGTGGCGCTTCTTGTCGACCGCGAGGCGCGCCAGGACGCTGGCGTCGAGACGACGCGCAGCGTCGATCGGCAGGCCGAGTCGACCCAGCAGCGCCCGCGCGCGCGCCGCCAGCGCCGGCGGTCCGATCCCCAGGTTGGCCCCCAGATCCAGCGCCGCGATCATGCCCAGCGCCACCGCCTCGCCGTGCAGCAGGTCGTACCCGGAGGCGGCCTCCAGCGCGTGCCCGAAGGTGTGGCCGAAGTTCAGGATCGCGCGTCGGCCCGCCTCGGTCTCGTCGGCGGCCACCACCTCGGCCTTGACCCGCACCGCGCGGGTGATCAGATCGAGCAGGAGGTCGGACGAAAGCACCGGATCGGAACGCTCCAGCAGATCGAGGATCTCCGGATCGGCGATGAAGCCGCACTTGACGACCTCGGCCAGCCCCGCACTGCGCTCCCGCGGCGGCAGCGTCTCGAGGAACTCCAGATCGGCGACCACCGCCCTAGGCTGATGGAAGGCGCCCACCAAGTTCTTCCCCGCCCGCAGATCGACGCCGGTCTTGCCGCCTACCGAGGCGTCGACCATCGCGAGGAGCGTGGTCGGCACCGTCGCAAACGGAATCCCGCGCAGGTAGATGGCCGCCGCAAATCCGGCGTGATCGGTGGCGGCGCCGCCGCCGATGCCGACCACGGCCGCCCGCCGGTCGTACCCGTGGCTGGCCAGCCACTCCACCGTCCGCTCGATCTCCGTGAGACTCTTGCAGGCCTCGCCGGCCAGCAGGTCGAAGCGCTCGACGCCGGGCAGGCGAGCACGGATCGCCGCGACCAGTGGCCCGAGGCGCGGCGCACGCGCGGCGAGGCCCCCGTCGACCAGCAGCGCGACCCCGGTTACGGCGGGCCCGAATGCGGTCGCCAGGATCTCGGCGAGCGTCTGGGGCGCGAACCTGCCGATCTGCACCTGGTAGCGACGCGCGCCCAACTCGACGGGAACGACGACGCTCATACGCGCCCCCCGGCGGCGTCGAGCCCCAGGCTCGCGAGGATCTCGCCGGCGATCTCGTTGGACGTCCGCCCCTCCGTCTCGACGCGCAGATGCGCGCGCGCATAGAGCTGCGCTCGGGCGCCCAGCAGCGAGCGGGCGGTCCCGAGAGGGTCGGTTTGCCCGTCGAGCAGGGGGCGCCCGGATTGGGCCCCGGCCCGCGCGACGGCCTCCTCGGCGGAGACGGCGAGCGCCACCACCCGGCCCGCCGACAGCATCAGGCCCAGGTTCTCCTCGGCACAGACGGCGCCGCCGCCGGTGGCGATCACCGATCGGGTGCGCGCCGCCGCGTCCCGGATGGCCTCGCGCTCGCGGCGGCGAAACCCCTCTTCCCCTTCGGCGGCAAAGATCTCGGTCACCGAAAGCCCGGCGGCGCGGGTGACAAGATCGTCGATGTCCGCGAATGCCCACCCGATGCGCGAGGCGACCAATTTCCCGACAGTGGTCTTCCCCGAGGCCATGAAGCCGACCAGGAAAATCGGCGCATCGGCGCGGGGTCGCATCGGGCCCCCGATCCTAACCCAGATTGGTGCGGGACGGGACCGAAGGCGGCCCCGGAGCCGACACCACCAGACCAAGCCTCGACCGTGCCGCCAAGAGACAAGTTTTTTGCGTCGAGTGGGATCCGGCGTTCTACTGAAAACATGAGCGTCGTAGTCGATCGCGCCACCTTGCCGTGCAGCGTCTGCGGGGCGGCCGTGACCGAGCTCCGGCGCGGGCGATGCTGGGGCTGTTACACTCGCTGGGCCGAGTCTCGACCGGTGGGGCGCGGCGCCGCCTGCACCGCCTGCGGCGAGAAGCGGCGCGCGCAGCTCAAGCTGGCCGAGATTCAGGGGCGAAGCCTGTGCTTCTGTCACGGTTGCGCGGCGCAGGTCATGCGGCTGCCGGAGCTGCCGGAGACTGTAGAAGAGCTCCGCCACGCCCTCAGACGAGATCGGCGAGACGACGACCGTCGCCACGACAAGCCGGATCAGCGGATCTTCCCGCGCGAGCGCCGGGTGGGCGAGCGGCGCGGCCCGATGCGCGACGCCTTCGCCGATACCGATCCGCGGATGGCACTGCCGAGCGAAAACCTGGACGACGTGATCCTGGAGCTGGGGGACGCCGATCTGCAAGAGGGCGACGGCGGCGACCAGACCCAGGTCCGCGCCAATCCTGCCGGCGCGTCGGCCGACGGCGCCAGCTCGTCATCGGAGCGGTAGCTCTACCCTCCAGACCTTCCCCTCGCGGACGGTGTGCACCGCCTGGCGATCGCCGGTCGCGGCGTAGACCTCCACCTCGGCTTCGTTGTCTTCGCGATGGAGCAGGCGGGTGCCGGAAGGCTCCCAGGCCGGGGGTAACCAGCCGACAGTGACCAGATCCTCCGGCGCCAGCATCCGCGCGCCACCCGTGGGATGGGTCGCGGCCAGCAACGCCTCGATGTGCGCGCGCGTGCGCGGACCGAAACGCTCATAGACGGCCGCCCGGTCCCCGGCACGCGCCGCCGCGATCAGGGACCGCACCGCCGCTTCGGGGCTGGAGCCGTCGTCGCGGGCATCGCAACCCGTGCCGAGAGTTGTAAGCGCCAGGGTGGCAAACGCCAGGATCGCGAACGCGAGCGGCGCGAACGCGGGTGGCGCGAACGTCGGGCACGCGCCCCGCGTCCCGACGAAGCGCTTCATGCGCCAGCCGCGCGTAGTCCGAGACGCTCGCGCACGCGCGCCATCGTCCCGGCGGCGACCTTTCGCGCCGCGGCCGCGCCGCGCGCCAGAATCTCGTCGACGCGCTCCGGATCCGCCCGCAGGGCCTCCGCCCGCACCGCGATACGCCCGAGATCGGCCTTCACCCCTTCGAGCAACATCTTCTTGCAGTCGATGCAGCCGATCCCGGCGGTGGTGCAGCCGGTGTGGACCGCGGCCTGCCGGTCGGCGTCGGAGAAGAACTTGTGCAGCGTGAAGATGTTGCACTTCTCGGGCGTCCCGGGATCGGTGCGCTTGGCGCGCGCCGGATCGGTCGCGGCCGTGCGCAGCTTGTCCCAGAGAGCCGCCTCGGGCTCGCCGAGGGCGATCGTGTTGCCGAGGCTCTTCGACATCTTGCCTTGTCCGTCGAGCCCAAGAATCTTGGGCGTGGTCGAGAAGAGCGGCTGCGGCTCGACGAAGGTGTCGCCGAAGCGGGTGTTGAATCTGCGGACGATCTCGCGCGCCAGCTCGAGATGTTGTCGCTGGTCCTCGCCCACCGGAACACGCGTCGCGCCGTAGAGCAGGATGTCCGCCGTCTGAAGCACCGGATAGTTGAAGATTCCCGCGTTCACATTGTCTGGGTGGTGCTCCGATTTGTCCTTGAATTGCGTCATCCGCCCGAGCTCGCCGAACGGCGTCACCGAGGACAGGATCCAGGCCAGCTCGGTGTGCTCGGGCACCGCCGACTGCACGAAGAGCGTCGCGCGCTCCGGATCGACACCGCACGCCAGAAGCTCGATCGCGATGGCCCGCGCGCGCGCCGGCATCTGGGCCGGTTCGTAGGGCTGCGTGATCGCGTGGTAGTCGACGATGCAGTAAAAGCAGCGGTACTGGTCCTGCAAGGTGACCCAGGTCCGCACCGCGCCGAGGTAGTTGCCGAGGTGCAGCTCGCCGGTGGGCTGAATCCCGGAGAAAACAGTCTCCATCGTCTTCGCGTTGTTTAGACGCCACGGTCGGCGGGGTCAAGCACATCTCCTGGCGGCAATCCGGGGGGGGCGAACCGGCCCGGTCCTTGCTTGGTTCCAGGATCGTAGGTTAGGGTCCCAGCGGGCGATTTGCCCCCACAGGAGAATACCGATGAATCGCGGTCTATGGTTGGCCAGCGCCGGATTAGCGCTGGGTGTCGGATTGGTAGGTTCGGGTTGTTACGTGCGCCCATTCGGGCCGCCGGTGATCGTTGCCTCGCCTCCACCGGTCTATGTTGAACCGGCGCCGCAACCGCAGTACGCGCCGCCCCCGCCCCCGCCGGCCTATGAGCCGCCGCCGCCGCCGCCGCCGGCCCCCGTCGCCGACGCCACCCTTTACCCAACCACGCCGCCGCCCGATCCGATCCCGGAGTACCAGCCGCCGGCCCCGGGCTACGGCTACTACTGGGCGGCCGGATATTGGGACTGGACTGGTTATGACTGGTCCTGGAACGCCGGCTTCTGGGCCCCGCAGCGCGCGGGGTACGTCTACTTCGGGCCGCGTTTCGAGTTCATCGATGGGCGGCCGGTCTACTACCGGGCCTACTGGCAGGGGCCAGGCGGCTATCGCGAGTTCGGATATGGCTACGGCGGGCGCCCCGTTCCCGAGGCGTGGCGGGCGCGCCCGTCGGTGGAGCCCCGAGCCTGGCGGTCGAACGAGGTCCACAACAACGCCTGGCGAAGCCATCCCGGAGCAGCGGCCTGGCGTGGCGCCCCCCCGCGCGGCGAGATGCGGGCCGAGCCGGGACGTCGGGAGCCTGAACGCCGCATGGAGCCAGGACGCGCAGAGCCCGGCCGCATGGCGCCGGGTCGCGGAGAGCCCGGCCGTATGGAGCCGGGGCACGCAGAGCCCGGCCGCATGGAGCCTGGGCACGCAGAGCCCGGCCGCATGGCGCCGGGGCACGCAGAGCCCGGGCACATGGAGCCGGGTCGCGAAGGAATGCACGGAGAGCCGGGGCATGCCGGTGGGCCCCCCAGCGTGCACGGCGGGCCACCGCCCGCGCCCGCGGCCCACGCCGCACCGCCGCCCGCCGCGCACGCCGCCCCACCCGCGATGCACGCTGCACCGGCGCCCAGCGGCGGCGGCGGCGCGCGCAAGAAGAAATAGTGCTCAGAGAATGTACTGAGACAGATCCTCGTCCTTGAGGATCCCGTCGAGGCGCTCGCGCACGTAGGCGGCGGTGATTGGAATCGTCACCTCGCCCAGCGCGGGCGCCTCGAACGCCAGATCGTCCAGCACCCGCTCCATGATGGTGTGGAGCCGGCGGGCGCCAATGTTCTCCATGCGGGCGTTCACGGTGGTGGCGATGTGGGCGATCTCGGCCACCGCGTCGGCGTGGATCTCCAGCGTCACCTTCTCGGTGGCGAGGAGCGCGATGTATTGCTTGGTGAGCGCGTTCTCCGGCTCGGTCAGGATGCGAACGAAGTCCTGATCCGACAGCGACTCCAGCTCGACCCGGATCGGAAACCGCCCCTGCAGCTCGGGGATGAGATCCTTCGGCTTCGAGACGTGGAACGCGCCCGCGGCGATGAAGAGAACGTGGTCGGTCTTGAGGGGGCCGTATTTGGTCGAGACGGTCGAGCCCTCGACGATCGGCAGCAGATCGCGCTGGACGCCTTCGCGGGAAACGTCGGGACCGCCATGCCCGCCGCCTTCGCGGCCAGCGACCTTGTCGATCTCGTCGATGAAGATAATCCCGGACTGCTCGGCGCGGCGAATGGCGTCCTTTTGCAGGCGCTCCACGTCGATGAGCTTGGCCGCCTCCTCCTCCGTGAGCGCCTCCATCGCTTCGGGGAGCGGCAGGCGGCGGCGCTTGGTGCGCTTCGAACCCTGCGGCATCATGTCGCGGAGATTGAGGACCATCTCCTCCATGCCGGTGCCGGAAAAGACGTCGACGAAGGACTGGGGCGAATCGGCCGTATCGATCTCGACCATCCGATCGTCGAGCTTCCCCTCGCGCAGCAGGCGGCGGAGGCTCTCCCGGGTGGCGTTGTCCGGCGGCGACTCGATCGGCGGAAGTGGAATTGCTCCAGACGAAGAGCCAGCCGATCCGGCGGGCGGACGGGCGCGGGGCGTCGGGGGCAGCAGCACGTCGAGCAGGCGCTCCTCGGCGTTTTCCCGCGCGCGCGGGCGGAGGCGCTCGCGTTCTTCGTCGCGCAGCATCGATACCGCGGTCTCCGCCAGGTCGCGGACCATGGAATCGACGTCCCGCCCGACGTAGCCGACCTCGGTAAACTTGGAGGCCTCGACCTTGACGAACGGCGCGCCCGCCAGCTTGGCGAGCCGACGCGCGATCTCGGTCTTGCCGACGCCGGTCGGACCGATGAGCATGATGTTCTTGGGCGCGATCTCGTCGCGCATCGGCGGCGGGACTTGCTGCCGGCGCCAGCGGTTGCGCAGCGCCACCGCGACCGCGCGCTTGGCCGCCTTCTGGCCGACGATGTAGCGGTCGAGCTCCTCGACGATCGCCCGCGGTGTCAGATCCTGGCCGCGCTTGGCGGGGGACGGTGCAGACAGCGATCCCAGCGACATGCTCAAAGCTCCTCGAACGTTCGTGCCGCGTTGGTGTAGATGCAGATGTCGCCGGCGATCGCCAGCGACCGCTCCGCGATCTCGCGCGCCGAAAGCGTGGTGGCATCGAGCAACGCGCGGGCCGCCGCCAGCGCATAGGAGCCGCCCGAGCCGACCGCCGCGGCGTCGCCGTCCGGCTCGATGACGTCGCCGGTGCCCGACAGGAGAAGCGTCTTCTCGCGATCGGCGACCAGCAACAGCGCTTCCAGGCGGCGCAGGGCACGGTCGGTGCGCCAGTCCTTCGCCAGCTCCACCGCGGCGCGCGTCAGGTTGCCTCCGAATTCCTTGAGCCGAGCCTCGAACTTCTCGAAGAGCGTGATCCCGTCGGCGGCCGAGCCGGCGAACCCCGCCACCAGCTTTCCATCGTGGAGTCGCCGGATCTTACGGGCGGTCGACTTGACGACCGTGTTCCCCATCGTCACCTGGCCATCGCCGCCGACCACGACGTGACCGTTGCGCCGCACGACCAGGACGGTCGTCGATCGAATGCGGACGGCCTTCACGAGCCGGTCCTGGCGCGGGGGTGGCTCTTGTCGTAGACGGCCATCAAGTGATCGATGTCGACGTGCGCGTACCGCTGGGTGGTGCGCAGGCTGGCGTGACCGAGCATCTCCTGGATGGAGCGCAGATCGGCGCCTTCGCCCAGCAGGTGCGTGGCAAAGCTGTGGCGGAGGGCGTGAGGCGAGACCCGCGGCGTGCCGGTCCCGAGCTCGCGGCGCGCGAGCATCCGGCGCACCGCCCGCGGCCCGAGCCGCCGGCCGCGCCTGCTCAGAAACAGCGCCTGCAACGCGGCGCCCGTTCCGGTGAGGCGCAGGGGCCGGTGCTGCGCGTAGACATCCAGCGCCTGCCGCGCCTTGCTGCCGATCGGCACGATCCGATCCTTGCGTCCTTTGCCCTGGCGCACGCGCACGAATCCGCCGGCACCGTCGGCCTCGACGTCGCCGACGTCGAGCTGGCAGGCCTCCGAGACGCGCAGGCCGGCGCCGTAGATGACCTCGAAGAGCGCGCGCTCGAGCGCCGGAGCGCAGAGACCCGAGCTTGGGTCCGGCTCGCCGCCCTCGAGCAGTCGACCTACGTCGTCCTTGCCCAGGAACGTCGGCAGGTGCTTGGCGCGCTTGGGCGCGCGCAGGGCCGCCACGGGGCTCGACCCGCAAAGCCGCCGGCGCACCAACAAGCGAAAGAAGGCGCGCAGCGAGGAGAGCTTGCGTCCGATCGTCACGGCGTCGTTCCGTCCATGGAGCGAGGCAAGGTAGGAGCGGCACAGGATGACGTCAAGCTCCTCGAGCGCCGGCGCGCGCCCCAGCGTCGCACGGGCGAAGTCGCGGATCTCCCCGAGGTCGTGCAGGTAGGCGCGAACGGTGTGCTCGGAAGCGCGCTTCTCCGTTGTCAGGAACTGCCGAAACACCGCGATGGCCTTCTCCATGTCGCCCGATCGTAGCGCAGCGGCGGTCACCGCGCGAATCGGGTAGCCTGCCGCCGTGACCGCCACACCGGCCTGCCCCCTCTTCGGCCAATGCGGCGGCTGCCAGCTCCAGGACCTCGACTACGAGGCGCAGCTGGCGCTCAAGACCGATGAGGTCCGCCGGCTCTTCCCGGGGACCACCGTGGAGAGCTGCCTTCCGTCGCCACGCGCCTACGGCTACCGCTCCAAGCTGACGCCGCACTTCCCGCGCCCGCGGGCCGGTCGCGCGCCCGCGATCGGATTCGTGAAGGTGGGGTTCCCACCCCGCACCATCGACGTCCCGGCCTGCCCGATCGCGACCCCGGCGGTCAACGCGCGCCTCACCCTGCTGCGGGCGGAGGTGGTGGCCGAGTGGGACAGCTACCGGCGCGGCGCGACGCTGCTGGTTCGCGAGGCGTCGTCGGGCGTCACCGTCGATCCGCGCGCGGTCATCACCGAAGAAGTCGGCGGCCTGTCGTTGCAGTTCTCGGCCAGCGACTTCTTTCAGAACAACCCCTTCCTGCTGCCGCGCCTGGCCGCGTATGTCGCCGAGGTGGCAGGCGGCGGCGGCGCGCGCTTTTTGGTCGACGCCTACTGCGGCAGCGGTCTGCTGGGCCTGACCGCCGCGCCCGCTTTCGAGCGCGTGCTCGGGGTCGAGCTGTCCCCCAGCTCGGTCCGCTGGGCCCGCGCCAACGCGACCCGCAACGGGCGCCACAATTGCGATTTCCTGGCCGCCCAGGCCAGCGCGGTGTTCGCGGCCGTCCGCTTCCCGGGCGCCGACACCGCCATGATCATCGATCCCCCCCGCAAGGGCTGCGGCGACGATTTCCTGCGCCAGCTCGTCGCCTTCGCGCCGCGGACCATCGTCTACGTCTCCTGCAACCCCGAAACCCAGGCGCGCGACGTGGCGGCGCTGCGCGCGGCCGGCTACCACTGCCGGCACGTCCAACCGTTCGACATGTTCCCTCAGACCCGCCACGTCGAAGCGGTGGCGACGCTGGCGCGGGCCGGATGAGCGGCCGCTGGGGACCGGGCTGTCAGCAGCGGACAATGGCGGGAGTCTTGCCGCCGAATGCGGAAAGCAGGCGCACCATGTCCTTCGGATCGCTCGTATAGAGGATATCCCCGCGGGTCGCGGCGACGATCGCCACGTGGGCGTCACAGATATCGGTCGTCCGTGTCCGTCCACAAAGCTCTCCAACGGCCCGCGCGACGGAATCGAACGGAGCCAGGACGCAAAATGCGAGCGCCCGAGACAGCTGGGTCTGCGCGGGCGAGCCGCGCCAGACCTGGGCGAGCGCGGCGGTCGGTACCAGAACGTCTGCGCTCCTCGATGCCGCCAGCTTGAGCGCGCCCCAAAGAACACGATTGTTTCGCTCCAAGGCGATGAGGGCTCCCGAATCGAGGACGATCCGACTCACTTGCGTCGCCGACGTGTCTTCGGCTCCGCGGCGTGGAGCTCGGCCTGCGTGAGCGCCCCGTGCTCGGCCTCCCATTCGTCGACCACGCGCAAGAGCCCCTCCGCGCGGAGCTTGCGGCGCGCCGCATCCGCGAGCCAGGCCGACGTCGGTTCGTTGCCGGCCGCACGTCGAACGGCGCGTGCGAGCTTCTGATCGAAAGAGATCGCGAACCGGGCGACAGTCATATCGCAATATTACTGTCGTGTTCTAGATCGTCAAGGAACGACGGCTCCACGTCTTGCGTTTGATCCCGCAGACAGTTCCACGTGGTATTCCCCTCGTGGTGAGGCGCAGCGAGGTCGTGGTGGTGAGGCAAGGACCGGGCGGGCTCCTCAAGCCGCCGGTGCCGGCGTCTCGGGCGCTTCGGATGCCTCGGGCTGATCCCCGTCGGCGCTGTAGCCGCACGCTTCGTTGAGGCAACGGATGCGCGATCCCGACTTGCTGATCTTCTTGACCACGAACTTCGCCCCGCACTTGGGACAGGGTTCCGGAATCGGGCGATCCCACGAAACGAAGTCGCACTTGGTCTTCGAGTAGTTCGAGCAGCCGAAGAAGACTTTGCCGCGCTTGGAGCGTTTCTCGGTCAGGTAGCCGCCGCAGTCGGGCTTGGGACAAGCGACGCCCAGCGACAGCGGACTGGTGGTCTTGCAGTCCGGGTAGCGCGAGCAGGCCAGGAACTCCCCGAAGCGGCCGCGCTTCACCACCATGGGCGCGCCGCAGGCCGGGCAGATCTGATCAGACGGCCTGGTGGTCGCCACCACCTTGAGTGTCCCGTCGGCGTTTCGGATGTATTCCTTGGTGTTGCGGCACTCCGGGTAGCCGGAGCAGGCCAGGAAGTGGCCGTTGCGGCCCCACTTGATCACCATCGCCTTGCCGCACTTCTCGCAAACCTCGTCGGTCGCCTGTTCCTCGCGCTTGATGTCGCGCATCTCGATCTTGGCTTTTTCGAGATCGAGCTTGAACGGCGCATAGAAGCCTTCGAGCAGCTTCACCCAGTCGGCCTGGCCGTCCTCGACCCGGTCGAGCTGCTCTTCCATCTGCGCCGTGAAGTCGGTGCTGACGATGGCGGGGAAGCTCTTGACCAAGAGGCCATTGACCATCACGCCGAGCTCGGTCGGGTGCAGCCGGCCTTCGCGCTTCTCGACATAGCCGCGGTCCTGCACCGTCGACAAGATCGCCGCGTAGGTCGACGGACGCCCGATCCCCTTTTCTTCCAACTCCTTGACCAGCGTGGCCTCGGAGAAGCGCGGTGGCGGCTGGGTGAAGTGCTGCTCGGGCTTGGTCTCGATGAGGCGCAGCGGATCGCCCTCGTGCAGGTCGGGCAGCGCCGCGCCGGTCTCGTCCTCGTTGGCCGCGTCCTCGACGGTCTCCGCGTACACCTCCAGGAAGCCGGCGAACTTCATCACCTGGCCGCTGGCGCGCAGCTCGACCCGGCCGGCCGCGATGTCGATCGCGGTCTGGTCGAAGACGGCCGCGACCATCTGGCAGGCCACGAACCGGTTCCAGATCAGCGTGTAGAGCTTCAGCAGATCCTCGGTCTCGCGCGGGTCACGCCCGCCGCCACCGCCCGCCGCCCACAGCGCGCGAACCATCTCGGGATCGTACTTGAGCGAGGTCGGCCGGATCGCCTCGTGGGCGTCCTGCGCCCCCTTCTTGCTCTTGTAGACCACCGGCTCGGCTGGCAAGAACCTGGCGCCGTAGCGCTCGCCGATGAACACGCGCGCCTCGGTCACCGCGTCGTCCGAGATGCGGGTCGAGTCGGTACGCATATAGGTGATGAGGCCGACCGGCCCCTCTTCGCCCATCTCCACGCCCTCGTACAGACGCTGCGACAGGCCCATGGTCCGCTTGGGCGAGTACCGCAGTTTGCTCGACGCCTCCTGCTGCAGCTTCGAGGTGATGAAGGGCGGCGGCGGATTCTTGCGCCGCTCCTTGCGCTCGACGGCGGCCACCCGCAGCGCGGCGCTCTTGACAATGTCGACGGCCTCGCGCGCCTGCCCCTCGTGAACCAGCTCGATCTTCTTGCCGTCGAGCTTGGCGACCTTGGTGGTGAACGGCGGCGGCGTCGGTCCTTCCACCAGCGCTTCGACGGTCCAGTACTCTTCTGGCCGAAACGCCGTGATCTCCTGCTCGCGCTCGGCGACCAGGCGCACCGCCACCGACTGCACGCGCCCCGCTGAGAGGCCGCGTTTGACCTTGGTCCACAGCACCGGGCTGATCTGGTAGCCCACCAGGCGATCGAGGATCCGGCGCGCCTGCTGCGATTCGAACTTCTTCACGTCGAGCGCCATCGGCTTGCCGATCGCCTCCTGGATCGCCTTCTTGGTGATCTCGTTGAACAGGACGCGCTGGATGTTGGGGTTCGCGGACCGAACCTCCTCGGCGATGTGCCAGGCAATGGCTTCACCCTCGCGATCGGGATCGGGCGCCAGCAGCACGCGACCCACCAGCGCCGCCGCCTGCATGATCTCCGCGAGCACCTTCTTCTTGCCGTCGATGACCACGTACTCGGGCGCGAAGCCGTGCTCGATGTCGATGCCCATCGTCTTTTTGGGCAGATCCTTCACGTGGCCGACCGACGCCTTCACGATGTAACCGGCGCCCAGATACTTCTTGATCGTCTTCGCCTTGGCGGGGGACTCGACGATCACCAGCGAATTGGCTTCGTTCCGGCGCCCCCGCGGGCGAGCCGCCTCGACCTCTTCGACCTCGGCGGTGATCGCCTTGGCCCGCGTAGCCTTGCCGGTGGTCGCCTTGCCCGTGGGCGCCTTGCCCGTGGGCGCTTTGGCCTTGCTCGCCTTGGCAGAAACTGGGGTCGCAACCTCCGCCTTCGCCTTGCTCGCCTTGCTCGCCTTGGCGGGAGCCGACTTCACGGTGCCCGGCGCCGCGGCGGCCGATTTTGCCGTCGAGGCCTTCTTCGTCCTCGCCTCCGTCTTCGCTTTCGCCGTCGCCCCGTCGGCCGTCGCCGGGTTGGCCGCTGCGGCGGGCAAGCTTGCACCGTCCACCATGTCGACCGCCGTTTTCTTGCTAGTTGGCATGAACCGCCTCGCGTGAGATGCCGTAAAGGCCGCCCGGTCTCCGAACAATCCACCCCCCGAGCTCGGCCTCGGCAATCAGGGCCAGCGCCGCCGGCAGCGAAAGCGTGAGCCGACGGGCAAGCTCAGCCGCGCCCGCTTCGCCGCGGTCGAGCGCGACGACCAGCTTCTCGAACGGAGGTGGCGGAGCCGCCGGTGCCGGCGCGGCTTCGCCGGCCAGTGCCCGACCGAGCTCGGCCGCGTCGCGAACGACGTGGGCCCGTCCCGCCGCGATGAGACCGTCGGTCCCCGAGCTACCGGGAACGGCGTAGAGCCGCCGCCCGAGCTTCGCGGCCAGCCGCGCGGTCACCAGCGCGCCGGACGCCAGCTTCGCCTCTACGACCAGCACCGCCTCGGCCAGCGCCGCGACGATCCGATTGCGCACCGGGAAATGCCCGCCCCGGGGTGGCGTGCCGGGCGGATATTCGGACAGGAGACCCCCGGTCGCGGCGATATCGGCGAACAGGGTGGCGTGCCGATCCGGGTAGACGACATCGACCCCGCAGCCGAGGACCGCAAAGGTTGCGCCGCCGGTCTGGAGGGCGCCGCGATGCGCGGCCGCGTCGATCCCCAGCGCGCCACCGGAGACGATGGCGTATCCCCGGCGCACGGCGGCCGCAGCCAGCTCGGCGGCCAGCCGGCAACCGACCACGGTCCCGGCTCGGGCGCCGACGATCGACAGCGCCGGTTGGTTGGGATCGGGCAGGCGACCGCGGACCCAAAGCACCCGGGCCGGGCTTGGCATCCGGGTCAGCACGACGGGAAATTCCGGCTCACCGGTCAGGATTCTGCGGGCAACGCTCGGTTCGAAGGGCACGTCCAGCCAGGGTCTTGTCGGCGACGAGCGCCTGGGGTTGTGCCTCGTGAGACCGGACATCGTGAGCCGATGCTGATAGCTCCGCCGCCGACCGCGGTCAAGCAACCAGCCAATCGACCCAGTGAATTCAATTACTTACAACGCGCGCTGGGTGCAACTCCAGATCACGGAGAATCCGATCGGCGCCTCGGGCCAGCAGGCGGCGGGCCAGATCGGCGCCCAGCGCGGCGGCGTCCTTCGGCGGGCCGGCCACGGTCTCCGCGATCATTTCCGAGGCATCGGGGCGGCCGACCAGGCCCGCCACCGTGAGCCGACCGTCGGCGAGCGTGGCGTAGCCGGCAACCGGCGTGCGGCAGCCGACGCCCAGGCCAGCCAGGAGGGCCCGTTCCGCGGCGACGGTCGTCTCGGCTGTGGGGTCGGAGAGCGCGCGGCAGAGCGAAACGACCCGTGTGTCGTCGGCGCGGGCCTCGAGCGCGAGCGCGCCCTGTCCGATGGCCGGCAGCATGCGCGCCGGATCGAGACGCTCGGCGATGCGCTCGGCAAATCCCAGGCGGTCGAGACCGGCCGAAGCCAGCACGGCGGCGTCGACCACCCCTTCGCTGACCTTGCGCAAACGCGTGTCGACGTTGCCGCGCAGGATCTCGATCTCGAGATCGGCGCGCGCGGCGCGCAGCTGGCAGACGCGCCGCAGGCTCGAGGTCCCGACGCGACATCCGGATGGCAGGGCGTCCAGGCCGGCGCCGGTTCGGCTGACGATCGCATCGCGCGGATCGGCCCGCTTCGGCACGGCCACGATCGCCAGCCCCGCCGCCAGATCGGTGGGGACGTCTTTCATGCTGTGAACCGCCAGGTCGACGTCGCGCGACAAGAGCGCGTCCTCGATCTCCTTGACCCAGACGCTCTTGCCGCCGAGATCCACGACCGGGCCGGTCTGGCTCCGATCCCCGGCGGTGACGATGATCCGCTCGCTCACCTCCAAGCCCGGGTGCGCCGCGCGCAGCAGGCGCCCGATCTCCGCGGCCTGCCAGCGCGCCAGCGCGCTGCCGCGCGTGCCGATGACGATCGTCTGGCCAGCGGTCAACGCCCGGCCACCTTCTTGTCGTCCAAATTGCGCGCCGCGGGCACTTCGTCGTCTTCGGATTCGGGCTCGGTCGCCGTCGCCGTCGCGACCTGGAGCTCGAACAGCCGTTGCACCGCCGTGACCAGCGACAGGCCGTCGGTGTCGTCGTTGCGCAGCGCCATCTGCGGCGCGTGGAGCAGCTTCTTGGCGATCCCGTCGGCCAGGTCGAGCAGCGCGCGGCGCTCGCGCTCACCGAGCCCGGGCATCGTCGCGGAGATCCGGCTGGCCTCGGCTTGCGCCACCCCGAGGACATGGGCCCGGAGCGCCGTCACCGTCGGTGCCAGCTGGCGACCGCGCCAGGCCTTCACGAATCGATCGACCTCTTGCTCGACGATCGCCTCGGCGTCCGCCGCTTCGCTCTTGCGGCCTTCGCGGTGCTCGTCGGCGACCTTCTGAAGATTGTCGATGTCGGCCAGGTAGACGCCGCCGAGCTTGCCGGCTTCGGGTTCCACGTCGCGCGGGACGGCGATGTCGAGCAAGAAGAGGGGCCGGCCGCGGCGCGCGCGCTGGACCTGCGCCAGCATCGCGTGGGTCAGCACCGGCCGCTGGGCCCCCGTCGAGGCGATCACGATGTCGGCCCGGGTGAGCGCACCGCTCAGGTCGCTCCAGTCGCTGGCGGTCGCGCCGAAGCGCTTGGCCAGCTCGTCGGCCCGCGCGCGGGTCCGGTTGGTCACCGTCAGCGTCGCGCCGTGCGTGCGCAGCGTGCGCGCCGCCAGCTCCGACATCTTCCCCGCGCCGACCACCAGCACCTGGCGTCCCGCGAAGTCCCCGAAGACCTGCCGCACCAGCTCGATCGCGACCGAGCTGACCGAGACTGGGTTGCGCGCGATGGCGGTTTCGCGCCGCACCCGGCGCGCGACCCGGAACGCACGCTGGAAGCAGGCGTTGAGCACGGCCCCGGAGCTGCCGCCCCGCTTGGCCGTCTCGTGCGCCTGCTTGGTCTGACCGAGAATCTGCGGCTCGCCGAGGACCAGCGAGTCGAGGCTGGAGGCGACCCGGAAGAGGTGCTGGACCGCGTCGGTGTCGCGTCGTTCGTAAAGGTGCGCCCCCAGCTCCAGCGACGTCACGCCGGCCCGCAAGGCCAGCACCTCGGCCAGGTCCTGCGCCGCGCGGTCGGCGTCCTCGACCGCCGCGTAGATCTCCACCCGGTTGCAGGTCGAGATCAGCGCCACCTCGCGCACGGACGGCAACGCCGCCAGCTCGGCAAGCGTGGTGTCCATCGCCTCGGGAACGATCGCCAGCCGCTCGCGCATGGCGACCGGTGCCGTCCGATGCGAGACACCGATGACGAGAACGTCGATGGCCGAGGTGCCCATCCGTCACGCCGCGTGCCGCAGGAAGTAGGTGGCGAGCACCAGCATCGCGCCGCCGAACCCCCCCAGCGTCAACCAGGCCGCGCGCCGCCCGCGCCACCCGGCGCCAACCCGTGCCACCAGCAGGATGCCGAAGGCGATCCAGGTCGCGACCGCGAAAAGGTACTCGGGACGCAGCGCCGTCGCGTGCCGGAGGAGCCCCAGCCGCGCGACCCACATCGCCCCGGTCACGATGGCGACCGTGAAGATCGGGAATCCGATCGACACGCAGCGAAGCGCCAGCCGGTCCAGCGTGTCGAGCGGCGTCCCCTGCCCCATCACGCGACCGAACTGCTTGCGTTTCAGCTGCCGGTCCTCGATCAGATAGAGGAACGCCAGCACGGCGGCCAGCGCGAAGACCGCCACGCCGATGCTGGCCAAAAGCACGTGCGCGCGGCCGAGCGAGCCCATCGCCGGCGCGTCGGCCTCGGCCGGCACCACCCGCGCCAGCACCAGCAGCGCCAGCGCCGCCGGCACCGCGAACGCGCCCGCCGCCGCCAGCCGGTAGCGCAGCGTCGCCAGGAAGTAGCCGGCCGCGATCAGGAACGCCACCAGCGACATCGCCTCGGGCGTCGACGAGATCGGGTTCACCCCGTGGATGCAGCGCGCGCCGACGTCCACGAAGTGGAGCAACAGGCCCAGCGCCAGCACCAACCGGCCGACCTTGTCGGCCGACGTGCGTAGACCGAGGAGGTAGCTGAGGTAGATCGTGGCCGCGAGCGCGTAAACCCCGATCTCGACCGCCGTCAAGGTCGCCACACCTGAGATCTACCATGTTCCGGCAATTCGACCCGTCGACCGCCCTGGCGTGTTCGTCGACGCGCAGGCTTGGACACGGCACCCCGGCGTGCTAAGCCATGCGCATGGCAAGCGAGAACATCGTCGAAGTCACCGACTCGAACTTCCAGACCGAGGTCCTGGGCTCGAAGATCCCCGTACTGGTGGACTTCTGGGCCGCCTGGTGTGCCCCCTGCCGCGCCATCGCGCCGCACGTCGAGGCCCTGGCCAAGGACTACGACGGCAAGGTCCGCGTCGGGAAATGCGACATCGACTCGAATTCGGAGGTCGCGTCGCAGTACGACATCCGGAGCATCCCCACCCTGCTGGTTTTCAAGGATGGGAAGGTCGCCGGTCAGGTCGTCGGTGCGGTGCCGCGCGCCAAAATCGAAGACATGATCAAAAAGACGCTCTAGCCGTCCCGGCCTAAAGAAGGCGCCTACGCCTCGAGGGCGACGGGCAGACTGGGGCCGTTCGCGATCACGATCTCGCCGGAAAGCGAATCGCCTGCCCGCACGGCCGCCAGGTCCGGCAACAGCGGATAGCCCGCCGGCGCCACCACCGTCACGCCCCGACGGCGCGAACCGAACAGCGATCCCCATCCGACGTATCCGAAGCCGCAGAGGAACAGGCAGAGGAACGGGATCGAGATGAAGTGGCGGTGGTCGATCGCGACGCCGATCGCGATCACGAAGTAGGCGGCCATCGTCAGCTCGATGAACGGCGTCACCGACTTGGCGGCGCGGTACTTGTTGCTCGACCAGCTCTCGAGCCTGCCGCGAATGCCGTGCTTGGGGGTGCGCACGAACTCGGTCTCGCGCCCGAGCAGGGCTTCCAACACGGCCCGCGATTGGTTGACGCACAGGCCGATGCCGATCGACATCACCAGCGGCAACCGCTTGAGCGCCGCCCAGGCAAACCGCGGCTTCTCGTCCGGGTTGCGCAGGAGCGCGATCTCGCGCTGCGAGGCCAGGTAGAACGACGCCACCGACAGGGTCGTCCCGAAGAAGAGCGGCAGATCGATCATCAGCACTTCGCGCCAACCGTGGTGCGTTCGGAGCGCCAGGTTCGGCAAGAGTAGGATCGACAGCACCCACAAGAGCGGATAGGCGAGGTTGTTGGTGAGATGGAAGAATGCTTCCGATCGCTGCGCGAAGGTGGCGTTCGACCGCAAGATCGTCGGCAGGAGCTTGAGCGCCACCTGCACCGAGCCCTTGGCCCAGCGGAATTGCTGCGACTTGAAGGCCGACATCTCGACGGGCAGCTCGGCGGGCGCCGCGATCTCGGGCAGGTAGACGAACTTCCAGCCGCGCAGCTGCGCCCGGTACGAAAGGTCCATATCCTCTGTCAACGTGTCGTGTTGCCAGTCGCCCGCATCGGCGATGGCCGCCCGCCGCCACAGGCCGGCGGTGCCATTGAAGTTGAAGAAGCGCCCCGACCAGTTGCGGCCGGCGTGCTCCATGATGAAGTGACCGTCGAGCATCAGCGCCTGGACTTCAGTCAAGGCGCTGAAGTCGCGGTTGACGTGCTCCCAGCGGCACTGCACCACCGCCACGCGCGGATCGCTGAAGTGGTCGATGGCCCGTTCCAGGATGTCCGGCAGCGGCAGGAAGTCGGCGTCGAAGATCAGGATGAACTCCCCCTTCGCCGTGTGTAGCCCGTGCTGTAGCGCGCCCGCCTTGAATCCGCTGCGGTCGGTCCGGTGGATGTATTCGACGTCGAGCTCGGGGTAACGCTGCCCGAGCTCGGCGATCTTTCGCTGGCAGATCTCCTGGGTCTCGTCGGTGCTGTCGTCGAGAACCTGAATCTGGAACCGGTCGCGCGGGTAACGGATGGTGGCCACCGCGTCGAGCAGCCGCTCGACCACGTACATCTCGTTGAAGAGCGGCAGCTGGACCGTGACCGCGGGCAGCTCCGAGAACCGTCCCAGCGGGCGCGGTCGGTTATGGCGATTCCGGTAGTAGTGCCAGACCAGCGAGCTGCGATGAAACCCGTAGAAGGCCAGGATCAGCAGAACCGTCAGGTAAGTCCCCACCACCAAACCCGAAATCGTCATGGACCCACTCTAAAGATTCAAATGTCACCGAATTGTAATTCGTTGTGTTTCTTTGTGCGCAATGTGGGTGTGAGGAGGGAAAAGTAACCGCTCAGCACCCCGCCGTGTAACGCGACGGCGGAGACCAGGTTACGGGACGACAGACGACGAGAGCTCGCGCGGGATCAAAACAAGTACATGACCCGGAGGCGGGCGCTGTACATGTCGTCGTCGTAGGGAGCCGCCTTGGAATTTGCGAAGTGCGACTTGGCGTAGCCGACCACCAGTTTGACGAAGAGCTGCCGGTAGAAGAGGTACTGGACCGCACCGAACGTCTGCAGGTTCGACGAACGCTCGTAGACGTTCGTTGCGGTGTCGATGAATAGGTCGTGGGCGCTCGCGAAGTTGGCGCCTGCGCCGATGAGCAAGTTCGGAACGCTGTTGGGCGCAGGGGCGGCATCGACGAATCCGCCGTAGCTGAGCCTATTTCCGGAGGCGGTCAGGTTCTCGCCGCCAACCGAATTCGCGTCCACCACGTCGATGACGGCGGCACCGATGTTCGCGCCGAATTCGATGTACGGTGCGACGACGATCTGCGCGGATCCGGCTACCCCGCGTTTGCGCTGATCGTTCTTGGCCATCGGAGACGGATCCTGGGCAAATGCCCATGAAATTTCGGCCGCCGCCCTCAGCTTGAGCCATCCCACGTCGAAGATGACCGCAGGACGGCCACCGACGTGATTCAGCAAATCGTCGTTGCCCCACTGGCCGAGCAGCTCGACCCGAAACGAGGGAACCGGATAGAGATGAAGGGCGACGTTTCCCGGACCGGCCGGCCGGTTGAACAGATACTCGGCGTTGTAGAGCTGGGGCACCGAGAGCGCGGGGTTGGTCCCGTCATAGGCGCCGATGCGCTCGTCGGTGTTGAGATCCAGGCCCATCCCGAGGGGATAGACGTCGAACGCTTGAAAGCGCCCGATGGTGACGTCCCATTTCTGCCAGACGCCTGTCCGGACCCAGACATCATCCGCGTCGACGATCCCCTGTGTGGGTTGAACATCCAGTTGATCCTTGTTGGCGACGATCTCCGCCTGACCCTGCACGAACCAGGTGCCGTTCGTGTAGGTCGGCGTGACCCGCAACAGGAACCGGCCCTGCTGAAAGAGGGTCGTGCTGTGGGGGGACAGGTTCGGCCCGCCCAGCCGGGTCAGCTTGTAGTCGTTGTCGAGCCAGCCGTATCCCGAAAAGCCGATCCCGGTGCGCGGCATATAGGGCCACTGCAAGCCTTGCATGTCGAGCCAGAGCGGGCCGCCGTAAAGCCCGCGCGTGTAGGGCTCGGGATAAGCGGACGCCGGCAGCTCCTCGACCACGCCCGGAACGACATTGACTGCGGAATCAGCCGGCTCCGCCGACGCAGCCGCTCGGACCGCCGACGATGACCGGACCGCCGCGGGCGCGCCGGCTCCCGACGACGGCGTGTCATCCGAGAAGGGATCCGCGTCGCTCGCCCATGCGCACCGGCCGGCCGCCAGCGCAAGCAGCACTGTGAGCGCGACGAAGAAAGAGTTGGAAGCGAGCTTGGATCTGGGTCTCGCGCTCATCGGCCGGCTTCGTCGCTCATGGGGTCACCATGAAGTAGTCCGTCAGTCCGCAACCGGTGCCGGAGCTGCTGGCGCAAATCGTGGTGGCGGCCGCGGAACTCGGCGCGACGATCACGTTGATCTTTCCGGTTTCGGTCGCCCATTGGTTGCCGCTGGTCCAGTACTTCAGATCCTTCACCCGAAGGGGGATCGTGATGCGTTTGGCATCTCCAGTCGTCCCCTGGGCGGCAAGGGAGACCCGGTGGAACCCTTTCAGCTCCTTGTAGGTCGCCGGGTTGCGCTTCGCGCTTGCCGAGCTCGGGTACTGAACGAACAGGAACACGGTTTCGGTGCCGGCGACCGCGCTATTGTTGTGGACGTCGACGGTGACGTTGACGACCCCGGTTGTCGGAACCGTGGAGCAGGGCACCTGGAGGTTGTCATAGGTGAAGGTCGTGTAGGAAAGACCGTATCCGAACGAAAAGGCTCCCATGGTCGGATCCAGCTTGGTCTTGTTGTTGTCGAAGTAGCGATACCCGGACAGATAGTCCATGGCGGTGGTGCCGCCCGAGCTGGCGAATGCCGGCCAGTCCGCCGGGTTGGAATCCCAGGTGAGCGGGAGCTTGCCGCTGAAGTTCACGTCGCCGAACAGCAGCCGTCCGAGCGCCTTTCCGCCGACCATCCCCGGGTACCAGGCCATGACCACGGCGGGCACGCTCGAGATCCACGGGGTCACGTCGATTACGCTCCCCCCTTCGAGCACGACGACCATCGGCTTGCCAAGCGCCGCCACGCTGGAAATGAGGGCGTTCTGACCGCCGGCCACCTTCGGATCGAGGCCCATGTTGACGGTGTGGGACGTCGACGAGATGCCCCCCGTCGTGCGATCGCCGGCGCCGGTGTACTCTTCCCCTTCGTCCCCAGGCGTGAGACCCGCGATCACGACGGCGAAGTCGAAGCCCGCAGATTGAGCGGCCGCCGCCGTGTTGTATGCGGCCACGGCGATTCCAGCCGCGTCGGCTTGAATACCGGCCAGGGGACCGACGCTCTTGCCGGGATCGGAAAACACACGGCTCGACCCGTCATCGCCCGTGCGGACGTTGGTCGTGAAGTCCAGGGTGCAATTCAACGTGCCCGCCTTGGTGCCCGCCTGGCAGGTGTCCTGGCTGTTGGTCTCCTGAAGCGAATACGACACGTTCGCACCGATGACGGCGATTTTCTTGACCGTCGACCGGTTGATCGGCAGCGTGTTATTGGCGTTCTTGAGCAACACCATCGACTCCTCGGCGGCCTGCTGGGCGACGTCGATGTGGCTCTTGGAAAGGACCGGATCGACCTGATCGTTTTTCGTGATGCTCGCGTCTGAGTTCACGTTGTAGGCCGTAAACGGCGTCCTCAGCCCAAACCCGCTGGTCTTGTCGACCTTGAAGCGGTATTTCTGCTCCAGGATGCGCGCCGTCGAAGTGACGAGCTGCGAGTCCTGCAGACCGCCCGACGTCACCAGATTGGTCAGTGTCGAGTAGTTGTAGCGCCAAGGGAGTTCCATATCGAGCCCGGCGTTTACCGCTTGCTGAGCGGTGGGCTGCAACGTGTTGGCCGCCGGAAAGGGAACGCTGTTGCCGTTCGGCATCGCCCACCAATCTGAGAGAACGAAACCTTTGAATCCGAAGTCGGTCCGGAGAAGATCGGTCAGCAGGTGGGAGCTTTGGGTCGCGTGCGTCCCGTTGACCGCGTTGTACGAGGCCATGATCGCGGCGACGCCGCCCTCCTGGACGATCATCTCGAAGTGCCGCCCGTAGATTTCCCGCAATGTTTGCTCGTCCATGGTGGCGTTGGCGGTCTCGCGTCCGTCCTCGATGTTGTTCGCGGCGTAGTGCTTCACGCAGGCGGCGCCATACTGCTGGACGCCGGTCACGAACGCGCTGCCGAGCCGACCCAGCAGGAACACGTCCTCGCCGTAGGTCTCTTGCGCCCGACCCCAGGCCGGGTGACGCAGAATATTCACCGTCGGGGCGAGCAGCATCGTGTTGCCGGAGGCCAGCAGCTCGTCGCCGATCGCCTCGCCGATCTGGTACTCGAGCGCCTCGTCGAACGCGGCGCCGCGCGCGATGGCGACCGGGAACGCGGTCGAGTAATCGCTCTTGTTGTCGGCGTTGGCGTTGAGGTTCACGCC
>Ga0209863_10000375_pt1 | contig 24067 bp, 20 predicted proteins | sample OrgsoiDNA2013046_FD_185796 | JGI IMG/M metagenome (GOLD analysis project Ga0209863, IMG submission 185796) | Permafrost soil microbial communities from the Arctic, to analyse light accelerated degradation of dissolved organic matter (DOM) -... | ecosystem: Environmental > Terrestrial > Soil >...
GAGGCGCTGGTCAGCGACGGCCTCCACGTGGGGGACGACGTGATCGTCGATCCACCCGCCGGTCTGCAGCCGGGCTCGCAGATCGCGGCGACGCGCTAGGGCCTCAAACCCCGATCCGCTGCAAGTCGAGGATCGGCGCGCCGTCGGTGCGCGCGTTTGTCAGATCGACCAGGCAGTCGAGCGACCAATCCTCGTCCCCTTCCGCGTCGATGAGGGCCTGCTGCGCCCGGAAATGGCGCGGCGCCGTCTCGTCGATACGCGTTCGGTCGGGACGCCGGGCCTCGGGGGTGGTGAGCAGCTCCGTGTGCTCGGCCCAGAACGGCGCCATCGCGGCGACGAACCGCTCGGCGGTCCAGGGCTCGGCGACGCCGGGCGCGACCAGGCGGACGGCGGACGGGTAGTCGCGCCGGGCCAGCGCGCGCACCAGCTTGTGCATCTCGACGCGGATGGCGGCCATCACCGCGCGGCGCTCGGCGACGGGATCGACCGCCGGCTGGGCGGCGGGCTTGGCTGCCCGTCGCGCCGGATCGCTGAGACCCTCCCACTCCTCGAGCAGGCTCGAGTCGACATCGCGCAAAAGGGACCGAAGATAGGCCAGGATCTCCAGCACCGGCTCGGTGCGCGCCGCCGCGGGGACCGTCTGCTCCAGCACCCGAAACACCTGCGAGAGGTGGCGCAGCAGCACCCCCTCGCTGCGTTCGATCCCGAGATCGCGCACGTAGTCGTCGAAGCTGGTGAAGCGCTCGTACATCTCTCGGGCGATCGATTTCGGGTGCACGTTCGCCTCGCCCACCCAGGGATGTCGCCCCGCGAAATCGTTGAAGGTGGCGTAGATGAAATCGCGGTTCGGCTTGGGCCACTCCAGCGTCTCGAGCTCGGCGATGCGCTGCTCGTACTCGACACCCGCGGCTTTCATCTCCGCCATTTTCTGGGTCTTGACCTGATCGAGTTGCTTGCGCAATACGGCATCCGGATCCTCGACGATCGCCTCGACCAGCGACAGAACGTCGAGGGCATAGGTCGGCGCGTCGCGGTCCAGCACCACCAGCGCCTCCAGCAGATATAGCGACAGCGTCTGGTTCAGCGAGAAATCGCGCTGCAGCTCGCCGCTCACCTCCACGACACGACCGCGCACCGTCTCGGTCGGCACGACGTCGATGAGACGCGCGCGCCGCAAGGTCCGAAACGCGGCCGCGGCCCGCCGGCGCTCCGCGCGCTTGTCGCGGGGGCCCCCGTGCGAGCGCCCGATGATCGAAACCAACCGCTTGTACCCCCCGCCCTCGGTCCGCGACTGGAGGCAGTTGAGCAGCACGCCGTGGCTGACCTCGAAGCGGGACGCGAGCGGCTCCGGCGTCCCGTCGATGAGACGCTGGAACGTCCCGCGATCCCAGTGGACGTACCCACGCGTGGGTGGCTTGTGCGGCACCACCTTCTTGCCGGCCGCCTGCTTGACGGCGAGCCGCTTGTTTTCGATCGCGTGCGCGGGCGCCTGGGCCACCACGTAGCCGCGCTCGTCGAAGCCCTTTCGACCGGCCCGCCCGGCGATCTGATGGAGATCCCGCACCCCGAGGATGCCGGTCTTCTCGCCGTCGTATTTGCAGAGCTGCGTAAACAACACGGTCCGGATCGGGATGTTCACGCCGACGCCCAGCGTGTCGGTGCCGCTCACAACCTTGAGCAGCCCCTGCTGCGCCAGCCGCTCGACCAGTAGCCGGTACTTGGGCAGGAGCCCCGCGTGGTGGATGCCGATGCCGTGCCGGAGAAACCGCTGGAACTCCTTGCCATACGGCGAATCGAAGGCCGCGCCCACCAGCGCCGCGCGCAACGCTTCTTTCTCGACCTTGGTCGACAGATCGACGCTCATCAGGTTTTGCGCTTCGTCGGCCGCCCCCCGCTGCGTGAAGTTGACCAGATAGATCGGCGCGCGCCCGGTCGTCACCAGGTCGGCGATCGTCTCGTGCAGCGGTGTCTCCCGGTACTCGAACTCGAGCGGAACCGGACGTTCGCGCCCGCGCACCACCGCGACCTCACGCTTGGTCAGCGCGGCGAGACCGTCGGTGATGACCCGGAGATCGCCGAGCGTGGCCGACATGAGCAGGAACGTCGTCTGCGGCAGGCAGAGCAGCGGCAACTGCCAGGCCATGCCGCGCTCGCGATCGGCGTAGTAGTGAAACTCGTCCATGATCACGTAGTCGGCCTGGGTCGCGGCGTCGCGCAGCGCCATGTTCGCCAGGATCTCGGCGGTGCAGCAGAGGATGGGCGCGTCGCGGTTGATGCTGGCGTCGCCCGTCAGCATGCCGACCTTCTCGGGCCCGAACAGGCGGCAGAGATCGAAAAACTTCTCGCTCACCAGCGCCTTGACCGGCGAGGTGTAAAACGATCGCTTCCCTTCGGCCAGCGCCTTGAAATGAAGGGCCGCGGCCACCAGCGACTTGCCCGAGCCGGTCGGCGTGTTGAGCACCACGTGCTTGCCGGCCAGCAGCTCCAGGAGCGCCTCTTCCTGCGCCGGATAGAGCTCGATCCCCGAGGCGGCCACGAACGACACGAACTGCGCCAGGATCTCGTCCGCGCCTGCGCCCCGGCCCGGCAGAAGCGCCGAGAGCGGCGGTGGTGGAATCGATTCGACGGTTGAGGTCATCTCGCGGCGCCGCGCGCCGCGAGATCAGTCTGCAACAGAAACGTCCGCCGTGGAGCCGGCGTCGGCGTTTTGGCCGCAGGGCGGGTTGGGCGCCCCCGGCGTGCCGAAGCTGGCCGCCGTTCCGAAGGGCGTGCTCGCCGCACAGATCCGCCTGGTCCCCGGGTCGACGACCAGCGCGTGACCGGTATAGGCGTCGCCGAGCGTGCCCCACGAGACCTTGTCGAGCACGACGCCCGACGCGCAGACGCCGACGCAGATCGAGACCTGGCCGTCGGCGTTGTTCAAGATCAGCTTGGTGCCATAGGCCCCCTCGACCGGTGCCCCGCCGTTCTTGGCGGGATCCGCCGACTGGCCGTAGAGGCGCAGACCCCCCGGCGCGATCGAACCGGTCGCCACGGCCAGATCGACGGAGGCGTTCGCCAGATGGAGCCCGGAAAGATCGAGCCAGTCGGCACCCAGATTCGCGATCTCGATCCATTCCCGCCCCAGATCGTCGCCGGCCGGATTGACCAGCAGCTCATCGATGACGAGCTCGCCGACACGGGGTGCCCGCACGGATGGCGCGTCGGCCCGGGCATCCTGCGACGGCGTCGCGTCTTCGCGCGGCGCGCGGGCATCCGCGCTTGTTCGCGCGTCCACGTTTGCTCCCGCGTCCGCGGCGGTCCTCCGGCTCGCGTCGGGTGGCGGAGAGCCAGCGTCGAGAGATCGGACGGCGTCCCCGGCCATCCCGGCGTCGCGGACGGCCACGATCGGTCCAGCGGTCGGGTTTTCCGCGTCGTCCGTTGCGGCACGCTTCCGCGGCGCGATCGCGCCCGGAACACACCCGCCCTCGAGAACGACGAGGGCGACGACCGCCGCCAGGCCCACCCCGCACGCACCGCTTCGAAACATGCTCCCTCTTCGGCAGCTCGCCGGGGGAGTTGTTCCGACTAGGAGGGCGTTGCCGTAAGGCAACGGTGAGCGAAGCGAACCATGCCCGACGACGTGTCGCCCGAAGGCGACCTAACGGCGCAGGTGACGTTCGAGCGTCTTGTAGGCCTCGGTGAGGCGCTGCGTGAGATCGGTGGCGGCGCGCTGTTGCTCCGGCGTTTCCGCGTGGAGGTCCGGATGGTACTTGCGCATGAGCCGCCGGTACGAGCTGCGCACGGTCTCGAAATCCGAGCCCGGCCGGATCTCCAGCGCGGCGTAGGCCTTGCGAATCGCCTCGTCACCGGCCGCTGTCCGCCGCGGCGCCGAGCGGGGTGGCGGCCCCCGCCGGCCGTGCATGGCCTGCTCGACCTCCTCGCGCGCCTGGCGCCGGCGCTCGATCTCGGCCGCCAGCTCGGCGTCGGAGAGCGACGACACGTCGCCGCCGTAGTCGCGCAGATCGTCGCTGTCGTCGACCTGCGCGGCCTTGTCGAGCAATGAATTCAGCTCGGATCGCGCCAGATCGATGAGCCGCTTGCCGATGCTCATTTCCCGCCGGCCCCGCCCTCCGCGAAGAGGCTCACGCCATCCATCTCGGGCGGCGCCGCGATCCCCATCGCCTCGAGCAGCGTCGGCGCGACATCGGCCAGCCGCCCCCCACTGCGCAACGCACGAACCGGTTTTCCGCCGACGACGATGAACGGGACCGGGTTCATCGTGTGCGCGGTGTGGGGCTGGCCGGTCACTGGATCAATCATCTCCTCGCAGTTGCCGTGGTCGGCGGTGATGAAGACGGTCGCCTCGACCGCCGCCGCGGCCGCCACGATCCGGCCGATGCAGCCGTCGATGGTCTCCATCGCGCTCACCGCCGGCTGGAGCTTGCCGGTGTGGCCGACCATGTCGGGATTGGCGTAGTTGACCAGGATGAACGTCGGACCGCCCGGCTTGAGCGCCTCGACGACGCCGTCGGTCACCGGCACCGCCGACATCTCGGGCGCGAGATCGTAGGTCGCCACCTCCCGGTTCGACGGCACCAGCTTGCGCTCTTCGCCGGGGAACGCCTGCTCGTTGCCGCCGTTGAAGAAGTAGGTCACGTGCGCGTACTTCTCGGTCTCGGCGGTGCGGAGCTGCGAGACGCCGTGCCTCGACAAGACCTCGCCCAGGATCATGTGCAGGCTCTGGGGCGGAAACGCGGCCGGCACGTCGACCTTGGCGTCGTACTTGGTCATGGTGGCGAAAGCCGCCAGCTTGGGACGACGGCCGCGATCGAAAAACGGGAACCCGTCGTCGCCAGCGCTGAGCGCGAGCGTGAGCTGGCGTGCGCGGTCGGCGCGGAAGTTGTAGAAAAAACAGGCGTCGCCGTCCTTGATGACCGCGCGCGGCTTGCCATCGCTCCCCTTGGCGAGCAGCGGCGTCACGAACTCGTCGGTCAGCTCCTTGTTTCCGCCGGCGCCCGCGTAGCCCGCCTCGACGGCGGCGGCGAGATCGTCGACCAGCTGGCCCTCGCCGCGGGTGAGCATCTTCCAGGCGATCTCCAGCCGGTCCCAGCGCTTGTCGCGATCCATCGCGTAGTAGCGCCCGACCGCCGAGCAGAGCTCGCCGACGCCGATCTCGCCCAGCTTCTTGCCGACCTGGCGCAGATAGCCGGCGGCCGATCGGGGCGGCGTGTCGCGGCCGTCGAGAAACGCGTGCCAAGCCACCTTGGTGAACCCGCGCCGCTTGGCCAGCTCGCAGATGGCGTAGGCGTGCTCGAGCGACGCATGCACGTTGCCGGGGCTGGTCAGTCCGAAAAGGTGCAACGTCCCGCCGCTGGCCTTGACGGCATCGACCACCGCGGTCAACGTCGGGTTCGAATAGAAGTCCCCGTCCTTGATCGACTTGTCGATGCGCACGATGTCCTGATAGACGATGCGCCCGGCCCCCATGTTGAGGTGGCCGACCTCGCTGTTCCCCATCTGCCCGTCCGGCAGCCCGACGTCGCCCGCCGACGCCCCGATCAGTGTCCAGGGCGAAGTCTCGTACAGGCGCGCGAAGACCGGCATGCGCGCCAGCCGGACCGCGTTTCCTTTTTGGTTGGGGCTCTCCCCGAAACCGTCGAGTATCGCCAGCACCACACGGGGCGTCTTGCTCATGAGCGCCAATTTAGCATCAGTGGGGTGAGGGCGTAGGCGGGCAGCGGAGAAAGAATTCCCGGCGAACCGGGAGAGCGTAGACTGCTCCGGTGACGAGCACATGATGAGCCCGCGCGGCCCGCTCTCCGTCGTCGCTGTCACCTGCGTCGTGCTGGGGTTGCTCGGATGCGGTTCCCAGACGAAGGCTCCCCTCGGATGCCCAGCGCCGACGGGAGCGGGCACGATGCATTCCTCGGTGACCGCGGCCGAGACCTGGACGGCGGCGGACAGCCCGCACGATCTGCCCTATGACACCGAGATCACCGCCGCCGTGACCATCGAGCCTTGCGCCGTCGTGACGATTGCCGCGGGCAAGACCGTCACGGTCGCCGCCGGGGGGAGCATCGTGGCGGCGGGCACCGCCGCTCAACCGATCTCGATCGGTGCCGAGCCGGGCGCCGCGCCCTGGGCCTCGATTCGTTTCATCGGCGGGACGGGAAAGCTCGCGTACACCACGCTCGATCATGGCGGCGATCCGCTCAACAGCGGCCCCGAATACGCGGCCGTGCTCGACGTGCGGGGCGGTTCGGACATCACGAAGCTCCAGGTGCTCGAGGTCGATCACGTCACCGTGAGCGGGTCGGCGAGTCAGGGTCTCTACCTGAACGCCGGTGGTCAGCTCACCGATTCGTCCACCAACTTGACGGTCACCGGATCGGTCGGCGCGCCGATCCACAGCTGGACCAGCGCGGCGGGCACGATCCCGTCCGGCACCTACACCGGCAATGGCTCCGACGTCATCATCTTGTCGGCCATGGGCTGCAGCACCGCCGGCGCGGTGGGAGAAGGGGTGTCGAACGGCACGGTGACACTGCACCAGTGGGGCGTTCCGTATCTGGTGGGCCATTCGGCTTCGGCCGGAGATCTGTGCGTCACCGGGGGACCCACCGGAAACCCACTTGCGTCGCTGGTCATCGAGCCGGGCGTCACGATGCAATTCAAAAAGGGCGGGCAGATGCGCATCGACGAGTTCGAGGGGACCGACCCAGCGACTGGAGCGCTGGTGGCCGTCGGCACGGCCGCCGCGCCCATCGTGTTCACCTCTGCCCAGCCGACCCCGGCCGCGGGCGATTGGAACGGTATCTGGCTTCTGGAAGTGCCCGTCGCGTCCACCAAGATCGCGTATGCGAAGGTCGAGTATGCGGGGGCTGCGAGCGTGACGGGCAGCGCCTCGTGCCCCAACAACCCTTCGGGCATCAACGACGCCGCGATCCGCATCTTTGGCCCACCGTCCGGCGAGATCGTCACCAACACCGCGATCTCCGATTGCGCATCGAACGGCATCGATCGTGGCTACCAGGGCACGCCGACCGACTTCTTGCCGACCAACACGTTCACGAACGTCGCGGGCTGCAAGGAGACCTACCCCAGACCCACGACCGGCCCCTGCCCGACCTCCGTCCCCTGTCCGTAGGCCCGCGGTGGAAACCTGGGGCGGTCTACGGGCGGTAGATCTGCTCGCTGAGGATCAAGCGGCCAGTCGGATCGCCCAGGCAGGGATGGTCACAGATTCCTGAGGGCCGGAGCCGGCAGGGAGCGGCCGACATGGCGGATTTGACCCTTCGGGCGCGCCGTTCGTCTTGGCGCGGGAATTGCTGTTTTTCTCGGACGATGCGTATCGGTCGAACGGTAGCCTGTGCCGCCACTCTCCTCATCTGGGGAGGCTGTGGGTCCCACCCTCTTTGGCCTCTCGGCGATGGGTCTGCCGATCTGATATCGACGACGATGGCCGACGCGGGCGCAGATGCGACGCCGCGATCTTGCGTGGACCTCGACCCGTGCGCCTGCCGCACCACCCCGGGTTGCGCCCCGGTTGCGCAGGCTTGCTGGTGTCCGTTCCCGCAATGCGACCAGAACGCGGCGTGCGTCTGCGGCGGTGGACAATTCATTTCTTGCGCGCCGGCCACGACTGCCACCTGCGACGGGGCGAAGGCGCGCGTGTCGGCGCTCTGTCCAACGATCGCGGGCCCCACCTTCGACGGGCTGTGTAGGTGGTCGGCTCCGGAGTGCGTGACCAAGTGCCTGAACGAGGTGAGCTCATGCGGTGACGTGGGATGCTCGTTCTGCGAGGCCTGCGACTGCCAAGGCGACCCGTTCAACACCTGCTACCAGTCTTGCGCCGCGACGTTCGGCGGTTGAGCCGGCCCACCCGTCAGTGGTGATACGGCTCGTGGCGGATGATGGTGAGGGCGCGGTAGATCTGCTCGCTGAGGATCAGGCGGGCCAGTCGGTGTGGCAGCGTGAGCGGCGAGAGGGACAGCCGTAGACTGGCGCGCGCGACCAGCGCAGCGGGCAGGCCGTCGGCGCCGCCGATCGCGAAGGTCAGGCTGCGCGTGCCGCGGGTCATCCGCTCTTCGAGGCGTTGCGCGAACCGCTCGGTGGTCCAGCTCTCGCCAGCCGGCTCGAGGGCGATGGTCTCCCCCTCCGCCGGCCAGCGACGCGCCAGCGCCTGATCGTCTTCGACCTCGATCACCTCGATCGGCAAATGCCGTCGCGCCCGCAGGACATAGTCGTCGCAGAGCGCGGCCACGTTCCGGTCACGCAACTTACCGACGACGAGCAGGACGACCTTCAACGAAACCTGCCCCCTTCAAACACGAGCGCGAGCGTAGCCCAGCTTGTCCACCCCACGCAGGAAGACCTGCGTGGGAACCCCGGGCTGGGCGTAGCGAGGGGGACCGGGGGGTGTGAGCGGCAGCGAACCACCCCCCGTAAGATGAAAAGCGACTACAGCGCGCCGTAAAAAGCGTCGGGCTGGGACAGCGTCGCTTCCGGCGGCACGTCCAGCTTGACCCGCGGCGCCTCGATCCAGAGGCTCTCGAGGTCATAGAACTCGCGCACCGGGTGATAAAAGACGTGAATCACGAACGCGCCGAAATCGAGCAGCGTCCAGCGCCCGGTGCCCGTGCCTTCGCGTCCCAGCGGCGGGCGGCCGCCCGCCTTCATCGTCGAGCTGACGCTCTCGGCGATCGCGTCCACCTGACGATCGCTGCGGCCGCTGACCACGCCGATGAAGTCGGTGTAGCTCCCCATCGCCGAGACGTCGATCAGCACCGGCTCGAGCCCGCGCTTGTCGACCGCGGCCTCCATGGCCGCGATGGCCAGGGCGCGCGTCTCGGCGAGATCGGCCTTGTTCCGGATCGGCGCCGCGGCCTCCTGAGGTGGACGCGCCTTCACCTTCGACTTGCGGGCGCCGCGCACCGGGATTCGCTCGGGCGGCCTGCGGCCGGGCGCCTGTCCGCGGCCCGTCCCGACGGTCCGACTGGCCATGGTGCTGGCGATCGTTCCCTCGACCTTGCCCCCCGCCTTGCCGGACGACCTCTCGGCCCTGGCCGCCTTCGCGGCCTTGGCGCCCTTGTTGACCGATTTTCCTTTGCCCTTACCGGACCCGGACGACGACGATGACCGCTGAGTTTTCTTCACCTGCGATTCAATTTAGCAAAGCCGCCGCGCGCGGGCCAGCCCTGCCTCACGCCGGGCTGGCGGCCGGCGGCGCGGGCGGCGGTTCGGCTTTCAACCGGCGTTCGAACGCGGTGACCAGGCCAAGGAGGTAGCTCTGGCCGGCGCGCGCGAGCCGATCTTCCACCGCGGCCGCCGCGCGGTCGACCCAGCGCGCCTCGACGCCGGCCTCGTCGGGGTCGAGCCCGTCGCCCGGATCGGCGCTGCGGCCGCCGCTTTCGGCCCAGCGGTGCGCGGCCCGTTCGACCTTCTCGCTCATCCAGGCCGGCGCCTCCAGCGCGGACTGACCCAGCACGCGGGTCCCCTCGCGGAACGCCGTCACCAGCGCCGCCCGCTCCGATTCGGCGAGCGCGCCGTGGATGGTGACGCGCAAGAGCGTGGCCTGCGTCCGGTCAATCTCGCCGCCCACGTGGAGCTTGGCGCAGTAGTGGTCGAAGAGCATGCCGAGCTGGAACGTGGTCGCCATCTCCTCCGCGCGGCGGCCGAGCGCGAGCACCGCGAAGAACTTGCGCCAGGCCAGCTTGAGCGCCAGCAACGTCGCCGCCGTCATCGTCGCGTTGCGCACGGTGGTTCCGTCCCGCGGATCGCCGAGCAACTCGGCCGAGGATTGGGCGATGTCGACCTGCCGCCGCTCGCCGATCTTCATGAGCATGCCGGCGCGCACGCGGCCGGCGAAGTAGTCGTCGAGGACCGGAATGGGGATGACGCCGCCCACCGCGGTCGCGATCAGCGCCCGACGGACCACCAGCCGCCGGTTCTCGGCGAGATGGGCGAGCCGTGGGTCGCCGGCCGCCGCCTGCGCGGGCGACACCAGCTCGGGCACCTGGTCGTCCGGGGGCGTCTTGCCGAAGCTCATGGGTGCGCCTCGTGGGACGGAGCGGCTACCCGACGCTGAGGCTCGGCCGCCGAGCGTGGCTCCGCGATCCCGCGCAGCAGCTCGTGCATCTCGGGAAGCGTGCGCTGCCGCAGGACCAGCTCTTCGGCGGCCGGAGGTTGCACGGGCGCCGTGCTGGCGACGTCGCTGAGGACGGTGTGGACGTCGAGCGACCCCTTTTCGGCTGTACCCGCGTCTCCTTTCGCCGTGAACGTCGCCGTCAAATCGGCCTTGATCAGCGCGCCGCTGGCGTCGTCGATGACCATTCGCCCGGTCAAGGTTTCGATGGTTGCGGTGCCGCGCCAGGCCCGTAGCCCCGAAAACGCCGGCCCGGCGGCCGCGACCTGAGGCGCGCCGTCCGCCAGCGCCAGCGAAAATACCGAGGCGCTCGCACCACCGACCGACTCGCTTCCCGCCGGCGTGATGCGCGCTTGCGGCGTCACCAAGTCGAGGGCCGCCGCCGGACCGCCCAGCGCTTCCGCGAGCAGGCGGCTTGGCTCTGGCTCCTCGGCGACGCGGCGGATCATCTTCCCATAGCGTAGCGCAACCGAGAGCTCCCGCCCGTAGAGCACGACCTCCCGCCCGCCGTCCCGGTCATTCTCCTCCCGAAAGCGATAGTTGCCGGTGCGGTCCACCCACACGTCCGTGGTGGTGGTGACGGCGACGGGCGGAGCGCCCGAGCGGCCCACCGAGAAGCGCGAGACGCCGTGAAAATGAGCGCCGCCGACCTGCCGCAGCGCGCGCGCGAGGAACACCGGTTGCACGGCATCTGCCAGCGCCGCCGCCCGGCGAGCCGCCCCGGGCTCGGCCTTTCGCCCGTGGCAAGCGCCCGCACCGACCAGGCCTGCCAAAAGGACGTGCGCGACAACATTATTTCCCTTCAAGGCGCCGCCAACCTTAGCATCGACCGGCGATGGGTGAGGCTGACAGCGCGGCGTTCCTTTCGTCGCCCCTCGCTACCGCTTTGGCCGGGGTGTTCGGCGCCCTGTGGGGAAGCTTCTTCAACGTCTGCATCGACCGCGTCCCGCGCGGCGAATCGGTGGTGCGGCCCGCCTCGCGTTGCGAAAGCTGCGGGACGCCGGTTCGCGCCGCCGACAACATCCCGATCCTTTCGTACCTCCTCCTGCGGGGCCGCTGTCGGACCTGCCGGGCGCCGTTCTCCGCGCGCCATCCGGTGGTCGAGCTCTGCGCGGCGCTGCTGGCGGCGGCGATCTGGTGGAAATTCGTGGCCGCCGATCCGACCGAAGCCAGCGGCGTCCGACTCGCGCGCTTCGCCCTGTATTTCACCTTTGCCGGCGTGCTGCTGGTGCTGTCGTTCATCGATCTCGCCACCCAGCTGCTTCCGGATGTCATCACCTTGCCCGCCATTCCGATCCTGTTCTTGGCGGGCTTCGGCGCGCACGGGCCGAGCTGGCTCGAACGCCTGATCGGCGCCGCCGCCGGCTATCTCTTTTTCCGGATCATCGCCGATTTCTACTACTACGTGCTCAAGCGCGAAGGCCTGGGTCTGGGCGACGGCAAGTTGCTGGCCGTCATCGGAGCGGTGCTCGGCTGGAGGTCGCTCCCGTTCGTGGTGTTCGTGGGGGCCTTCGGCGGCGCGCTCATCAGCCTGCCGATCGCGCTGTGGACGCGGCGACGCGGCGATGCGACCACCGCCCACGAGCCGCTCCGTCGCCTGCAGGTCCCGTTCGGTCCCTTCCTGGCGCTGGCGGCGCTGGCCTACCTGTTCGTCGGACAGGCACTCCTGCAGCGCTGGCTGGGACTGAGTTGATCTAGCTATCTAGTTCGGGACCCTGGGAGGGTCCCGCGCCTCCCGCGATGAGCTTCGACGGCGAAGCCGTCTACGCTCGACGCGTTCGAGCTCGTCTCTAATTCGAGCTGGCGTCCAGGGGGCCGGTGGGGGGCGGGGCGCTGGGTGCGCCCGCGTCGGAGACGGGTGTGGCGACCGCCGGCAGGGGCAATCCCCACATCTGGCGCCGCTGGCGGTAGAGCGGCTCGCCGTAGAGCAACTCGGAGATGCAGGGGTGGTAGGGCAAGCTCCAGCTCTCGGTGCCCACCGCGAGCTCCGATTCCTCCTCGGTGATCACGCGTTTGGTGCCGGCCTTCTCCGCCCACTTCACTTCGATCTCGATCTCGGTGGCCTTCGCGATCTGCTCCGGTAGGCGACGCCAGTTCTCTTCCAGGACGCGCTTGACCTGTTTGAGCTGGAAGTCGTTTTCGAACGCAAACCTCTCCTTGCCGCCCCGCATTGGCTTGCCGCCGCTGCTTGCCCCTTCCAGATCGAGAGCGCTCACGACGCGCGGCGACGGCGAGGTCTTGATCTCGATCGCATCGAAATACGCCTGCAGGCCGCACATGTCATCGAATCCGACCTGGCCGGGCGGCACCGCTGACAGATCGCGGCGAATGGCAATGCCACAACCCACCGCCACGAGCACGAGCAGCCCGCTGCCAAGAACAATCAGTCGTCTTACGCGCATAGAACGTCGGGGAGCTTAAGTGTTTGTCGCCTCGGCAGCAAAAAGCTGTGCGAAAAAGCTGGCGCCGTCCCGTGTGCAGGCCCACCTTTTTGCTTGCGGGATTGAAAACAAAATTGCGAGGGACAGCCAAGATGCCAGGCCAAAAACTACCTGCGGGGGGCCGACGAATTTGTGAAGTTTCAGTTCTATCACTGCAAATAGCTACTGAAGTTTCGCTCACTTATATGATTTCCTCGGGAGAATCACATGTGTTTCCACCGAGTTTGCATTCGTTACGCAGTTGCCTACAGTTGTCGGGCCGCGGCGAGCAAACCCCATGAAAATGCTACGACATCCCCCGTCCAAGGAACTCTGGAAGTTTTGTATGGAGCGTCTGCGTGAGCTCCGCGGGCCGGATACCCGCGAGCGCGACCTTGCAAATATTCTCGGTTTCGAACACTCGCGCGCCGTCCGCTGGAAAGAAGGCCAGATGTACGTCGATCGGGCCGAATATCTGGTCCGGCTGGCCGATGCCCTGGATGTCGAGACCATGCTGCTGGTCGCCATGGCCTCCGGCACTTTGACGGTCGAGCAGGCGCACCGGCAGATCGCGGGCGCCGCGCGGGCCGACGACGGCAAAAAGAAGCGCGGCGGACCACGGGCGGAGCCCCTCGAGGTGAACACCGATGCCTCCCTCTTCGCGCTCGACGGCGCGAGATTCGAAACTCCCGGGCGGGGTGTGGTCCTCCTGATCGCCACCAGCGGCGAGGGGCGGCTCGAGTTCGGCGAGGCGCTGGGGCGCCATCCGGACGTCAGCGGAATGGTCGCAACCGGGCTCTCGATCGGCCTATGTCTGGCGGAACGCTACCGGCCGGAGCTGGTGTTTCTGGATCTGGGCGCGGCCAACGTTCACGCCTTCGAAGCGTGCCGAGTGCTATCGAGCCTCACCAGCCGGGCGCAGCGGCGCTGCCGGGTGGTCGCCGGGACCGCGACCGTGACCGACGCGGTGGAAAAGCCGGCGCTCATGTCGGGCGCCGCGAACGTGACCCTGTTTCCGTTTACGCCGACGCTGTTCGAATCGGAGCTGGATCGTCTGGAAGAGCGCCTCGGGCCACGCAAGGCCGTGCGCAAGTAGCCGGCGCCGCCGGGGCGTCGAGACAAACGCCGTCGGGGCGTCGAAGACAAACGCCGTCGGGGCGTCGAGACAAACCTGCGCTCGGCTGGTAGGGTGCGAGCGGGCATGGAGCTCCATCGGTGGGTCGCGGCGGGCGCCTTCCGGCGTCATGCCGCGTGGCTGCTCGTGGTCCTCGCCACGTTGCTCGTCTCGCCGTACTACGAGCGGCTCAACAACCCCAACGAGAACGTCCGGGTCTGGGCGACGCGGGCCATCGTCGCGCACCACGTCCTCGACATCGACGCCGTCTCCCGTGAGTGGGGGTACGTCAACGACAAAGCCAAGAACGATCGTCACATCTACTCGAGCAAGGCCCCCGGCGTGAGCTTCCTCGGCGTGCCGGTGCTGTTCGTACAGACCAAGCTGCGCGCCCTGTGCGGGTGGCCGGCGCCGGGCAAAGGCGAGGCGACGTTCTGGCTGCGGCTCTTCGCGGTGAAGTTGCCGATGGCCATTTTTCTGTGGGCTTTCGCCCGTTACGTCGAACGAAAGACCCGTTCGACATTGGCGCGGGACCTCCTGGTCGTCGTGCTCGGACTCGGAACGCTGCTCTATCCCTACGGCGGCCTCTTCGTGGGCCACGCGCTGGCCGCCGCCGCGGCGTTCGCCGCATTCATGCTGCTCGATCGGGATGGCCGCGAATCGCCCGCCGAGGCGCCGCGAATCTCCGCGCGATCGGCGTTGGCCAGCGCGGGGTTGTTGGCGGGGCTGTCGGTAATCTTCGAGTACCAGGCGCTCTTGGTCGCGCTCGCGCTGGGCGGGTATGCGCTGGCGCGGCATCGCCGTGGCGCGCTGGCGTTTGCGGCCGGCGCGGTGCCGCCCGTGATCGCGCTGGGCGCTTACCACACGGCGCTGTTCGGCCGACCCTGGGCGTTCCCCTACGCCCACATCGAAAATCCCGTCTTCTTGACCTCGCATCATCAGGCCGGCTTTCACGGCTTGGCATTGCCTCGGCTGTCCACCGTTCCAACTTTTCTGTTTTCCCCTGCCTACGGTCTCTTCGCCTTTTCGCCGGTGCTGGTCCTCGGCGTGGCAGGCGCGATCTTCCTACTCGTGCGAGGCCCACGCCGACGGGCCGCACTGGTGACGGCCGTCTGTTTGTGCATGTTCATTTTTCTGGCCGGCATGACCAATTGGCGCGCCGGATGGTGCGTGGGGCCGCGCTACATCGCCACGGTGGCGCCATTCCTGCTGGTGCCGTTCATCGAGCTGTGGCCCCGACTCACCCGATATCGGTGGGCATCCGCCGCGATCGTGGGGCTCACCATTCCGTCCGTTCTACTGAACGTGGTGTCGGGCGCGATCTACCCGCACTACCCCGAGCAGTTCGACAACCCCGTCTTCGACCTGGCGTTTCCATTGCTCGGTGCGGGGTATGTACCGTACGGACTCGGCTGGTGGCTCGGATTGCCCGGAGTCTGGGCGATGGCGCCGCTCGCCCTGGTCGTCCTGGCCGCGATCGCGCTTTCCGCCGGAGGCGACGATCCGAGGCCGCGCGGCACCGCCGCCCACCTGGCGATCGCGGTGGGAATCGCGACGGCCTTTCTGGTGCCACTGAGCGCGTACGGCCGCAAGCCCCGCGCCGAAGAGACGTACGCCGCTGCCACGGTCCGAGCCCTCTGGGATCCGCCGCGGGCCGTTCCATCGCCTGAAAATCGGCGTTAGGCATGATAAACGGGAACGGAGCGTCGGGCGCCGGCGTCGAGATCGACATGGACATCAGCGTCGTCCTTCCCGTTTACAACGAACGCGACAACTTGATCCCGCTGCTCGACGAGATCGCGGCGGTGCTCGGCCCGATGGGCAAGCGGTTCGAGATCATCGCGATCGATGACGGAAGCCGCGACGGCGGTGACGAGATCCTCCGGCAGGCCGCCGCGGTGCGTTCCTATCTGAAGGTCATTTTCTTCCGGCGCAATGCCGGCCAGTCGGCGGCTTTCGACGCCGGCTTCCAAGCGGCGACCGGCGCGCTGGTCGTCACCATGGACGCAGATCGCCAGAACGATCCCGCCGACATTCCGGCACTGATTGCCAAGCTGGATGAAGGATTCGATCTGGTCACCGGGTGGCGCAAGAATCGCAAGGACGGGTTTTTCCTCCGCAAGATCCCCTCGCGAATCGCCAACTTCCTCATCCGCAAGCTCACCGGCGCCGAGATTCACGATCTCGGCTGCTCGCTCAAGATCTACCGCAAGCAAGTGACCGACGAGATGCGCCTCTTCGGCGAGATGCACCGGTTCATCTCGGTGCTGGCCGACGGGATGGGCGCGCGGGTGGGCGAGGTGGTGGTGGGCCACCGGCCACGGGTGGCCGGGCGCTCGAAGTACGGAATCCTGCGAACGATCAAGGTGACGCTCGACATGACCACCATCTGGTTCATGCGACGCTACCAGACCAAACCGATCTACGTCTTCGGCGGGCTCGGGGCGCTCATGGTGTCGACAGGATTCGCCCTCTCCGCGTTCGTCCTGTACGAGAAGCTCGCCGATGGGATCTGGGTCCACCGCAATCCGCTCTTCTTGATCGCGGTCACCTGTTTCCTGATGGGCGTGCAATCGATCGGAACCGGCATCCTCGCGGAGCTGATCGTGCGGACCCATTTCGAATCTCAAAAGAAGACCGCCTACGCGATCGCGTCGCGCGCGGGATTCCCGCCCGAGGCCTGAGCATGTGCGGCATCGCCGGCTTCATCGCGCGGGAGCCCGACCCGGGCGCCCTCGCCCGCATGCTGCGCGAGATCGCGCACCGCGGCCCCGACGGTGAAGGTGCCTGGCATGGCGCGGCCGGCCCCTGGCGGGTGACCCTGGGGCACCGGCGCCTCGCGATCATCGACGTCGACGGTGGCGCGCAGCCGATGGCGAACGAAGACGGGACCGTCGTCATCACCTACAACGGCGAGCTCTACAACTACCGGGCGCTGCGGCCGGCGTTGGAGCGGCAGGGGCACGTCTTTCGGACCCGCAGCGACACCGAGACCCTCATCCATTACTTCGAAGAGCACGGTACGGCGGGCGTCCACGCGCTCGACGGCATGTTCGCCTTCGCGATCTGGGACGCCGCCGCCGAGCGGTTGGTCCTGGCACGCGATCGGAGCGGCATCAAGCCGCTCTACTACGCGGAGCTCGCGGGCGGCGGCCTGGTCTTCGCGTCCGAGCTGAGGGCGGTGCTCGCGCACGGCGGCGTCGACGGCGCCCTCGGCGTCGACGGTCTCGCCTCGTATTTCTTCTCCGACTACGTCCACCCGCCCCACTCCATCGTGCGCGGCGTGAAGAAGCTGCCGCCCGGCCACACGCTGGTCTGGCAGCGGGGCCGGCTGGAGGCGCCGCAAGCGTTCTGGCAGGTGCCGGCGTCCGGCGCACCCACCGGCGAGAGCGACGCCGCGCTGGCGCAAAGACTGTGGGACGGGATCGAGCGCGCGGTCGAGTCGCAGCTGGTCGCCGACGTCCCGGTCGGCATCTTCCTGAGCGGTGGGATCGACTCCTCGTCGGTCGCGGCCGCGGCGGTGCGCCGCGCGGGACGCCGGATGACGGCGTTCTCCATCGGGTTCGAAAACGCGACCTTCGACGAGAGTCGTTACGCGCGGCTGGTCGCGGAGACGCTGGGCATCGAGCTTCACACCGAGACGCTGCGCGAGCAGAATCTGCTCGACGTCGTCGATCTGGCGCTGGACCGGCTCGACGAGCCGCTGGCCGATCCGTCGTTCCTGCCCACCTATCTCCTCGCCGGCCTGGCCGCCCGCCACGTCAAGGTGGTGGTTGGCGGCGACGGTGGCGACGAGCTGTGGGGCGGTTATCCGACCTACCCCGCCCACGTCTACGCGATGTTCTACGCGGCGATGCCGGCCTGGGCCCGATCGGGTCTGGTCGATCGGCTGATCGCGAAGCTGCCCATTGACGATCGCTACCAGAGCCTGGAGTGGAAGCTGCGGCGTTTTACCGAACGCTGGGACGACGATCTGGTGAGGCGGCACCTGCGCTGGATGTCCAGCGTCGATCTACCGGACCTGGCGGCGGGGATCCCCGCGGCGCGCGGGATGTCGCCGCCGACGTTCGGCGCGGCGCTGCCGGAGACCACGCATTGGCTGCACCGCCTCCTGGCGCTCGATTTCACCACCTACTTGCCGGGGTCGGTGCTGGCCAAGGTCGATCGCGCCTCGATGGCGCACGGCCTCGAGGTCCGGCCCCCGCTGCTCGACGATGCGCTGGTCGATTTCGCCTTTTCGCTTCCACCCCGCCACAAGCTGCGCGGCCGACGTGGCAAATACCTGCTCAGGCAGGCCGCGCGCGGGAAGATCCCGGACGCCGTCATCGACCGGCCCAAGAAGGGCTTCGGCATCCCCCTCGGCGCCTGGCTGCGCGGACCGCTCAAAGATCGCCTGGACGACGTGCTGAGCGACTCGCCGCTGTGGGACACGGGTCACCTCGACCGGGCGACGTTCCGCGGCTGGCGCGACGAGCACCAGGACCGCCGGCGCGATCGCAGCAAGCCGTTGTGGGCGCTCTACGTGCTCGACCGCTGGCAGCGCCGCGCTCAGGGGCCGAGCTCGGGGGCGACCTCGGGACCGGGCACCGCCACGGCCGTGGAGGCCGCGTCGCCCACCGCCGGCGCCGGGCCGTAGTCGATCCCGGGCTTGCGCACGAAGGCGGTGATCGGCTTCTTCACCTCGCCCATGATGCGCCCATCCAGCACGTTCACCGGAACCGGATTTTCGAGCTCGTAGTAGTATCCGCGCGTCTTGATCGCGTAGCGGTAGGTCTGACCGTCGACCTCGAAGTGCTTCTTCAGATTCATCGGCACGTTCCCGACCCGGCGAAACGTCCGGTGGCGCAGCACGAAATCGAACAGCCGCACCGCGCGGTTGTTCACCAGCCGGTGGCAGCCATGCGAAAAGCGCCGCGCGATCGAGGTGTAGTCGACCGACCCGTGCGTCCGGATCTGGTTGTCGAAGTCGCCCCGCTTGGGATCGACGTGGATCCCCATCACGAGGCCGTAGGCCGACTGGTACCCCGGTCCCATCACGTCGGTCTTGACCACGGTCACCGGCCCGACGTTGCGGTCCAGCACCTTGCGCGTGAGCAGATCCTCGACCGGCGTGCCGTCGGGCGGGATCCAGACCGGCGCGGCCACGATCTCCTTCCAGATGCGCGGTCCGACGTCGGAGTTCTTGTACTTGAAGTAGACATGTCCGTCGGCGTGCAGCTCGCTCCGCCAGGACCCGACCGTGGTCCGCCACCAGCAGAGCGGGATCTTCTGGCCGTGCCACTTCACGAACAGCGTCAGGTGCGGAAAGTGCTCACGCCGCTGGACGATCGGCTTGCCGCGCGCATCGAACGGAAAGTCGTACCAGACGTCGCCGCGGTCGATCTCGGCGACCAGGTTCATCTCGGTCGCGCCGCTGTCCGGCTGGTAATACGGGGGCAGCGCGGGCGCCTGGAAGGCGATGTGGAGCCCGTCGAGGCCTGCGCGGTGCGCGCGCAGGAACGCGATCGCGTCCTCGGCCGTGCCCACCCCCAGCGCGCCCATCAGCGCGTTCACGTGATCGTCGATCAGATCTGGAACCGGGTGCGTCGCGCCCGCCTCGTCCCCCCAGGTGGGCGGGCTGCGGCGGCGCGCCAGGTTGATCGATCCGTCCTCGACGATGCTGGCCGCGTCGGCGATCCGCTCGGCCAGGAGGCGCCGGAAGTCGTCCAGCAGAAGGTCGCGCGTCGGCCGGAGCAGCGAGCCCAGCGTCTCGCCGCCCAGGAATCCCCAGCCGAAGATGTCGTTCTTGCGCTCCCAGCCCGCCAGCGCCTCGTGCGTCGGCAGATCGTAGGTCCCCGAGACGAAGCGACTGCGCGGCGAGAGCAACCCCTCACACAGCAGGCGCGCCTGCGCCGCCCGCACCGCCCGCACCCGCGCCCGGCCCCGCGCCTCCCGATCGACACGGCCGCGCGCTTTCGGATCGGCGCGCAGCGCCTCGATCGCTGCCTCGCGCGTCATCGAGGCGTCGGTCACCCGCGCGGCGATCTCCTTGCCGAGCCAATCGGCGTCGCGCAGCGCCTCGTTGTAGTCGCGCTTGGATCGGTCGCGATCGACAAACCCGACCTCGCCCGTGAAACGCTCCAGCCCTTCTCGATCGACGGCCTCGTAGCAAGCCTCGCGCGCGGGAACCACGTCCTCCTCGGCGCGCGCCGCCAGAACCGACAAGGTGGGTGGGATGCCGAACGCCTCCAAATAGTTGTGCCCGCCCGCGCGCGCCGGGTCGCCGTCGGCGTCGAGCCGATCGTTGGCGAGGCCAACGAACGTGTCGCGATAGGCGTTGGGCTGGGGCGGATCGCCGTCCTGCAGGATGTAGGGCGCCCACCCGTCGCTCAGATCGACGTCCAGCAGCCCCGCGGCGCGCGCGTCCGCAATGGGGATCCTCTTGGCGACGCCCCGCTCGTACGCGAACGTCTCCCCCGCCACCAAGCTCGGCGCCGCCTTGCGGGTGGGGATGGTCGGCCGGGCCAGTTTTGCCGACGTCGGCATCGGCGGCGTCGCGGGCGCCCCGGGCTTGTGGTGCCGGCAGCCCAGCGCGAAAAGCGCGAAAAGCTCGGCGACTGCCAGCCGAAACCACCGGCGCGAGTGTCTCCGATCCAGCACGGTGCGGATCTTAGCGCCCACCACCGATGGACGCTCCATTTCGCACCGATTGGGCGGGCGGCGCGACACCATCGAGGGCCCGCCGGCTCGCGGGTCGTCGCGCTCGCGTCGGCTCAGTCGCGGAAATTCACGAACTGGAGGTCGACGTCGAAGTCCCCTTTGCGGATGAAGGCGATCGCCGCCTGCAGCTCGTCGCGGGTCTTCCCAGAAACGCGCAGCTCGTCCCCTTGAATCTGCGCCTGCACCTTGAGCTTGGCGTCCTTGACCGCCTTGACGATCTTCTTGGCCGTCTCCGTTTCGATCCCCTGCTTGACGAGGATTAACTGCCGCACCGTCTGCCCACCCGCCGCCTCGATCGGCTTGGGATCGAGCGCCCGCTGCGAGACCCCGCGCTTGGCCATCCGCTCGCGCAGGACGGTCAGCGCCGCCACCGCGTGCGGCTCGTCCGAGGACCGAAGCACGATCCCCTCCGGCCCGCGCTCGAGGTCGGTGTTCGTCCCACGAAAGTCGTAGCGCTGCGCCAGCTCCTTGCGGGCCGTGTTGAGCGCGTTGTCGAGCTCCATCAGATCGACCTTCGAAACCGCGTCAAAAGAAGGCATCGCCGCTAGTGTACCGATAAAGCGCGCGGCGGCAGTGGCCGATGACTTCTGGGGGAGTCCATACTCGGATCATGGGGCAGGCAGACGCAGCGAAGCCGGCCAGCCCGACCGGTGAGCCAGCCAGCCCGACCGGTGAGCCAGCCAGCCCGACCGGTGAGCCGGACAGCCCGACCCAAGAGCCCCCCTTGCCCAGCGCCGCCGCCCGCTTCGTGCGAGACGAGCACCTGACCGCGGACTACGCGCCCGGGCGACAGATCGCCCTCACCCTGACCATCGCGGCCGCCATCGCCGCGCTCGGCGGCGCGCTGGCGGCGCGGGCGCGCGCGACCGACTGGATCTTGATGCCAGTCTTCTTCGTCGTCGCGAACTTCATCGAGTGGATGGTCCACCGAAACCCCATGCACCGCCCGCTGACGCCGCGGATCATGTACCGGAACCACGCCCAGCTTCATCACCTGGCGTTCACGGACCAAAACATGCCGATCACCGGGGCGCGCGATCTCGGCCTCGTGATGATGCCCTGGTACACGATGATCGGTCTCTTCGTCGTCGCGTCGCCGGTCATGCTGCTGGCCGGGTTCCTGCGCGGGCCTGGCCTGGCCGGCATCTTCCTGCTGGCGGCCGTCGCCTACTTCTTGATGTACGAAGCGCTGCACGCCCTCTACCACCTGTCCGACGCGACGCTGGATCGCGCCGGCATCGGCCGGCTACCCGCCTTTCGTCGGCGACAGGCCCACCACCGACGCCATCACGTCCTGGGACGGATGGCGCACGTGAACTTCAACGTGACCTTCCCCTGGATGGACTGGCTCTTCCGGACCACCGAGAAACCAGGCAAGCCCAGGTAGCTACTTGATCTCGGGGGCCAGCTTCTTGGCTTCGACCTTGGTGCAGACTTTGATCGACGCGTTCACGCTGACCGAGTAGCCCTTGGCCGGCATGTAGAGGCCGGTCTGCGAGAGGAGCATCGGCGCCGACTTCGGCGACTTGGCTTTCTCGGTGACGTAGACCTTGCCGATTTTCTTGTACGAGAAGAACGGATCGTTCGGCTCTTGCAGGACTTCCTTCTGCACCGGGGCGTAGACCTGAACGTAGGTGTCGTCTTCCTTCTCGTTTGCCACCTTGAAGACGTACTTGCAGGTGTCCTTCGAGCCATCCTCGCCGAGGTAGGTCGTGTCCGACTCGCCGCAGGCCTTGTAGACCGCCTCCTTGGGCAGGTGCGCCGCGACCGCCGGATCGCAGCACTTCTTGCCGTGCAGCTTGCAGGTCGGCTTCGCCGCCGGAGCCGCCGGTGGAGGCGTCGGGGGCTTGCTGCCCGCGCGGGCCGTCAGGCCGGGGACGTAAGCCGCCACGAACCCCAGCGCCGCCGCCAGCGTCAGTCCGACCAAGATCTTCCGATGCGCCATGGAGTGCCTCCTGGAAATGTGGGGCGCACCGTACCACAGCCACGCCGGCGCGCGGCCTCCGGTTGACACTCCACTCCCTAGCAGGTAGATCCAGCGCCGCGTCGGGCAGCACCAAGCCCGTCGCGTCTGGGGTGGTAGTTAAGCTTGGTTATAACGCCGGCCTGTCACGCCGGAGGCCGCGGGTTCAAGTCCCGTCCACCCCGCAGATTTTATTGGCTTTTTCGCCCTCGGTTGACTGAGCCGCTTCCGCCATCTACCGTCCATCTACGAATCTGCTTCGTGATGGGAGGTGGGCTTCATGGCATCGATCGTCGATCGCGGAACGCGTTCTGCTCCGAAGTTCTTCGCCAAGTACGACTTCGTCGACGCTTCGGGAGAGCGAAAGCAACGCTGGAAGTTGCTCGCCGGCGTCCAGACCAAGAAGCAGGCGACCCAGGAGCTTGCGCGGGTCGAGCGTGAGGTGGCCGCTGGCCGAGATCCCTTCCCCGAGCGGGTAGCGCCCAGCGCGATAAAGCCGCTCCTCGACCAGTGGGGGAAGAGCCTCAAGAACCGCAACGCTGACGACGATCGCTCCCGGACCAAGCGGCAGCTCGTCCCCCGATTCGGGAAGCTGACCCTGGAGCAGATCACGCTGCCCGTCGTGATGACCTGGATCGACGAGCTGGGCGAGTCGGGGCTGTCGCCGCAAACCCAGCGTCATGCCGTGAACACGCTCAGCCGGTTCTTTTCTTGGTGCATCGAACGCGGCCTCGCGACGATCAACCCGGTGCGGATGGTCCCTGTGGGGAAGCGCCCGACGCCCCCGATCGATCGTGACCAGCCATGGCTCGAGGATGAGACGAAGGTGCCAGAATTGGTCGCGGCGCTCGGAAATGACCTCGGCCTGGCGTTCTATCTGGCGAACCGATCCGGGATGCGCCTTGGCGAGGTTGTCGGGCTTCGGATGGGCGATCTCGATTTCCTTGCCGATGGAGTGATCAGGGTGGCCCATTCGTATGGCGGCCCGCTCAAGGAGGACAGGACTGGCGAGGGCAAGGTGAAATGGGTGCCAGCGCCAAGCGACGCGGAGGAGATGCTCAAGCTGCATCTGGCCCGTCGGCGCTTGAACGGAGCGAAGGCGGAAGACCTGGTGTTCATGCCCCCGCCGGGGGGACGACGGCGCAAACTCAACTGGGCCGGCTTCCGAAAAGAACGTGTCGAGGCCGAGTGGGACCGCGCCAGCGCAGCTGTTGGCGTGACCATGAGCTGGTACCAGGCGACGAGGCACACGGCGGTCTCGCGCGCATTGAAAGCTGGTGTGCCGCTCGATCAGGTCTCCGCGGCCGTAGGACACGCCTCGCCAGAGACCACCCGCAGGAGCTACGCGCACTACGTACGCAAGGACTTCGCCGCCGGGCTCAGGCTCCCGATGCCGGCGACCAAGAAGGGTTAGCGACGGGCCGCGGCCAGAAGCTCGCTTCGCCGGAAACGGAGAAGACGGCCGACGCGAACACAAGGGAGTGTCTCCCGGTACGCCGCCGCACGTACCGCCGGTGGAGTCATGCCGAGGATCTTCGCGGCCTCGACCGCGTCCAGAAGTGGCTCGGTCGCGGTGTCGTTCACAGGAGCCGCGGAAGAAACGAGCTCTAATATGTCCGCTCGGACGGCCGGATCACGTAGTGCGGCGCGGACCAATTCCACGAGAGCGTCCGTGGCGCTCATAGCAACCTCGTGCTGTCGGCCGCGTACGGTGCGAGCTCTCGGTCTCTCTTCTCGGAGCACCT
>Ga0209863_10000376_pt1 | contig 24048 bp, 23 predicted proteins | sample OrgsoiDNA2013046_FD_185796 | JGI IMG/M metagenome (GOLD analysis project Ga0209863, IMG submission 185796) | Permafrost soil microbial communities from the Arctic, to analyse light accelerated degradation of dissolved organic matter (DOM) -... | ecosystem: Environmental > Terrestrial > Soil >...
TGCCTGCACCGGGTGCTCGTCGTCGGCACGCCGTCGGCAGCAAGCAAGCTTGCGGAAGGTCTCAGCCGCTCGGTCTACACCGGCTATCAAGTGGCCGGCACCTGGTCGCCGTCAGCCCGTGATTTCGCCGACGCCGACCGATCGGCGCGGGATCGGGGCAAGGTGCTCGAGGTTCTCGCCCGCACCGAAGCCGACACGGTTGCCGTGGCCTCGTCGGGGTTCAGCCCAGCGGCGTTGCGAGAGCTTGCGTGGCAGCTGGAGGGTAGTGGCGTCGACCTGCTCGTAGCGCCGGCGTTGACCGACGTCGCGGGTCCGCGGATCCGGATGCGCCCGGTCGACGGCCTTCCGCTCCTCCACGTCGAAGAGCCTCAATTGGACGGCGGCAAGCAGGTCGCGAAGTCGGCGTTCGACCGGGTCGCGGCACTCGCGTTGCTTGCCATAGCGGCGCCGCTGCTGGTTGGTGTAGCGATCGCGATCCGCGCGACGAGTTCGGGGCCTGCACTGTTTCGGCAGAAGCGCTCGGGCCGTGGCGGGTCGTACTTCACGATCTACAAGTTTCGGACCATGCAGGAGGGTTCACACCAGCAGTTCGACGCCCTGGTTGCGGCGAGTGCGGACAAGCCTGGCGGAATGTTCGCCAAGGACGTCGTCGATGACCGGGTGACATCGGTGGGCAGATTCTTGCGGCGCTATTCGCTCGATGAGCTACCGCAACTCGTCAACGTGCTGTTCGGCCAGATGTCGCTCGTCGGCCCGCGCCCACTGCCGGCAACGGTCGAGCAGGCCGGGTACGACGTGAGCCGTCGCCTGCTCGTGCGCCCGGGCATGACGGGCCTATGGCAAGTAAGTGGGCGCTCGGATCTTTCGTGGGAAGAGTCGGTTCGCCTCGATCTGTACTACGTCGAGAACTGGTCACCGGCAGTCGACCTGATGATTTTGTGGAAGACCGCACGTGCGGTGCTGCGAGGCAGCGGTGCTTACTGACGCGTCCGACGTCGACGTGCTGATCCCCGCCTACAACTATGGCCGTTACCTGGAGGCATGTGTCGAGTCGGTGTTCAACCAGACGGCTGCCGTGGGCGCGGTGACGGTCATCGATGATGGTTCCACCGATGACACAGCGCACATACTTGCGCGCCTGGCAGTGCGGTATCCGATTGACGTTGTGCGCCGAGAAAACCGTGGTCTTGTGCCTACCCTGCGCGAAGTCATCGGACTGACGAATCGGCCGTTCTTCGTCACGGTCGATGCCGATGACGTGCTCGCACCGACGTTCGTCGAGAAGTGCGTTGCAACCCTCACGAACGATGAGTCGCTCGCATACTGCTACACCCAAATGCGGCTGTCGGGCGAACGGAGCGGACTCGCGTTGGTCGAGCCATTCGATGCGCGAAAGCTGATCTGCTCGGGCAACTTCATTGCCGGCCGTGCCGCGATGATTCGGCGTTGTTCCTATGAGCGCACTCGCGGCTACCGTGACCTGCCCGCACTTGAAGACTGGGACCTGTGGCTGGCGTTCCTCGACGAAGGGATGAGCGGTGAATTCATCCCCGAGCCGCTCTACGAGTGGCGGCAACACGGTCCGAGCCGGAACACCATGACCGTCAGACAGGAACGGCGCTTACGCCGCAGAATCCAACTCGCGCATCCACGCCTGCTGCTTCGGTACTATCCGGGCTACCTGCCGGTTGCCAGTGCCAACCTCGCCCGGCGGTTCACATGACCCGCGGGTACGCCAATGGCCCGCTCGGCACCGAGCTAACTCCGGTCGCTCACGCGGTCGCCCCTGCCCGCACTGGAGTATCGGTTGTGCTGGTGAGCTTCCGGACCCCCACACTGCTCGTGGCGTGCCTTCAAGAACTCCGCCGCGAGGCTTCTGTTCGCGAGGTCATCGTCGTCGACAATGCGTCGGGCGACGAGAGCGCGGACGTCGTCGAGCGGGCGTTTCCTGAGGTGCGGCTGATCCGCAACCCGGTGAATATCGGATTTGCGCGGGCCGTGAACCAAGCACTCGGGCAGTGTGAGGGTCAGTACATCCTTCTCCTCAATCCCGATGTGGTGCTTGAGGAGACTGCTCTTTCCCGGCTCGTCGCGCTCCTTGCGAGTGACCCTACGATTGGTGCGGCCGGCCCGGCGATCAGGCACATTACCGGTCGCCTGCGAGTGCTATCCGGAGGGCGGCAGCCCACACTGTGGCGGATGTTCGCGCATGCCACTCTCCTGAGCCGCTTCAGCCGACGGGTGCCCCTCCTTGAGGGCCTCAATCTTCTGAGCGGCATCCACGACGACCGACCCCGAGACGTCGAGTGGCTGACCGGCGCGTGTTTGATGCTGCGCCGCGATGCACTCGACTCCGTCGGGCCGTTGTCTGAGCGATGGTTCATGTATGCCGAGGATCTTGAGCTCTGTCATCGCTTGGGTGGTGCCGGCTGGCGACTCGTGCACCTACCTTCGGCGCACATCGTGCATCACATGGCCGCGAGTACCGACACTGCGACTGCGACTGCGACGAGCACGGCTTGGGCAGTCGCGTTGCACGACTACTACCGCCGCGACATTTCCAAGGGACCGATCTCCCGCATGGCCTGGAGGTTGGTCTTCGCCGCGCAACTCCTGAGTCGTTCCCTGTACTACCGCTTGCGTGCTCGCCGAGCCCGGATGTCGTCGGACCGCGAACGGACGAACGCCTGGATGCGGGAGGCTCGAGGATTCGCCGCGAGCGCGATCGACGTCCTACGAGGGACCAGGCCCGTTCGCTGAGATCGGCAACCCCGCTTGCCGACCGCTCACGACGCCTCGCCAGGAGCCGACTCATCGATCTCGAGGCAGCGGCGCAGTGCTCGATCGAGATCTGAGCCCGGTGGGTGGTCGACCTGATCGATCGGATGCCGGCGCTGATTTACCCATTGTCTCGCGCAGTGACCGGTCGCAGCGATGTCGTGGGGCACGGTTCGGCGGCGGTAGGGGTGCCGCGGAAAATCTTCGTTCCTTTCCAGCCGCGACCGGTTCACCTCGGTGCGCCAGAGGTCGCCCCATGTGTACCGCGGCGGCTTGCGGTAAAGCAGCCAGACGTCTTCTGAACCCGCAAACGTGAACTCGTTGCTCGCACGCCGGAAGAAGTCCAGATCTTCGCAGGGCACGTAGTTTTCTCGGTAGCCGCCGGTCGCCTCGAATACTTCCTTCCGCACCATGACGGTGGGATGCACCAACGGCATCTGGGAGTGCCGCAATGCGTTGGCAATCGCGTCGGAATCGGTGAGTGCGCGTCCGAACCGCCACAAGACGGGACCATGCAGGCCCACTGCCTGGCCGCCCACGCCGGCGAGCTCAGGGCGGGCACTGAGGATTGCCACGCCGGAGCGAAGTCGATGTGGCAGCGCAAAATCATCAGAATCCATGACGGCGATGACGTCGAACTGCGACTCGGCGATGGCAAGATTGCGGGCCTCGCTGCGGCCAACCCGGTTGGTGAGCGCAATGACGCGTATCGACGCGAGAGCTGGATGGTTGCGCAGAATGTGGGGTGTGCGGTCTGTCGAGGCATCATCGACGATGACGAGTTCGAACTGAGGATGGTCCTGTTCGAGAATTGAGACAGCCGCCGACACGATCGTGTTTTCGGAGTTCCGTGCCGCCATGACGACCGACACGGGCATCGGCGTCATCGCCGCCGCCTCCACCACCGCGAGGCCCCGGCCTTGGGGCCCGCTTGCACGGCGAGCCAGTACTGGTCGATGATCTCGCGGGCAGCGGCCGGGACCGCAATGATGACGTCATCGAGGGCGGTCACATAGCGGTCATGAACTGCATTGAGTCGCTGCGCAACCTCGAGAAAAGTCGGCCACTGGTCACGATGGTGCGGAGGCGGCGGCGGGCCGAAGAACATGCGCGCGTCGTCGATGAGAATCGCAGCGCCGGAGCTATGAGCTGATGCGTCGATGCTTGCGAGCTCTGCCAGAACGGGGCATTCGTCGAGTTCGCCCGCCGTGTCGGCCCCACTCCAGTGACCGTCGAGCCAAAACAGCGCGGGTGCTGTCAGTTGGTCGCACACGACGCTCAGGTGCTCGCGCGAGGAGCCCTGAAGAACAGTGATGTGCGGGCGGTCGCTCAGTCGTGCGGATGCCGCTCGATGCAGCTCCGGTGATAGCTCGATCGACCATACGATCGGGAAAATGTCTCCGAGTAATGCGGCGCTGTCACCGCGAAACGTGCCGGTCTCGACCGCCGCCTCGAGACCGAGCTGATCGCGGAGCAGGCGGGCAAGCGTGATCGGTACACCGCCACGAACATTTCCCATGGCGTGATGCTATCCATCACGGGTGCAATGAGACCCGCCGAAGTTGCCTCGCTGGTAGAGTCACGGCACTCCCGATTCGTACCCGGACGAGGCGGCAATGCGAATTCTCTTCGTGGCCCCGCTGTACGACTACGGAGTGCCCGAGCGTGGCTTCGGCTTCGAGTACTACAACTTCTACGAGCCGTTGCTCGACATGGGACACGACGTCTCGTACTTCGACGTGCATAGCGCCCCCGCTGGCGATCGGGTAAGTAGCGCTCTGCTCGACAAAGTGAATCGCGAGAGGCCAGACCTCTTGTTTGCGTGCTTGTTCCGGGATGAGCTGCGGCGCGATGTGGTCCGACAGATTTCCGACGGCGGATCCACGACGACATACAACTGGTTCTGCGACGACCATTGGCGGTTCGACTCTTTTACGCGATTGTGGGCACCCTCGTTCAACTTCGTTTCCACCACTGCGAGGAGCGCGCTGCCCAGGTATAAAGAGGCGGGCATCACCAACGTGCTGAGCACTCAATGGGCGGCGGCGACCGCACGGTACCGACCGCACGATCTCCCCTGGCGCTACGACGTGACCTTCGTCGGTCAAAAGTATGGCGACCGCGGTGAGGTGCTGGAGAGCATTCGCCGAGCGGGCGTCGACGTTACTACCTGGGGTACGGGCTGGGGCGTGCGCGATTTCGAGCGCTGGGCTCTGACTCGCCGCGGGGTTGGCAGGCTCGGCGGCCGCAGGATCCTGCGTCATCGAGAGGGATTGACTCGATGTACGCAGGAGGAGATGGTGGCGATTTTTGAGCAGAGCCGGATGAGCCTCAACCTGACCGAGCCGTCGCAGGGCGATGAGCGGCAGATCAAGGGTCGCACCTTCGAGATCCCGGCTTGTCGCGGTGTTCTGCTCACGGGTCCGGCCGAGGGCCTTGAGGAGTACTTCGAACCTGGCCGGGAGATCGTCGTCTACGACGATGCATCCACAATTCCGGAACTGTGCCGCAGCCTGCTCAAGAATTCGGCCGAGCTTGAGCGCATTCGCGAAGCTGGTTACCGTCGCACTGTTGGCGAGCACACCTATCGGCATCGCTTTAACGCGTTGTTCCAGCAGATGGGCCTCAGCGGCTGAAGCGGAACATACCGCACGCATATTCCTGAGCTGTCGCCACCGCTTCGTCGCAGTTGGGCATGTACCGCCCGTCGTCGAGTACGGCATCGAAGGAGACGAAGTCGATCTCGGCGAAGTATTCGCGAATCTGGGCGACGCTGTGCACACGGTGGGCGTTGAAGCTCACGCGGGGCCGACCGATGGGCACCGACAAGTACAACGTGCCGCCTGGTGCAAGGACACGCGCAAGTTCTGCGCACGCCAGCTTGGTGCCCTGAGGTTCGAGAGGATCACCGTAACGTCCGAGCCCGACATGTTCGACAACATGCAGACATGACAGCGACGACAGACTCTGGGTCGCGTAGGGGAGTGCGAGGACGCTGCCTTCTCGCTCAGTAACCCCCGGCATATGGAGAGCGGCGGGCCGAATGTCAACAAAATCGGTCGGAGCGATTGCTGCAAAGAATCCCAGGTAGTACACCGCCGAGGCGATATCGACGTGATGCGCGGGCATCGCCTCGCGTAGATGCCTGAATACCCATGCCCCCTGATGGACGTAGTGAGAGTCAACTGGCGTCGTGGCTGTTCGGTCGTCGAGTCGAGGAAACGGCTCAAGCGGCATGGTGATTCCGGCCGCGTGGGACGCAGTGGCGTACGTTCGACGCTGTGTATTGAACGTCGCGAACTCGCGCGCTCTCGCCATGCTCCGACGTGCCCAGTGAGCGCTGTGGCGCGCTTGGAGTCGGCCCAACGATATCCACCATCGACTGCGCTGCCCCATCGCCGTCACCTCCGATGGATCACACTAGCCAGCGCGCTGCCGATTCTCCGCAATGCCCAACTGCGTTGCGCTCGCGTGGTGCAGATCCAAACCCACGACCCCGCTGCGAGCACGAGTGCCCAGTCCACGATGGTTTGGTCAAACGTGGTGCGGGTTGCTGCATAGGCAGCAGCAACGAGCGCGGTTGACGCGGCAATAGTCACCTTGAGGCGCCGCTCGAGCCGGATTCCTTGACGGTGCGCGACGACAAGTGTTGCTGCCGCCATGAACGTCCACTCGATGACGAGCACGACGGCGAGTACATCGATGCCACCGCTGCGAAGAAGGAGCAAACCGAGACTCAGACGGATGGACTCAGCAGTCAGGCCGAGACCGACCCAGGTACGGATTAGCCCGGCCGGCAGCATGAATCCACCCATTGCGTACGTCAGGCACCGCGGCAGTTCCGCCGTCAGGGCGAGGGCGAGGACGGGTGCGGCGGCCGCGAAGGATCCACTGAAGACGGCGGTGACCAGGAACGTCCGGCCGGCTGTTGCCAGCAAAATGAGCGGCACCATCGCCAGGAGCGAGAGGCGCACGCCGCTGTTGATTTGGGCGCGCACCGCGGCGTGGTCGGCGGCCGCCCATGCTGCGGAAATGCCCGGCGTCAAAGCCGTAACGACGCCAGCCCCTAGCTGCGCGAATACCAGGCTGCCCAGCAGATACACGGGTTGATAGAGACCGTTCGCGGAGGTACCCAGGTGTGTCACCACATCGGAACGCAAGATGAGATCAACAAGTGCAGTGGCGGAACCGGCGATGAGGCTGGCAGCGCCGAATCTCAGGAGCAGTCGGTTAACGTCACGGCCCGCCGATCGCGGCGGCCAAGCGTCGGCGGTGATCCAGCGTTCGCGCAGGATGACCACCACTGCTGCAACCACGCTGGTAACCGCGACGCTGGCAACCCCACCCGCGAGACCGAACGGAACGACGAGCAAGGCAACAGCGGCGACCATCGCAACCGCGGCTAGCGCGCTGTTCCACGCCGTCCGCCATGCACGCTCGTGGCCTTGCATGATGACCTGGTAGCTCATCGTGAGTGCGTTTGCCGGTACTGAAGCGGCGGCGATGACGATGTAGGCCTTGTGGTGTGGGGTACCAAGAAGACTCTTGGACAACGGGCCGGCCCAGATGGCTGCTGCCCCCATCAGCACCGCCGACGCCGCGATCGGCGCCACGATGATCGTCGACGCGATGCGGCGGCGAGGTTCGGCGTCCGCGTTTGCTCGCTCCCGGCCGAGCAACGTGGCCCCAGCTCCGGACAACCCCAGTGTGGCGAGGCCAGTCAGCAGCGCTGCGAAGTTGGCCAGCTGGGCGAGGACCCCAACGCCCGACGTGCCTAGCGCAACCGCGAAAATTTTGCCGCGCGCGAGACTGCCGGCAAGCGCGACTACGGTGCCGACCCAGTAACCGACGGTGCGGTGCGCGATTGCTCGACCGGTCGAGCCGGCTGCGGGTCGGGCATCCGCCGTCTGATCTCCGGAACGTTCGTCCGGCTGCACTCGAGAGCGCCTCTCAGACGGCGAAAGAGATCGGCTCGCCCATCGTAGGATGCACAAGTAACGGGACGAGTCCATCGTAGGCTTCGGCGTCAGGAACAAGAACTCCTACAGAGGAGCGGCATGTCGCCCTCCGCACTTGCACGGTTCGATGTGCTTGGGGTCGGCATCAGCGCGGTGTCCTTGAATATGGCGGGTGCCGAAATCGAGCGGTGGCTCGACGAAGGTGAGCGGCACTACGTGTGCGTGACCAACGTGCATACCGTGATGGAGTGCCAGCACGACCCTGAGCTAATGCGGATCCATAACGAGTCGGGCATGACAACGCCGGACGGCATGCCCATCGTGTGGTGCGGCAAGCGCGCGGGTGCCCACGACATCACTAGGGTGTATGGCCCAGACCTGATGCTCGAAATGTGCTCCCGCCTTTCCGACGGTTCGCATCCGGCCTTCTTGTACGGTACGACAACCCAAACACTGGATTTGCTCCGGGCGCGTCTTCAACGCGATTTTCCTGGCCTCTCCATTGCCGGCTCCTACGCACCGCCATTTCGTCCGCTCACCACGACCGAGGACGCAGAAGCGGTCGCCCTGATCAATGCCAGCGGCGCCGACCTGGTCTGGGTCGGCCTTGGCGCTCCGAAGCAGGAGCGTTGGATGGCCTCGCACCAGGATCAATTGACGGCGAAGGTCCTGATCGGTGTCGGTGCAGCGTTCGACTTCCACGCGGGCACCGTGCGGCAGGCGCCGCGGTGGATGCAACGGCATGGGCTCGAGTGGATCTTCCGCCTTTCTCGTGAGCCGCGTCGGCTGTGGCGGCGCTACCTGCGCACCAACCCGGCATTTGTCTTCGGGGTTCTGCGACACCATCCGCGAATGCGTCCGCGTGACCCGGATGCGACGAGCGTCAGCTGAGCCGCGTCAACCTTGCACCGCGTTGTAGGCCAGGCGGGCCACGGTGGCAGGTGCGTACCGTGCTCGTACTTGGTCGACGTCGGCTGCGCTCGGGCGACCCGAGCCGCCCTGGCCGAGCACGTCCGCCAGCGCCGCGGCCATAGCCTGCGCGCTCATGGGGTCATCGACGTAGTGCGCAAACCCCAGCGACACCTCGACCAGAGCTCCGGCGCGGGTACTAACGACAGGGACGCCGAGGCCGAGCGCCTCGACGACGGGTAGGCCGAAACCCTCGAACAGGGAGGGCATCGCGAGTACTGCGGCGGCTCGATAGAGCGCGCCGAGTTCAGGGTCAGAGACGTAAGCCAGCGACGTCACGTGGCTGTCGAGCCCGAGCTCATGCACGAGCGATCCGACCTCAACGCTCGTGCGTGCGCCGATCAGCTGCTCGGCTGATTGCCCGACGAGCACCAGGTGTGCGCTGTCACGCCGCTTGCGCAGTTCGGCGAACGCGCGCACAAGTGTTGGCAGATTCTTGTGCCGGTAAGCGGCTGCCACACATAGCACGATCTCGCGCTCGAGTGGCACGCCGGGCGGTAGAGCGCCACCGTCAAGCCGACTAAACGACACCGCGTTCGGGATCACCTGCACCTTGCGGCCGAACCGCTGACCGTGCAAGTGAAGGAGATCGGTGGCGACGAACTGGGAGATCGCGACGACGACGTCCGCGCGACGCATCGTGTAGCGATGCGCCGCAGCAAGCCACCGGCGCTTGGCTACGGAGAAGTTTTCCGGGTAATGCGCGTACTGCGCGTCGTGGATGACGGTCACCACCCGGCCTCGGAGGCCAAGCGGCGTGTAGTAGTTCGGCAACAGCCACCGATCGACGTCCCGCACGAACGGAAGGGCCCTGCTTTCGATCGCGACTCGGTTTCGTACCCGCCCAACGCGAAGCCGATGCTCGATCAGCGGTGCCAGCGCGAAGCCGGTGGCGAGCGGCTCGGCGGTCACGACTGACCACGGGCCGTCCGGCGGGACCACCGTGCGGAGACCGTCGAGCAGGTTGTAGAAGGCGTGCTCCGCGCCGCCCACCCGGCCGGCCCGCACGAAGCACGCGCTCACTGCCGTTGCCATGGTGCTCGACCCTACTGCGATGGGTACGGTGGGCTCACACATCGCGGGAGCTCGGGCGAAACCGGGCTGAGAGGGCGACTGGCCGGCCGAAACCGGCGCGGGTCGCCGACCGCTCGAACCTGACCGGGTAATGCCGGCGTAGGGAGTCGGCCAGTTGAGCTGGCCGGAAAGGCTCGGGATGGCACAGATGGCAACCACTGAGGCGCCGATCACACTCGATCAGCCGGCGGTCAAGACTCTCGGATTCTTCGACCAGATCGGGCTGTGGGGCAACCTCGGTGTGAGCTTGCTCGGGTTTACCGGCGCCCTCTTCGTCTTGCAGCCGCGAGCCAATAGTGCGGCACTCACTGTGTGGGCGGCACTAACGGCAACCGCGCTCGGCACCGCACTCGGCGCCGCAGCTATCGGCCTCGCAGCGGTGCCGGGAACGCGCACCGGCTCGCCCGCGATGGTGGTTCTCCGAGGCCTTTTCGGGGGTCGGCTGTCGTATCTTCCGACCGGCTTGAACATCGTGCAGCTACTCGGTTGGGGCACCTTCGAGATCGTCATCATCTCCTCGGCCGCTCACCAGCTATGGCCGTCGTTGGCGCGCAACACCTATGTGGTGATCGCCGGCGTCATCACGACGGCGCTCGCCCTTCGCCCCCTCGGCGTGGTCCGCGTCCTGCGTAAGTACGTGACCGTCGCGGTGGCTCTCGTGATGGTCTACCTCTTCATTCAACTTCTCAGGCAACCACTGCCGAGCTTGCCGCACAGTTCCTGGCAGAACTTCTGGCCGGCAGTCGACATCGCACTGGCGGTCGCCATTTCGTGGGTTCCGGTGGCCGCCGACTACGCGCGGCACTCAACGTCGTCCAAGTCCGCGTTCGGCGCAGCGTTCGTCGGCTACACCATCACCCAGACGGCGTGCTTTGCCCTCGGCATCGTCGCCATTCTCAGCGTCCGCACGGCAAGTGACGGCTCGAACGCCGGTGTGTGGGGTGCGTTCATCGCGGTGTTCCTCGGCAAGGCTGCCTTCGCCGTGCTGGCGATTCGCGAGATTGACCAGTCATTCTGTGACGTTTATTCGGCCGCCGTGAGCACCCAAAATCTTCGCCCGCGATGGGACCGGCGCATTCTCGCGCTGGTGATCGGCACCAGCGCGACGGCGCTTGCGCTGATTTTTCACATCGGGAACTACTACAACTTCTTGGTCTTGATTGGCTCGGTCTTCGTACCGCTCTTCGGCGTCGTTACCGTCGATTACTTCGTGTTCCGTGGCTATCTGAGGTGGAACCTCGACCCGCGAGCTCCGTCGCGCTGGTCGATGTTCTTGCCGTGGGTGATCGGATTCTGCGTTTACCAGTTGGTTAACCCCGGGGCAATCCCGCGCTGGGCGGCGATGTGGGGTCACGTCGCACGCGACATCCACTTCACGCCGCAGAACTGGATGAGCGCCTCGCTGCTGTCGTTCGTTGCCGCGGCTGCGGTCACCGCTGCAGTTCGGCTCGCTGATCGGCGTCCGGCTAAAGCTTCGTGACCCGCACAGCGGTGCCGTAGGCGCAGATTTCGGTCCAGACACCACCCATCTCTGAGGTGTCGAAGCGCATCGCGAGAATCGCGTTCGCGCCGCGTGTGTTGGCCTCGTCGACCAGCCGTTGCATCACTTGGTTGCGGCTCTCGATGAGGGCTGTCGTCATGCCACGCAACTCACCGCCGATGATCGACTTCAATCCGGCGCCCATTTGGCTGAACGCGTTGCGCGACCTGACCGTGAGGCCGAAGATCTCGCCGAGCACCTCATCAATTCGGTAGCCGGGCAAGTCGTTCGTGGTCACGATCAGCATGGTGGGCCCCTCAGCTGCAGATACGGACGCCGTTACCCGCGAGCCTATGACACCCGACTTCCTCTGCCGTGCGGTCGCTCACGATGACACGATGGCGTCATGTCCGACAGTGTGCTCGCGGCCCGGGCGCTCGACTCGATGGCCGACGCGGTCGTCGCGGGAGACAGCAACGGCCAGGTGCGGTTGTGGAATCTTGGGGCCGAGCGATTGTTCGGCTGGACAGCGAAACAGGTGGTGGGAGAGCAATTTCCCGGCATCCCCGACGACCAGGCCGGTCAGGAGCGTGACGCTGCACTGGCGCGGGTAATGGTGGGCGAAGACGTCTCCCTTGCCACGAAGAGCCGCAAGGCCGACGGCAGCCTCGTCGACGTGTGGATCGTGTTCAGCCCGATGCGGGCCTGGCTCGGTGGTCCGATCGACGGCTGGCTTGCGGTCGTGCGCGATGCGACGCGGGAGCGAGCGGTGCAACGTGAGCTCAGGCGCCGGGTGGAGTTGGTCGGGCGGTTGGCGTCGGTTGTCGCGAGCTTGAACTCCGATCTCGATTTGCACACGGTGCTCCAGCGAATCAGTGAGTCAGGCCGTGAGCTGCTCGCCGCCGACGGCGCTGCCTACCTTGTACTCGAGGGTGACGATCTGGTTCTTGCCGCGGTTTCCGGGCTGGCCGCTAACCACGTCGGCGAGCGAATTCCACTCCGCGAGTCGGCTGTCGCGGCGGTGCTCCAGGCGGGCCGCACCTCGATGGCCCTGAACAATCGCGACTACCCGAACACCTCGCCAATCCTCGCCGAAACCAGCGCGGGACTGCCCCGCCTTGCCGTCGGACTCACTCGGCTCGACGGCCTGTTGTCGGGAGCGCTCTATGTGCTGTTCGCGGTCGAGCAGCGGGCGTTGGGTCGCGCCGAACTCGGTGTCTTGGAGTTGCTCGCCGATGCGGCCGGTGCCGCGCTTGCGAACGCGCGCGCCTATGACCGCACCCGCCGACAGCAGGAGCACGAGCGCGCGGTCGTCGACGCGACACTCGACGGGATGGCGGTGCTTGATCAGGACGGTCTGGTGCGGCAGTGGAATCCGGCCGCACACGAACTCACCGGGCTGGCCGCCGCTGATGCCTTCGGCCATCGGCTGCCGTTTCCGGCACCGAAGCCCGGCGTGGTCGCCGAGCATCAACTTCCGTCGGGCCGCTGGCTCGAGGTCTTGAGCGCTCCCATCGGCGATACCGGTGAGATCGTCGTCGACTTTCGCGACGTCAGTCGGGCCAAGTCGATCGAGCAGAGCAAGGATCTCTTCCTCGCCATCACCAGTCATGAACTGCGGACGCCGATCACCGTCGTCCAGGGGTACGCGTCGACGTTATTGACCCACTGGGACGGTCTGACTGATGAGGAGCGGCGCGGATCGGTGGAACGTATCGCCGAACGGACCCGCGCGCTCGCGGCGCTCGTCGAGCAACTGTTGCTCGGTTCGCAAGCCGGCCTCGTGGCGCACGCCGATGCGCCGTTCGACCTTGGCGGCCTGTTGCGCACTGCGGTGGCCGGCTTTGCCACTCTCGCCAGCGGCCACGACCTCGTACTCGAGGTCGCCGCGGATCTTCCACTGGCGGTGGGCGACGCGCGTTCGATCGACATCGTGCTGGGACAGCTGCTCGAAAACGCCATCAAGTACTCCCCCGACGGTGGCGAGATCACCGTGTCGGCGCGGGTCGAAGCCGACCGCCTGGTGGTGCAGGTTTCGGACCGCGGTCTCGGCATCCCGGCCGGTGATCATGCCCAGGTCTTCGAACGGTTCTACCAAGTGGGCGGGGAGCAACGCCGCTTCGGAGGAGTGGGTTTAGGCCTGTACATCGTGCGCCGGCTGCTCGAAACGCAAGGAGGCGCGGTGCGCGCCCTTCCGAGGGACGGCGGCGGCACCTGTTTCGAGGTTGCACTACGGCTGGCCCCAGTCGACGCCGACGTGGCTGAATAGCTGATCACGCAAGCCTGCGGGCGGCCGTGCGAGGTTTGGCACTGTTTGCGGGGGGAACGTACGCGCCGCGGTTGTGAAGTCGCTTTGTGCGCGAATCGCGGCTTGGAGGGTGCGGTGAGTTCGCTTCGGGTTGCAGCCACGCCCGCGAGCCTTCGGTACGTCCGTGCGGTGCTTCGCGACGACCTGGCTGTGCTGCCCGAACCGGTGCGCGAAGAGGTGGCTTTGGTCGCGACAGAACTCCTCGGCAACGCCGTGCGGTACGCCCACGCGCTTGACGACGGTCAGCTGTCGATCGCCTGGGGAGTCGGGGAGTTCGGCGTCGAGATCGCCGTTACCGACGGCGGTGGGCAGACCGTGCCGGTCCCTCAACAGCCTGGCCCGACCGACACCCGTGGCCGCGGGCTCTGCATCGTCGAAACTCTCGCGGCCCGGTGGGGAGTCGAGCGCCACGATTCGTCGACCACCGTGTGGGCGGTCGTCCCGTTTGCCGAGCGGCGATAGGGTTCCCTCGCTCGCTCAGCCACTTCCCGTGACGACCTCCGGAGCAACTCATCTCACTACCGCGTGCAGTGATCACCGGCGGCGCCGGATTTCTCGGCTCGCACCTGTGCGAGCGGCTGCTTCTTGAGGGATACGAGGTTCTGTGCCTCGACAACTTTTCGACCGGCACGCCCGACAACGTCGAGCACCTGCTTGGTGATGATCGATTCCGGCTGCTGAAAGTCGACGTCACCGACTGGATCCACATCAGCGGCGAAGTCAATGCCGTCCTGCATTTCGCGTCGCCGGCCTCGCCGGCCGATTACCTCCAGTTGCCCATACAGACGCTGAAGGTGGGATCGGTCGGCACCTTCCACGCGGTCGGTCTCGCGCAGGAGAAGGGCGCCCGGTTCGTCCTCGCCTCGACGTCGGAGGTCTATGGCGACCCGCAGGTGCACCCGCAGCCGGAGACGTATTGGGGACACGTCAACCCCGTGGGCCCACGCGGTGTGTACGACGAGGCGAAGCGATTTGCCGAAGCGATGACGGTTGCGTATCGCGATCACCGCGACGTCGACGCCGCGATCGTCAGGATCTTTAACACGTTTGGGCCGCGGATGCGCCCCGACGACGGTCGCGCCATACCGACGTTCATTTGCCAGGCGTTGCGCGGTCAGCCGCTCACCGTGGCCGGTGACGGCAGCCAGACCCGCTCGGTCTGCTACGTCGACGATCTCGTCGAGGGCATCGTCCGGCTACTGCGGTCTGGTCTGCCCGGGCCGGTCAACATCGGCAACCCGCACGAGATGTCGGTACTCGAGCTTGCACAACTGATCGTCACGATTACCGGTTCGTCGTCCGACGTCGAGTTTGTTCCGCTGCCGCAGGATGATCCTCTGGTGCGGCGTCCCGATATCACCGTCGCCACCCGCGACCTCGGCTGGTCCCCTCAGGTCGACGTGGCCGACGGGCTGCGTCGCACCGTCGCGTGGTTTCGCACCCATCCGGATCTCGTCGCCATCAGCTAGCGTCGCGCTATGGGATTCCTCGACGGCGCGGTTGCGGTCATTTCGGGCGCGGGTCGTGGCATCGGTCGCGCTGAGGCTCTCGAGCTGGCCCGCGCCGGAGCACGAGTGGTGGTCAACGATGTCGATGCGGAGGCCGCCGCGGCAGCCGTAGCCGACATCACCGCCGCGGGCGGGATCGCCAGCGCGCACGTCGGCGACTGCAGCGACGTGCAGACCGCGCAATCGCTTGTGCACCAGGCAATTCACGTGTTCGGCCGACTCGACAGCGTCGTCAACAATGCGGGCATAGTGCGTGACCGCACACTGGCCAAGATGAGTGCGCAGGAGTGGGACGCGGTTATCGCCGTGCATCTGCGTGGGCACTATGCCCTGACGCATGCGGCCTGCGCGTACTGGAAAGACCAGGGCGGTCCTGGCCGCATCGTCTGCACCTCGAGCACGTCGGGGCTGCTCGGCAATTTCGGCCAGGCCAACTACGGAGCGGCGAAGGCGGGCATCGCCGCGTTCTCGACCATCGTCGCGCAGGAGATGGCGCGCTACGGTGTCACCTGCAATGCGATCGCTCCGGCCGCTCGCACCCGCGTGACAGAAGGCGCCTACGGAGCGATCGGCGACAGTGGTAGTGGATTCGACTTCTGGAATCCCGACAACGTCGCGCCCATGGTGGCCTTTCTCTGCAGCCCGGCCTCGGCGCACATCAGCGGCAAGGTCTTCGGCGTGCAGGGCGACACCATCGAGCTATATCGGCCGTGGGTCTCAGCTGCCGTTGTCGACAACAACAAACGCCGGTGGGACGTCGATCAGCTGCCCGACCGCGTCATGGAATTGTTCGAGCAAGCAGGCATGGTTGCCGGCGCGGAGAACACCATGGCCAAGCTGCGATTCTCAATGACCGACCGCATCCCACCGGGCGATCGTTCGTAGGCCGGGGCCGTTTGCCGTCTAGGTGCTGCTCCGAATGGGCTCGTAGACCACAGTACGTATGCACGGTGTTGAATCAGTGCGTGGCCTGTCACGCTAGGGATCGGAATAGGTAATGGGGGATTGGGTGACCGACCTTGGCGTTGTCGTCGTTCCTGAACGACGGCACGACGGCATGTCGTATCTGTTGATACCACTCATCAAGAGGCCGTCGCCGGAGCTTGCACCGCTGCGCGAGACGCTCCGGGCATGGGTCACTGTTGTCACCACCTCAGCCGACCCGTGCATCGTGCTTGACGCGGGCGGGCGCATCGCCGGACTTTCCGCGTCGGCTGCCTCGCTCGTCGCCGAAGCGCCGATCGACATTGTCGGACGTCGATTGGTCGGGGACGTCTTCACCCTCGTCGACTTCACTAGTGCGGCTGAACCCATGGGCGACGAAACGTTGGTGCCGCCCACCCAAGCCATCGCCAGCGGCGTCCTGAGCCGAGGTCTTGTCCGGCTTCGTCGCATCGATGGGGTGACGGTCACGCTCGACGCCATCGCGACCCCGCTGCATGCCGACGACGGCGCGATTATCGGTTCGTTGACGTTCCTCGGGCAGCTCGCCGCGCACTAAGTCGTGGTGGGCTGCCGATTCTCCGGTCGCAACGGCATGATCGGTTCTTCCGGCCGGCGGCGCGGACCAGACCACATCGCGGGTACGGCATCGATGTGCTTGGCCAAGCCGTAGGCCGCCTCTTCATAGTTGGCTCGCCAGCCGCGAAAGTGCGGCCATGCCTCGGCTGCGGTTCGTTCCATCGTCATACCGACACCGCCAAGACTCTCGACCGCACGCTCAAACTCGTCGTAGGACAACGCAATGTCGTCATCAGGTGAGATCTCGGCGCGCGTCGGGATCGACTCGATCGCGGCGAGGTCGCGCAGCGTCAGGTAGCCCATCCGCAAAAGCAACCGAGCTTCGATCGGTGCGGTCGCTGGCGCTACCGCGGTCTGCAGGGCGGCCGCATCCATGACGGCGAGCAGGGAGACCAGCCATGACCGCAGCGGCTGCGGCGATCGGAAGTGGATGAGCACCGGGTAACTGGTGTGGCTCTCTGACACTGTCGCGGCCCACCGCTCCCAGTCGCCGTAAAGCTGCGCAAGGTTCGGGAGCAGGTTGAGCCAAGCGTGCCGCGCAAGAATCTCCGGACCCCAGGCCGGTTCGCCGCCGCGTGCGGCCAGCAACGTGATGAGGGTCTCGCGCTGGTTGTACGCCGTGTAGAGCGTCGGCAGGTAGGCGATCTGCAAGGCGACCACCACCATGCCGGTGAGTCCGGTGATGACGTCGAGGATGGTCAACGACGCCGAGGGCGACGCGGCGAATCCGAGCGTCGCGATCGACGAGCCGGCCTGCCGCATGGCCCCGCCCACCGTGAAATGGGTGAAGCCGTAGTCGAGCATGCTGAAGCCGATCCAGAACGAGATGATCCAGGTGAGGAGCAATGTCATCAGCGATAGTGGCGCGGCCCACGCCAAGATGGTGTCGCGGCGTTCGAAGTCACTGATGCGATCCGCGACCAGCCGCGCCACCCGCACGGTGGAATTCAGCACGGTCTCCGACAATCGCGAGAGCACACCGCGCGGCACGACGAGCGTGCGCAGCACGCTCGAGGCGGTGCCGGCAATGATCGCGAACCCGGCCACCAGGGCAAGCACGCGCAGCACTCCCATGCGCCGGACCTTAGCGGCTGATTCGTGCGCACCCTGGAGCGGCTCGGTCAGGTGGTTAGGCTGGCGGCCGTGTCCCTGAACAGTTCGACCACTGCCCTGCTCGCCGTGATCGGCGTCTCGGTCGGTGCCGTCGGCATGCTGCTCGCGTTTTTGGCGCATCTACGGCTGCGCCGGCTGCGGCGCGACCTTGCTGTCGTGCAGGCCGGCGACGACGGGCAGTCCTTCCTCGCGTCTGCCGCCCGGCAGGTTGAGCACATCGCCCGGTTGCGGGCCGAGTTGTCCTCGGTCGAGGGCCGCATGCACACGCTGCGGCTCGACGTCGCGGACGCCCTTCGGCATGTCGCAGTGGTGCGCTACGACGCCTTTCGCGATATGGGTGGCCGCATGTCGTTCTCGGCCGCCCTGCTCGACGACGCGGGCGACGGCCTTGTGATCAGCGCGATCCACGGCCGCTCCGAGACGCGGTCATACGCCAAAGGCGTGAAGGCCGGTGCCAGTGACCAGCAGTTGTCTCCCGAGGAACGCCAAGCCATCGCGTTCGCGATCAGAGCGGACGTCGATCCGGCCGGGCGCCAGCCGACCGCCGTCCCGCCTGACCTACCGTCGGTCGAGGTTCGGCTCGCGCCAGCAGCCGATCCCATCGAGTCCTGACCGCTAAGGTTTCGGGCATGCCAGTGCCGCTCGAGCCGCCGTCGCGCTATGCGTATTTGGGGCCTGAAGGCACCTTCACCGAAGCCGCGCTTCGCACCATCCCGGCCGCCGCGGGCGCCGACCTGCAGCCGTATCGCAGCGTGCCGGCCGCCCTCGATGCGGTGCGTCGCGGTGAGGTGGACGCCGCGCTCGTACCGCTCGAGAACTCGGTCGGGGGCGGGGTGGCCTCGACCATCGACGAGCTCTCGACCGGCGAGTTGCTGCATATCAGCCGCGAGGTGTTGCTCGACGTGGGCTTCGCGCTCGCGGTGCGACCTGGCACGTTGCGGTCGTCGCTGAAGCGGGTCGCTGCGCACCCGCAGGCCGAGGCGCAGTGCCGACGATGGATTGCCGACAACCTGCTCGATGTCGAGGTCGTGACTGCCGCATCGAACGCCGAGGCGGCGGCGTCGGTCGCGATACCCGAGGCCGATCTTGACGGCGCGATCACCTCGGCATTGGCCGCGCAGCGTTACGGACTCGAGATCGTCGAGGACGACATCCACGACCACGCGGGTGCAGTGACGCGCTTCGTGCTGGTGGAACGGCCTTCGCCACCGCGCCTACCGACCGGCACCGACAAGACGTCGCTGGTCGCGTTCATCGGCGACGATCACCCCGGCGCATTGCTCGAGGTGCTCACGGAGTTCGCCGTGCGCGGCATCAACTTGACCTGGATCGAATCGCGCCCGACCGGCGGCGGACTCGGCCGCTACTGCTTCTCGATTGACTGCGAAGGCCACGTTGTCGACGCCCGCGTGGGTGAAGCGCTCATGGGACTGCGGCGGATCTGCACCGACGTCCGCTTTCTTGGGAGTTACCCGCGAGCCGACGGGTCGTCGCCGACGATGCGCCGCGGCACCTCCGATGCGGAGTTCCATGACGCCGCGGGCTGGCTCGTGCGCGTTCGATCGGGGCAGTTGTGATCGATCTCAAGCTGCTGCGCGACGACCCCGACCGGGTACGTGCGTCACAGCGGGCGCGCGGTGAAGACGCGTCCCTGGTCGACGCGGTGCTCGACGCGGATGAACGTCGCCGTGCTGCGGTGTTCCGCTACGACACGGTGCGCGGCGATCAGAAGACCCTCGGCAAGTTGGTGGCTGCGGTCGCGAAAGGCGCGGCAGCCGAGAAGCAGGCGTTGCTGGTTCGAGCCAAGGATCTGTCGGCTGAGGTGAAAGAGGCCGAGGCCGAACTCGGGGTGGCCGACGACGTTTTGCGACTGGCGTCGATGACGTTGTCGAACGTCGTCGAGGAAGGCGCACCCGAGGGCGGCGAGGCCGACTTCACGGTGCTGCAGACGGTGGGCACCGCGCGCACTTTCGACTTCACCCCACGCGACCACGTCGAGCTGGGTACGTTGCTCGGCGCGATTGACACCGACCGCGGCGCGAAGGTGTCGGGAGCGCGGTTCTACTTCCTGACCGGCGTCGGCGCGTTACTGGAGTTTGCGCTGGTCAACCTCGCCGTGGCGCAGGCCGTCGAGGCGGGTTTCACGCCCATGATCGTGCCGGCACTGGTGCGCGGCGAGTCGATGGAAGGCACCGGATTTCTCGGCGCGCATGCGGCTGAGGTCTACCGGCTCGCCGATGACGACCTCTACCTGGTCGGCACCAGCGAGGTCGCGCTGGCTGGTTACCACCGCGACGAGATCCTTGAGTCGGGCACTCTGCCGCGCCGCTACGCCGGCTACTCCTCATGCTTTCGGCGCGAGGCGGGCTCCTATGGCAAAGACACCCGCGGCATCTGGCGGGTGCACCAGTTCGACAAGGTCGAGATGTTCTCCTACTGCCCGCCCGAGGACGCCCTGGCCGAGCATCGCCGGCTGCTCGCGTGGGAGCAGGAGTTTCTGGGCAAGCTCGAGTTGCCCTACCGGGTGATCGACGTCGCGTCGGGCGATCTCGGCTCGAGCGCCGCTCGCAAGTTCGACTGCGAGGCCTGGATCCCGTCGATGAACGACTACCGCGAGGTCACGTCGACGTCGAACTGCACGACGTTTCAGTCGCGGCGGCTGAACATCCGCATGCGTGACAGCGACGGCGTGCGACCGGTGGCGACCTTGAACGGCACGTTGTGCGCCATCACCCGCACGATCGTGGCGATTCTGGAAAATCATCAGCAGGCCGACGGTTCCGTCGTGGTTCCGGTGGCGCTGCGCGGCTATCTCGGCCGCGACGTGCTCCAGCCCATCAGCCGCTAGCGGTCGGGCCTAGGAAGGGAGCAGGACCTACAGATACATGCCTGGCGCCGGCCGCTGACCTTCGGCACTGGCGCCGGGCGGCAGCGCGCGGCGCATCTGCTCGAGCTGGGCGTGCGCGGCCATTTGTTGCGCGACGAGCGCGGTCTGGATTCCGTGGAAAAGCCCTTCGAGCCAACCGACCAACTGGGCTTGAGCGATCCGCAGCTCCGATTCGGTCGGCACCTCCGAATCGCCGAACGGGAGCGTGATGCGCTCGAGTTCGTCGACCAACTCGGGAGCCAGCCCGCTCTCAAGTTCTTTGAGCGAGGCCGCATGAATGGCCTTGAGGCGAGCCCGCCCGGCTTCGTCGAGGGGCGCCGACCGCACCTCTTCGAGCAGCTGGCGAATCATGTTGCCGATGCGCATAACCTTCGCCGGTTGATTGACCAAGTCGGTCGCCATGATGGATTCAGTCGCGTCATCGGCTGGCCCCAGCAGCACAACCTGCGGATCGTCGTCGGTCGGAGTATCTACGCCATCGGTCATGGGGTGATTGTCGCAGGCAGCGTGAGCAGCACTTTGCCGACGTGCTCGCCGCCCTCGACGATCCGGTGCGCGTCGGCCGCCCGCGGCATCGGCACGTCGGTATCGACCACTACGGTGACTGCTCCCGCCTCGACAACGGGCCATACGTTCGCCCGCACTGCGGCCACGATGGCCGCTTTCTGCTCCGGCGGCCGGGCGCGCAACCCGGCCGAGAAGACGGTCGCGCGCTTCTTCATGAGTAATCCGAGATCGAGCTCCGCGCGGCGTCCGTTCTGGGTGCCGATCACCACCAACCGGCCGTCGAAAGCCAGGGCCTCGAGATTGCGCGCGAGGTAGTCGCCGCCGACGACGTCGAGGATGACGTCGACTCCGTGCCCGTCGGTTCGATCGCCGACGATGGCCACGAAGTCGTCGCGGCGGTAGTCGATCGCGACCGCTGCCCCCAGGGTGAGCGCTCGCGCACATTTGGCGGGAGTGCCGGCCGTGGTGAAGACCCGGATGCCGAGGGCGTGCGCCAGCTGGATCGCGAAGGTCCCGATCCCGCTGGTGCCCCCGTGCACGAGCAGCGTCTCGCCCGCGTGCAGACCGGCGCCGCCGAAAACGGTCGACCACACCGTGCACGCGGCCTCCGGCAGCCCGCCCGCGTGCGTGACCGAGACGCCGGCCGGGATGGGGAGCAGCTGCGTCGCGGCGACGGCCACCAACTCGGCGTATCCCCCGCCTGCGAGCAGCGCACACACGTCGTCGCCGACTCGCCAGCCCTCGACGTCCGGCCCGATGTCCACGATGCGACCCGAGCACTCGAGGCCGAGTACGGATGAGGCACCAGGTGGTGGTGGGTAGTCGCCGGCGCGCTGGAGGAGATCGGCCCGGTTCACCCCGGAGGCGCGGACGGCGATCACGACCTCGCCTGCGCCGGGCACCGGATCTGGCAGCTCACTCCAGACCAAGACCTCGGGCGGACCGAACCGCTCCTGGGTGACCGCGTGCATAGCGTCACCCTATGACTGACGAGAAACGGCATAAATCGGCGTATTTAGTATTGAACACTCACCGAACCGGGTCCATGATCGGAAAGACTGCTGATGGCCAGCGGGCAGGTCCGAGCCGGGAGGTCACGTGCTGAGCCGCATCGAGCAGGTGCTCGACGACGTGACCTCAATGAGCATGGTGTTCCAGCCAATCGTCGACGTGACCGATCACGTCGTCGTCGGCGTCGAGGCGCTCGCCAGGTTTGCCGCCGAACCGCTGCGCTCTCCCGATCTGTGGTTCGCCGAGGCGGCGTCCATTGGCCTCGGGCCTGCCCTGGAAATGAAAGCCGTGCGTGCCGCTATCGAGCAGGTTGATCGGCTGCCGGCCGGCGCGTTCCTTGCCCTGAACGTGTCGCCCGAGCTGGTGCTCTCGGGGCAGCTCGACGACGTCGCCGCGGATTCAGTTGGACCACGCCTTGTGCTCGAGCTCACCGAGCACGAGATTGTCGACGACTATGGCCCGATCCGGTGCCGTATCGACTCGCTTCGCGAGCATGGGGCCCGGCTAGCTGTTGACGATACCGGCGCTGGATACGCCAGCCTGCGGCACATCTTGTTGTTGACGCCGGAAATCATCAAGCTCGATCGCTCACTGACCCAAGGCGTCGATCACGATCTGGCCCGGAAGGCGCTCGCGTCGTGCCTCGTCTCGTTTGCGAAGGACACCGATGCGCACCTCGTCGCCGAAGGCGTCGAGACGGCCGCCGAACGTGAGACTCTGGAACGACTCGGAGCGCAGTGGATGCAGGGTTTTCAGATCGCCCGTCCCGGACCGCTGCCCGTCTAGCGGTTACCGTAGGCGCCATGGCCGGTGTAAGCGCGCGGCTATGGGCCGTCGCAGACCGGTCCGCGCGCTACCGATGGGTTGTCATCGCGGCCTGGCTGGCCGTCGCCGGTTGGCTCGCAGCCAGTCGCACGGACGACGGTGACTGGGCTTTCTTCCGCGCCGGAACGCGCGCACTGCTCGGAGCTTCGGGGCCGGCTGGTCCGGGCGGACTGCACCTTTACGCGTCGCATCCCGAGCTGCAAATAGGGCCGGCCGCCCTCGTCGCCGCATTGCCGTTTCACTGGCTGCCGAAGCCGTGGGACGTCGGGTGCGCCCGGACCGTCATGTGCCTCGGACTTCTCCTGCTGCTCGCCATCGCCGACCGGCTCGCGCGGCTACTTGGCGTGACCACGCTCGTGAGGCATCGGGCGTTCTTGCTCGGTGGACTGCTCGTCGTTCCGGCCTGGGTTGCGGTCGCAGTAACCGATACCCACCTCGACGACGTGATGGTGCTGATCTTCGCCGTCGCGGCTGCCGTCATGATGGCGTCGGCTAGACCTGCGTGGGCCGGTGCGATGGTGGGTCTGGCGATCGCGAGTAAGCCGTGGGGCGTCGTGGTGGCTCCGGTTCTGCTGTGCTCCGGGGTGCGCAGCTCCACCCGTGCGGTGGCCGCGGCGACCATCGTCGCCGTTGCCGGTTGGCTGCCTTTTCTGATCGAACCGGGTGCCGTGACCGCACTCTGGCACTTCCGGCTCCCGGTCAGCGCAAGCAGTGGTCTTACGGTGTTTGGGGTGCACGAAGGTCCGATGCCGGCCTGGGTGCGCCCCACGCAGCTGCTCGTGGGCGTCGGGTTGGGTGTCCTGGCGGTGAAACGCGGACACTGGACGGGCGTTCTCCTCGTTGGCTTCGCTACCCGCGTTGCCCTCGACCCCGCCTCGTTCGCCTACTACGACGCAGCGCCGACGGTGGCCGCGTTGGTGTGGGATCTGTCGCGTTCACGATCCGGCATCCCCGTGGTCACGGCGATCGCTGCGGCCGGATTCGCCCTGAGCGAGACCTCTCATGACGCAACGGTCATCGCTGTCATCCGACTGACCACGTGCGCCGTCCTGATTCTGGCCGTCATCTGGCGTGGATCGCCGGGTGAAGGCCACCCGCCGCGTCCGACA
>Ga0209863_10000377_pt1 | contig 24027 bp, 23 predicted proteins | sample OrgsoiDNA2013046_FD_185796 | JGI IMG/M metagenome (GOLD analysis project Ga0209863, IMG submission 185796) | Permafrost soil microbial communities from the Arctic, to analyse light accelerated degradation of dissolved organic matter (DOM) -... | ecosystem: Environmental > Terrestrial > Soil >...
ATGAGCTGCCTCGCGGGCGGTTACCTGCTGGCGGCAATCACGTTTGCCTGGCTATCGAAACTCCGAAAAACCTCAAGTGACGAGTTTTCTGGTCGTAATCGAAGGAGATACGCGTCCGTCGGATGCCGCACGACGTGGAGGTACCGGCTGTGGAGCCAACAGCGCTAACAGCCACGCAGTCGCTTTTCGCCGACCTTCCGGCGCTCGACCTCGAAACAGTTGTCGACGGGCTCGAGAGCAGACTCGCCGGCCAGACCTCCGAGCTGGTCCGGATGCGCAAGAGCGCTCAGACCGGCCGGGCGCTTCTCGACCTGCACACGGCCTGTACCCGGCAGCGCACCGTCGCCGGCACCGCCCGCCAGATCGCCGCCGTCGCCTCGGCGATCACCGGCTCCGACATCGTGATCGTCAGCGTCTTCCAGGTGGCCAGCCAGCTTCCGCTGCTGGCCGTGAGCATCGGTGACGGGATCGTCGACGAAGAGCACATCGGGGATCTCGTGTGCGACATGGCGGCACAACCCGACATGCAGTGGCTTCGCACCGAAAACCGCCTGCGCGTGGTCGATCGTGAAACGGCCAGCCCGTCAACATCCCTGCTGCTCGCTGAGCTCCACGCTGAACGGATCCTGATCACCCCCCTGTTCGGGCAGGGTGAGTTCGTCGGATGCATCGTTGCGAAGCTGCCGAACCTCGCGCCCGACAGTGACCGTGATGACGTCGTCGTGATCGATGACGCTGCCCTGCTTCAGGCCCACGCTGGTGACCTGATCCATCTTGCACTCGTCCTCGACGAACTTCGCCGTCGCGCTCTGCACGACGCGGTGACCGGCCTGCCGAACCTGTCGGTCTACGAACAGCGCCTCGTGCGCGCGCTGGCCCGCCGCGAGGCTTCCCAGCCCGGTCACACCGAGGTCGCCTCGATCCTGGCCCAGATCGTTCAGCTCGGCCGCATCACCGAGATCCATGGCGCGACCGGCGTGCAGGAGTTGCTCCGCGAGATCGCCAACCGACTCTCGGAACTCGCCCCTGAGCACGACCTTGGGCACCTCGGGGCGAGCCACTTCGCGCTGATCGCGCATGGCGAGACCGGCGCAGGTATCGACCTTGCACGCACGTTGATCGAGGCGCTGGAGACACCATTCGACGTGAGCTTTGGCACCGTGCGGGTGTTCTGCCACGTCGGAGTTGCGGTGGCCGTCGACGGCGAGACCGCAGGTTCGCTGCTACCGAGGGCTGAAGCGGCTTCACGGCAGGCCCGCGACCGCGACGAAAGACTCGTCAGCACCTGAACTGCCCGGCCCTGACAACCTTCGGCCCGCCATCGGCGTTTGATGTGACGAGGCAGGTTGAGGCGAGGAGCCACCGTGCGACGTCCGGTCCACCGCATGTTCATGATCGCCGTGGCTTTGGCTGTGGTTGGCGTCAGTTGTCCAGGCGCAGCTGCGTTCGCGGCGTCGGCTGACCCGGCGTGGGCGCCCGCCGCGGTGAACAACTACGTTGCCCCGAGCGACAGCGGAGACCTGTCGACGGCGTTCGATTCCGCGACCGGTCAGTTCGTGGCGCTCGGGATCGTCGGCGGCCCGTTCCGGTTGGGGCCGGAGACCGGGAATCTGGTCTGCACTGTCGGCGACCCTGAAGGCACCTGGACGTTCGACGGCGCCGTCTGGGTGCAGCATCAGCCGGCGGGCACGCCTCGTGCGCGCGGGCACGTCGCGATGGCCTACGACTCGGCGACCAAACAGCTTGTCGCCTTCGGCGGCGAGGTGCCGCCATGCGGGACAACACCGACCGATACCCCCACGTCGCCACCGGGTGCATTCGCCGATACCTGGACGTGGAACGGCTCGATCTGGTCGCAGCAGCATCCGGCCGGTTCGCCGCCGGCCGCCGGTGGGGGTTGTGCGGCGTTCGACGCCAGCAGCGGTCAGCTGCTGATGTACGGCGGGCAATCCCCATCAGCCGCGCGCGCAACGACGTACCGCACCGCGACCTGGCAATGGACTGGCTCCACCTGGGTGCAGCTCACCACCGCGAGCACGCCGCCGGGCGGCAACTGCGCGATGACCTACGACGCAGCAAGCGGGCTCATCGTGATGCTCGTCGGATCAGACCCCACCGTCATCGGTTCCCCCGTGCAGACCTGGCAATGGGACGGAACGTCGTGGACGCGGGCTGCCGACCTCGCTGTGCCGGTCGTTCGCACTCCCATCGGCCTCGCGTCGTACTACGGCGCGGCGGAGCCGCCGCCCCTCGCCTTCGATCCCGACACCGGCGAGGCCCTGGCCTGGGTGAACACGACGCCGGGCCCGCAGTCCGGGGGCGTGCCGACCACCGAGATGTGGGCGTGGGACGGCTCATCCTGGACGATGAACCAGGCCGCGAACGAGCCAATCCTGCAGGGCAGCGCCTTCGGGTACGACGACGCGACGGGTCAGCTCATCCTTTTCGGCAGGACGTTCGCCACCGTCCAAACGGCGCTCTACGCAGTGCCCGGCTCATCGGCGGTCACCCCGACAAGGGTGTTCGGTGCCGACCGTGAGTCGACGGCCGTGGCGGCGTCAGCGTCTGCATTCCCAGCTACCGGCTCGGCGTCCGCCGTGGTGCTGGCCCGCAGTGACGCGTTCGCCGACGCACTTACGGGTGGCCCACTCGCGGCCGCCAAACACGCTCCCCTGCTGCTGACCTCACCCGGCGAACTCGACGCGACCACCACGACAGAGATCGGTCGGGTGCTCCCGACCGGCGGCACTGTGTACCTGCTCGGGGGCACCTCAGCACTGTCGGCTGCAGTGGCGTCCGCAGTGACGGCACTCGGCGACGTCCCGGTGCGTATCGCCGGCGCCGATCGATTCGCTACCGCGGTGGCCATCGCCAACGCGCTCGGTGACCCGACCACCGTGTTCGAGGCGACGGGCTTGAACTTCCCTGACGCGCTATCCGCTGTGCCGGCCGCGGTCACGCTGCACGGAGCAATCCTGCTCACCGATGGCTCGTCACAATCCGCGGCAACCGCCAGGTACCTCGGCGCGCATGCAGGCGCGCGCTACGCGATTGGAGGTGCGGCAGCGTGGGCGGATCCGACAGCGACGGCCTTCGCCGGCATCAACCGCTACGACACCTCCGCGGCCGTTGCGTACGCCTTCTTCCCCCATGCCACCGCGGCATCGGTGGCAGACGGCGACAACTTTCCTGATGCGCTCGCCGGCGGCCCGCTCGCCGGCGTCGCGGGGCAACCGATGCTGCTCCTCAACGCCGTGGGGCCGGTCGCCGAACCGATAGCCGCCTACCTCTTCACGCATGCGGCTCAGACGACCGCGGTGCGGGCGTTCGGGGGCTCGGCGGCCGTGACGGACCGCTCGCTGAACGATGTCGCGCGGGTACTCGCCGGGACGTACTTCCCGCAACCGTTCTAGGTCTCGAGGTAGCGGCTGAGGAAGTCGCGCTCGGCTTGCGAGACCCGCCGCGGCCGGCCAGCCGATAAATCGAACGGGACGAGAACCGTCAGCGCCTCTGCCAGCACGACGCAGGCGAGTTGATCGCGCATCTCGTATCGCAAGACGAACGACGAAGATTTCACCTCGGCGGTCCAGACGTCGACCTCGATCGGCTCGGGGCGCCATTCGAGCGGCCGGCGATAGTCGATCTCGTGCCGCGCGACCACGACGCCCTTGATCAGGTCAGGAATGTGCTCGGCCGCCTCGCCGGCGAACAACATCCCGGTGCGGGCCTCTTGCATGTAGGTCAGGAACGTCACGTTGTTCACGTGTCCGAACGCGTCCATGTCGCCCCAGCGCACCGGACAGCTGAAGGTGAATCGCATGTGCGCTTCTCGTCGTCCGGCTTCGTCGTTCTAGCCGCGGGTCAGCTTGCGATACGTCGCGCGATGCGGTCGGGCCGCATCGGCGCCGAGCCTTTCGACCTTGTTCTTTTCGTACGATTCGAAGTTGCCCTCGAACCAGAACCAGTTCGAATCGCCCTCGTAGGCGAGGATGTGCGTCGCGACCCGGTCGAGGAACCACCGGTCGTGGCTGGTGATCACCGCACAGCCGGGGAATTCGAGCAGCGCGTTCTCCAGTGAGCCCAGTGTCTCGACGTCGAGGTCGTTGGTGGGCTCGTCGAGAAGCAGCAGGTTGCCGCCCTGCTTCAGCGTGAGTGCCAGGTTGAGCCGGTTGCGCTCGCCACCCGAGAGCACGCCGGTCATCTTCTGCTGATCGGGACCTTTGAAGCCGAACGCGGACACGTACGCCCGGCTCGGCATCTCGACGTGACCGACCTTGATGTAGTCGAGGCCGTCGGAGACGACCTCCCACAGGTTCTTCTTGGGGTCGAGCCCCGCGCGGCTCTGGTCGACGTAGGAAATGCTGACGGTCTCGCCGATCTTGATGGTGCCGGCGTCGGGCTTTTCTTCGCCGATGAGCATCTTGAAAAGCGTGGTCTTGCCAGTGCCGTTCGGGCCGATGACGCCGACAATTCCGTTGCGTGGCAGCGAAAACGACAGACCGTCCATGAGCAGCTTGTCGCCGAAGCCCTTGGTGAGCCCCATCGTTTCGACGACGATGGTGCCAAGACGCGGGCCGGGCGGGATCTGGATCTCTTCGAAGTCGAGCTTCTTGAACTTGTCGGCTTCGGTTGCCATCTCTTCGTAGCGGTCGAGTCGGGCTTTGCTCTTGGCCTGCCGGGCTTTCGGGTTCGACCGCACCCAGGCGAGTTCGTCTTCGAGGCGCCTGCGCAGCTTCTGGTCTTTCGCACCTTCGACCTTGATGCGTGTGGCCTTCGCCTCGAGGTAGGTCGTGTAGTTGCCCTCGTAGGGATAGGTGTGACCACGGTCGATCTCGAGGATCCACTGCGCAACGTTTTCGAGGAAGTACCGGTCGTGGGTAACAGCGACGACGGTGCCCGGGTACTTCTCCAGGTGCTGCTCGAGCCACAACACACTCTCGGCGTCGAGGTGGTTGGTGGGCTCGTCGAGCAGCAACAGATCAGGCTGCTGAAGCAGCAGCTTGCACAGCGCCACCCGGCGACGCTCACCGCCGGACAAGATGCTCACGTCGGCGTCAGGCGGCGGGCAGCGCAACGCGTCCATCGCCTGCTCCAGTTGGGCGTCGAGATCCCAGGCGTTGCGATGGTCGAGCTGGGTCTGCAGTTCACCCATCTCGGCGAGGAGCTTGTCGTAGTCGGCATCGGGGCTGCCGAGCTCTTCGGACACCTGATTGAACCGCGCCATCAGGGCGTTGGTCTCCGCGACGCCGTCTTCGACGTTGCCGAGCACCGTCTTCGTCTCGTCGAGTTTCGGCTCCTGCGAAAGGATGCCGACACTGAAGCCGGGCGTCATGTACGCCTCGCCGTTACTCGGCTGTTCGAGCCCGGCCATGATCTTCAGCACGCTCGACTTGCCCGCGCCGTTCGGCCCGACCACGCCGATCTTGGCGCCGGGCAGGAACGACAAGGTGACGTCGTCGAGAATGACCTTCTCGCCGTACGCCTTGCGAGCTTTTCTGAAGACGTAAATGAACTCGGGCACGGTCGGCGAGTCTACGGGACGTCGATCAGCGCCCGCCCGTGCGCCAGCTCACCGCCGTCCCCCGCGATGTCCAGCCCGACTTGTCCCGCAAATAGAGCGGTAGACCGCTCTATTTGTCGGACAACTCAAGCCGGACCGGCGAGCGGGCGAGCGCTACATGTCGTCGAGAGTGAAGTTTCCGGCCGGAGGTGCTGCGGGATTGGCCGGCGGCGGCACATAGGGCTGACCCGGAGGCGGACCGGCCGGCGCGCCACCACCCTGCCACGCGGCAGCCGGTGGTGCGGCCGCAGCCTGCTGCGCGAGCTGGGCGAAGTGCGCGTCGAGCGCGCCAATGGCCGCCTCTACCGCGTCAGCCGCGCCACCCCTGCGCTGCGCTGCGTAGGTCACCTCGCCGAGCGCCCGGTAGAGCTCGCCCTCGGAGCGGTTCGATTGCATCGCACCGACCTTGGCCTGGCCCTGTGCCATCGCCGCGGTGGCTTGCGCCTTGGCCTTGTCGAGGAATCCCATGTGACTACCCTCCGAAGAGACTGCCGAGCGGGTTGCTGGCCTTTTCGTCGTGGCCCGCGTGTGAGTGCTTGGTGATCGCGTGTGCCAGCGAGTCGATGGTCATCGACTGGAGTATCGCATTGCCGTCGCCTTCGAGCGTGGCCAGGTTGAAGCCGTTGCCGCCGAGCAAACCGGTGACGACCGTCTGCGCATTGAGGGCGCCGACCCGCTCAACGCCATACCGCAACGTATCTTCGAAAGCCACCAAGCAGCCGGTGTGCACCTGGATCTTGCCGCCGTATTTCGCCGGGTTGATATCGATGAAGTTGCCAGCACCCGCGATGAGCACCGTGCCGACCCCGCCGAAACGCTGGAGAACGAAACCCTCGCCGCCCTTCAGTCCCTGGCGCAGACCGCTGAACGCGATGTCGTTGGTGACGCTGCCCTCTGCGGCGACGAAGGAGTCCTTCTCGGCCAACCAGCCCTTGGTGCCGTCGAGCTCGAGGGCCCGCATCTCGCCGGGCAGCGTGCCCGCGAGACTGACCAAGCCCGCACCGCCGCGCGCCGTGAAGTACTGGAACGCGATCGACTCGCCCGCCAACATGCGCTTGCCGGCGTTCATCGCCATGCCGAGCAGGCCGCCACCGGCACCCCCGCCCCCGCTCGCGGAACTTTGGGTCGCGATGTGGGTCTCGATACTGACGTTGACCGTCTTCCAGAGAAACTTGCCTGCGTCGGCGTAAATCGTCTGCCCGTCAGCGATCTGGCAGACGGCCAACTGCATGGCGTTGCCAACGAGCTTGTGAGAAATCGTCATGGGTGCGGCCCCTCCACCGAAGATGAAAGCTCGACGGTACCGAGGTTCAGGCGATTCGGGTAGCTCTCAACTGCCCGACGCCACGCGGTCGCTGATGTCGACAGATTGGCCGCGGTACAGGGCCCTCGACCGACCCACGGCGAGCCCGTCTGACAGCCCGGCGGCGACGACCGCGTCGTACCGGTACAGCACCACCTCGACGACTTCAGGCGCTGCACCCAAGATCTCGGTGACGACGTCGGCGCCGGCGTCATGAAAACGGTCGGGCAGCTGCCCCGGAGCCAGCGCGTAGCTGGCGACCGCGACCTGGCGGGCTCCTCGCCTGTGCAAATCGGCGACAACGTCGGCGAGCGCCGGTTCGCCCGACGCGAAGCCGATGGTGGCACCGAGACTCGCTGCCACATCGGCGAGTTCGGCGTTGGCAGCAGGGTCGCTGGTGCCGACCGCGGCAAGCACGACTGAGGCGTCAGGATCGGTGCCGGATTCGGTCAACCTACGGCGCACCAGGTCGAACAACAGCGGATGCGGCCCAAGCACCTCGGCCTGACGGATCGCCAGCCCGGGATACTGAGGTGCAGCGGTCTTGAGCAACGCCGGCAGATCGACCTTCGCGTGGTACGCCGAACTCAGCAGGAGCGGCACCACGATGACGTCATGAAAACCCTGCCGTTCAAGCGAGTCGAGCGCGCTGTTCAGGTCAGGGTCAGAAAAACCAAGATAGGCGAGGACGGCGACCAGCCCGGGCCGTTCGGAACGCACCCTCGCAATCAATGCGTCCAGAACCTGCTCGGAGCGCGCGTCGGCGCTCCCGTGGGCGACGGCGAGCAGAACCGGCTCATTCATGTGCGACCCCCTGAACATGGAAACCTTGGCCCGCTTGAGCTACGAGTTCGTGCATCGTCGCCACCTCTCCCACCACCACAATTGCCGGCGCGCTCACCCCGACCACCGTGGCACGATCGCCGATCGTGTCAAGGGTGCCGGTCGTCGTCCGCTGGTTCGGCATGGTGCCGTTCTCGATAACTGCCACCGGGGTGGCCGGGTCACGACCTGCTCTGACCAGCTCCTTCGCGATGCGCTCGACCCTGGTCGCGCCCATCAGCAACACCAGGGTGCCCTCGACCGCCGCGAGCTTGGGCCAGTCGAGCTCCTCGTGGCCGGTAACGACAGTGAACTGGCGGGCTAGCGTGCGATGGGTCAGCGGGATCCCGGCCGCGCCCGGCACCGCGATCGCACTTGTCACTCCGGGCACCACTTCGCAGGGCACGCCTGCGCGGACCAAGGCGAGCAGCTCTTCGCCGCCGCGGCCGAAAACGAACGGGTCGCCACCTTTGAGCCGCACCACCCGTTTTCCTTGCTGCGCAAGCGAAATCAGCAAGTCGTTGATCGCGTCTTGGGGCAGTGTGTGGTTGTCGGGAGCCTTGCCGGCCTCGATCACCTCGACACCCGCTGCGAGCTCGTCGAGCAGCGCCCGCGGACCGAGCCGGTCAACGACCACCACATCGGCCTGGGCAAGAAGGCGGCGGCCGCGCACCGTGATGAGGTCGGGGTCACCCGGGCCGCCGCCGACCAGCGCCACCGAACCCGACGCCTGCGCGACCCGATGGCGGCGCACCGGGAGCTGCCCGGTCTGAAGCAACAGCAGCACCGCGTCGCGCACCGCACGCGCCGCCCCGGGATCGCCGCCCGCACTCACCGCGACCACGATGTCGTCGACCCGGGCAACAGCCGGGGTCGACGCCGCGGAGGCAGCAGACGAACCAGATCGAGCCGCGGACGATGCGCGCACGCACCAGATGCGGGCGGCGTCGGCGTCCGCCTCGATTTGGGCGTCAACCTGCGCGTCGCCGGTACAGGCTTCCACGAGCCACGCACCGTCGAGATCGCTCGTCACGTAGCGCCGTCGGCTCACCGTCACTCGGTCATCGGCGACAAGCGCGTCGTCAACGACTGGCGCCACGATGTGCACGATCGCGCCGGCGTCGGCCAATCCGGCCGCCCGCCGGGCCCCGACCGCACCCGCTCCGACCAAAAGAACCCGTCGCCCGGTGAGGTCGAGCAACAGCGGGTAGCCGGTGTTCACGTCGCGCCACCGCCTGACACCGTGGCGCCGCGGATCGGGTCGCCGACCAACCCGGCCGCCAGCGTCTGTCCGTCGTGATCATCGATGACGAGGAAGCTGCCGGTGAGCCGGTCGGAGGTGTAGTCGTCGACGGCCAGCGGAGCTGCGATCTTCAACGTCACGCCGCCAATCTCGTTCAGGCCGAGGGAGTCGGCGGGTTCGTGCGCAAGCGTCTCGATGTCGAGGCGGTGATTGACGCTGGCGACGACCGCCTTCACGACCCGCGTGGTGTGTTTGACGAGCACTCGGTCGCCGGCGCGCAATGTGCGATCGGAGAGTTGGCATAAGGTCGCATCGAATTCACGCACGACGGGTGGCTCCTGCCGCGGATGCACGATCAGATCGCCCCGACCGACGTCGATCTCGTCAGCTAGCCGCACCGTGACCGACTGCGGCGCATGCGCCCGTTCGACCTCGCCCTCGAACGTGTCGATGCCCACGATGGTGCTGGTCAACCCGGCCGGCATCACGACGACGACGTCGCCGCGTTCGATCACGCCAGAGGCCAGTTGGCCGGCGTAGCCACGGTACTCGGCTGACCTGATCACGTACTGAACAGGCAACCGCGCGGGCTGCAGCCACGCGTCGTAGCCGACCGGCACCGTCTCGAGGTGGTCTAGCAAGGTCGGTCCGGAGTACCACGGCATCGACGTCGACGGCTCGACCACGTTGTCGCCAAGCTGCGCCGACACCGGGATCACTACTTGGCCATCGACCTTCAGCGCGTCAGCGGCAGTCGCGAAATCAGCCGCGATCGCGGTGAACACCGACTCGTCGAAGCCGACCAGATCCATCTTGTTCACCGCAAGAACCAGATGCCGGACGCCGAGCAGCGCGGCAACAGCGAGATGCCGGCGCGTTTGTTCGACCACGCCCTTGCGTGCGTCGACGAGGATCACCACTAGTTCGGCAGTCGACGCGCCGGTCACCATGTTGCGGGTGTACTGCACGTGACCTGGAGTGTCGGCGAGCACGAACTTGCGGCGCGACGTCGTGAAGTAGCGGTACGCGACGTCGATCGTGATGCCCTGCTCGCGTTCGGCCCGCAGCCCGTCGGTCAGCAGAGCCAGCTCGACACCGTCACTGCCCCGATCGCGACTGGCCCGCTGGACGGCCTCGAGGGTGTCGGTCAGCACCGACTTCGAGTCGTGCAGCAAGCGGCCGACCAGGGTCGACTTGCCGTCGTCGACGGAGCCGGCGGTCGCAAACCGCAGCATCTCGATGTTGCTGTCGAGCCGCGCCACCGAACCGGCCGCGGGCGCGCCGGAGCTCTGCACCGGTTGCTCCGTCGCGGTGGCCGTCATGGTCGAAGTGTCGCCGACAGACATTTCCTAGAAGTAACCTTCCCGTTTGCGGTCTTCCATCGCGGCTTCCGACAGCTTGTCGTCGGCGCGGGTGGCTCCCCGTTCGGTGATCGTGCTGATCGCGATCTCGGCGATCACCTCGGCGATGTCGGACGCAATCGACTCGACGGCTCCGGTGCAGCTCATGTCACCGACCGTTCGGTAGCGCACCACCTTGCGTTCGATCGACTCGCCCTCTTTCGGGCCACCCCAGTCGCCGGCGGTCAGCCACATGCCGCCGCGCCGGAACACGTCGCGCTCGTGCGACAGGTAGATCGCCGGCAGCTCGATGCGTTCGCGCTCGATGTACTGCCAGACGTCCAGCTCGGTCCAGTTCGAGAGCGGGAAAACGCGCACGTGCTCGCCCGGCTTGTGCCGGCCGTTGTAGAGGTTCCACAGCTCGGGGCGCTGCCTGCGCGGATCCCATTGGCCGAACTCGTCACGCAGGCTGAAGATCCGCTCTTTGGCGCGGGCCTTTTCTTCATCGCGGCGGCCGCCGCCGAAGACCGCGTCAAACTTGTTGTCGACGATGGCGTCGAGTAGCGGCACGGTCTGCAGGGGGTTGCGGGTGCCGTCGGCGCGCTCGCGCAACCGGCCGTCGTCGATGTAGTCCTGAACGCTCGCGACGAGTAACCGCAACCCGAACCGCTCGACGACGTCGTCGCGGTACGCCATCACTTCGGGGAAGTTGTGGCCGGTGTCGACATGCATCAACGGGAACGGCACCGGCGCCGGCCAGAACGCCTTCCGTGCCAGATGCAGCATGACGACGGAGTCTTTGCCGCCGGAAAACAGCAACACCGGCCGCTCGAACTCGGCAGCCACCTCGCGCATGATGTGGATGCCCTCGGATTCGAGCACCTCGAGGTGCGGCAAGTGCAGGGCCGGGCCGAGCTCGCCGGGTGCCGGCAACGTCTCGGCGTAGCCGCCGGTGGCCGCCGTCATGCCAAGCCCCTTCGGGTCAGCGTCGCATGCACCTCAGCGGCGGCCTGCTCGACCGTCAGACCAGAGGTGTCGAGTCGCAGATCGGGCTCCTGCGGAATCTCGTAAGGGGCGTCGACGCCGGTCAAGCCGGTGAGCTCACCGGCTCGCTGCTTGGCATAGAGGCCTTTGACGTCGCGGTCTTCGCACACGTCGAGCGGCGTGGCCACATGCACCTCGACGAAGGCCGCGCCGTCGGCCGCGTGATCGGCGCGTACCTGCGCCCGCGCGCTCGCGTAGGGAGCGATCACCCCGACCAGCACCGTGACGCCATTGCGGGCCAGCAGCCGAGCCAAGAACCCGACCCGGCGCACGTTGGTGTCGCGATCCTCGCGACTGAAGCCAAGATCGCCAGTCAGGTGCGTGCGCAGGTCGTCGCCGTCGAGCACCTCGACCCGGTGCCCCTCGGCGGTCAACTGGTCGCCAAGAGCACGGGCGATCGTCGTCTTGCCGGCGCTCGGCAACCCGGTGAGCCACACCGTGCAGCCCGGACGGCGAGTGCTTGCCGCCGACGCCAGCTGACCCGCGTCCGGCTCAAGGTTGTAGATGGTCATGTGTTGATGCCGCACTCGGTCTTGGACTTGCCGGCCCAACGGCCCGACCGCGCGTCAGCGCCGAGGGCGACCTTCTCGGTGCACGGCCAGCACCCGATCGACAGGTAACCGTCGTCGATGAGCGGGCTGACAAGAATGTGATTCTCGGCGATGTAGGCGTCGACCTGGCCCTGGGTCCAGCGCGCGATCGGGTTCACCTTGACCTTGCGGCGACGGGCGTCCCACGCCACGACGGGGGTGTTCGCGCGGGTCGGTGATTCGTCGCGCCGAACCCCTGTTGCCCATGAGTCGTAGTGCACCAACGCGGCTTCCATCGGAGCGACTTTGCGGATCGCGCAGCAGCGCTCGGGGTCGCGGTCGAACATGTCTTTGCCATAGGCGGAGTCTTGTTCGGCGACGGTGATCGCGGGGGTCGCGGTGACGACGTTGACGTCATACACCGCGGCGACCGCGTCGCGCATGCCGATCGTTTCGGCGAAGTGATAGCCGGTGTCAAGGAAGACGACGTCGACGCCTGGCTTCGCCTTCGCGGCGAGCGACGCGACGACAGCGTCACCCATCGACGAGAGCACGCAGAAGCGGTCGCCGAAGGTCTGCGCCGCCCAGCGCAGGATCTCGTCGGCCGGCGCATCTTCGAGCCGGCGCCCCGCGTCGGTGGCCAGGCGTTCGAGTTCAGCGGCGAGCATGCCGCCGGTTCCGGTTGTCACGACACCTCCACGCCAACAAATCGCACGGTGAACACGCGGGCACATCCGCGGCAGTGCCACGACCCGCCCGTCTCGCCGTGGGGGCGAAGGTCTTCGTCGCCGCAGTACGGGCAGTAGAACGGGGTGGCCCGCTCGCCGACGCCGTCCGCTTCTGCTGATGTGCTGCTCACTGCAGGTCCGCCTCGTCGGCGCGATGGACCCAGGTGGTGAAGCGCTCGCCATCGGTGCGTTGTTCCAGGTAGCGGTTGGCCAGCCGCTCGACGTAGTCCTCAAGCTCGTCTTCGGTGACTTTGAGCCCGCGCAGTTTGCGCCCGAAGTTTGCGTCGATGCCGAGACTGCCGCCCAGGTGCACCTGATAGCCGCCGACCTGCTCGCCGGCCGCGTTGGTCACCAGCGACCCCTTCAGGCCTATGTCGGCGACCTGGAACCGGGCGCAAGAGTTCGGACAACCGTTGAGGTTGATCGTCATCGGGCTGTCGAAGCCTGGCAGCCTGCGTTCGAGCTCGTCGATGAGCGTCATTGCGCGGTTCTTCGTCTCGACGATGGCGAGCTTGCAGAACTCGATGCCGGTGCAGGCCATCGTCTGGCGACGGAACGTGCTCGGGTTGACCTGAAGGTCGAGCGCTTCGAGACCCGCGGTCAGTGCCGCCACCTGGTCTTCGGCAACGTCGAGCACGATCATCTTCTGCTCCACAGTGGCGTTGACCCGGTCGCTGCCGTGGGCTTGCGCGAGGTCAGCGATCTGGTTCAGCTTCGTGCCGCTTAGCCGGCCGACTCGAGGGGCGAACCCGACGTAGAACTGGCCGTCCTTTTGACGATGGACGCCGACGTGATCACGCCGTCCGTCGGCGGGCTCAACCGGGGGCGGGCCGTCGGGCAACGCGTACTTGAGGTATTCGGTCTCGAGCACCTCGCGGAACTTGGCCGCTCCCCAGTCAGCGACCAGGAACTTCAAGCGGGCACGGGTGCGCAGCCGGCGGTAGCCATAGTCGCGGAAGATGCTGATGACGCCAACCCAGGTCTCGCGCACCTGGTCGGGCCGGACGAACACGCCGAGGCGTTGAGCCATCATCGGGTTGGTCGACAGGCCACCGCCGACCCACAGGTCGAAGCCGGGTGTGCCGTCGGGACCGATCACGCCGACGAACGACACGTCGTTGATCTCGTGAATGGTGCAGAGCGGGCCGCAGCCGGTGATCGAGGTCTTGAACTTGCGGGGCAGATTCGAAAACTCGGGGTCGCCCACGTAGAGACGATCGATCTCCTGAATGTGCGGCGTCGGGTCGGCGATCTCCGCGGCATCGACGCCGGCCACCGGGCAGCCGAGCACGTTGCGGGGACTGTCGCCGCACGCTTCGAGGGTGCGCAGGCCGACCTCTTCGAGGATGTCCCAGATTGTGGGCACGTCTTCGATGCGGATCCAGTGCAACTGGACGTTCTGCCGGTCGGTGACGTCGGCAAGGTCGCGGCCGTAGGTCGTGGCGATGTGCCCGATCGCCCGCAGCTGCGCAAGGTTGAGCTGCCCACCGGGGATGCGAATCCGCATCATGAAGTAGCGGTCGTCGAGCTCTTCGGGCTCGAGCAGGCCGGTCTTGCCGCCGCTGATGCCGGGGCGACGCTGCGTGTAGAGGCCCATCCAGCGCATCCGGCCGCGCAGGTCGGAGCCGTCGATCGAGTCGAAGCCGGCCTTGGAGTAGATGTCGAGGATGCGACGCTGCACGTTCAGTGCGTCGTCGTCCTTCTTCATCCGCTCGTTGACGTTCAGCGGCTCGCGCATGCCCATGGCCCATTGGCCCTGACCGCGGGATTTACCGCGGTCAGCGTGGGGCGCGCGGACGCGCGGGACCGTGGGCGGGTCTCCGGCGGAAGTGGTCGGTGCCGACATGCGTGACAGTCCTTCGAATCGGCAGGCGCAGGCATGCCGGGCTGGACTTACGCAGCCGGGCCACCGCGCCCGGACGTGGGCGACGGATCAGGCAGCCGGCAGACAAGCCGCGCTTGAGACGCGCAGCAAGTCGACGTGCAGGCGCGCAACAAGCCGAAGAACGGGCATGCTGGCGCGCGGCGTCATGCCCCGAGAGTCCCACACCCCGCGAATGCCTGTCGATTTGGTGGACATTCGCGGGTGTGGGCCCGGCTCGGGCTAGCCGCGCGACCGCCAGCGGCCGCCGGCCCCGGTGAGTTGGGGAGCAGGCGCCGCAGCTTCGGATTCGGGCTCAGCGGAGGGCATCGCCAGATCGTCGACGACGGCTTCGTCGTCGAGATCGTTCGCCTCGTCGTCGTCAATGACTGTCGACGGATCGGCGGTGCCGCCCGACCAGCCCCAATCGGTTGCCCCGGACGTCGAGCCGCTATCGACAGCGAGCGTGTCGATCGCCTCGACGGCGTCGCTCGATTCATCGGCTGCCTCGGACGCGACCGGAACTCCCCGTTCTACGCGTTTGATGACGGTGATTACCCGACCGAGATCGGTGCCGACGGCGATGGCGTCGATGTCGACGGACTGGCGCTTGTCGCCGTCCTTGGTTTCGTACGGCCGTACCGAGAGTCGGCCGAGGACGATGACCGACGACCCCTTCTTGAGCGATGCGGACACGTTCTCCGCGAGCGCGCGCCAGCAGGTCACACTGGTGAAAAGGGTGTCGCCGTCGCGCCACTCCCCCGCCGAGCGGTCGAAGCGGCGAGGTGTCGAAGCGAGCCGGAACGACGCGACGGCTTGGCCGTCCTTCGTGAACGACAGCCGCGGTTCAGCGACCAGATTTCCGACGACGGTGACTTGCGTATCGAACATGGTGTCTCCCTCCGGACGCGGCTGCCTGCCGCACGAATGGAGCTTGGTCGGAGAACCGGCAGGCGATGCACGATCGGCCAGGACCTGTGGATACGACATGATCGATGGCCGACCTGTGGACAGCCCGGGGGCGTAATCTTTGAGCCGCCGCCGGCTCCTACGCGCACCGGCGCCCGTAGCTCAGCTGGATAGAGCACCTGCCTTCTAAGCAGGACGTCGCAGGTTCGAATCCTGCCGGGCGCACCAATCGAGTCTCATGCCGATTTCGTTGCCGGCGGACGCCCGCGTTTGGGAAGGGGCGCCGCTCGCTTCGGCATCCGCCCGGCGTCGGCGAGGGCCTTGCGCAACAGCATCTCGACGTGGGCATTGACGCTGCGGAACTCGTCGGTGGCCCAGCGGGTGAGCGCGTCGTGGACCGCGGGATCGACGCGGAGCAAGACCTGCCTGCGGTCGCTCACGAGTACAGCGAGCCGACATTCACGATCGGCGACGGCGGTTGATCCCCGCACAGCACGACCATCAGGTTGCTCACCATGCTGGCAGTCCGTTCTTCGTCGAGGGCGACCAGACCGTTGGCGGTCAGTCGGTTGAGCGCCAGTTCCACCATCCCGACTGCGCCTTCGACGATGCGCGACCGCGCCGCGACCACGGCGTTGGCCTGCTGACGGCGCAGCATCGCCTGGGCGATCTCCGGCGCGTAGGCGAGGTGGGAGATCCGGACCTCGACGATCTCGACGCCGGCAATCGAGACCCGCTCGGCGACCTCGCGCGCAAGCGCTGCCCCGACGATGTCAGTGGAGCCACGCAGCGACGTCCCGGTACCGGTGGTGTCGTCGTAGGGGTGACTGGTCGCGACAAGACGCAGCGCCGACTCCGCCTGCACTGAGACGAAATCCAAGTAGTTGTCCACGGCGTACGTCGACTTGGCGGTGTCGGCGACCTGCCAGACCACGATCGCGGCGATCTCGACTGGGTTGCCGTCGGCATCATTGACCTTCAGGTGGTTGGTCTCGAAGTTGCGCACCCGAATGCTCACCCGGCGGCGCACCGTGAGGGGAACCACCCACCAAAACCCAGGGCGACGAACGGTGCCGATATAGCTGCCGAAGAACTGGATCACCGAGGTCTGGCCCGGTGTCACGATCACCAGCGAACTGACGATCAGCACGGATACGACGAGCGGCAGCCACAGCCACCCGCGGTCATGCTGGGCCGAGGCCACCATCCACCACACGCAGCCGGCGATGACCAGAACGCCGAACCAGCCGTTGACCGCGACGGCGCGGCGTTCCGCGATGTCGACTCGGGCTCCGTGGTGCCCGACGGGTTCAGTGACCGTAGATGACTCGATCGCGTTCATGGCGTACTCCCTAGGAGAAAAGTGATATCATATAGATATCACTTTCTCTAGCGGGGCACCAGCCCTGAGGCATTGGGTGTTAGGAGCGTGCTCGCGGTGCTCGCCGAGTCGGTCAGGTCTGCACCCCGAAGCTGTCGGCGGGGCTCGGGAGCTGGGTGGGCGTTGGCTGGTCACTGATCCCGAATGCGGTTTCGGCAAAGCTCACGAACGTGGTCGTCGAACTCGACAGGTCGGAGTCCGTGCTCACAATGCCTGCGCGCCAGCCGATCCCGTTCGCCGCCTGCGTATCGAGCAGGTCGGCTACCTTGGCCCCGTTCACAAACATCGCGAGCCGCACGCTGGTGCCGCCAGGCAGCGTCGCACACACGCCCGAAATCGCAGTGCCCGAAGCTGGCGACCTGCCGGCAGACCCATGTGCGATAGCGATCGACGTATCACGTGTCTCGAAGATCTCGGGTGCCGCGCCGCGTCTGATCGACCAGGTGCCATCGACGTTGACGTCGAACGTGTACGCCACTCCGCCGAGGGCGCAGAAAACGCCGAAGGCTGCGCCTTGTGGCGGGTTGGTCGACTCCATCGCCTGCGCGCTCACTTCAATCTGGTTGTACGACTGATCGACGGGTGCGGCTACCAGCGAGACATACCTTCCGGCGCCGGTAATGGCGTAGCCGTTCGGCTGCAACTCGATGTCGACGTCTTGCTGCGGCCCAAGTGGCCAGCCTGAGAAGACCTGGTCCGTCTGGACGAAATCGGTGCTGTACACCGACTCGCCGGCGCCCGCACGCAGTGGAGTGGTCGCCGTGATCGGCATAGCGTCCGCTGCCGATTGCGTCGGTGCGCCTGGCTGCGCCGACGCCCCAGGGCCAGCGGCCGCCGAACTGCTTTGTGCGGCAAGCGGCGGTTGCGAGATGCCGCTGGCGGCGGGTGCGTTTGCGTTCGATCGCGAAAGCGTGTGGGCGACGACGATGACCAGGCCAATGCCGATGACCCATGCGTAGGTGAAGAGAATGCGGTTGAACGGCCGCTGTCTCGTCGGGGTGCCCATGTTGACTCATCGGCGCCAGTCGGCCGACGGTTGAGGCGATGATCACCGCGCCGATCGCTAAGGGTTAGTCGACAGACATCTCGTCTTCGAGTCGCTCCCTGATCTGCGTGAGGGCAATGAGTCCATCGCGTAGACCGGCGAGCTGCACCGAGGTGATGAGGTCGGCCAACTCAGCGTCTACAGCTTCGACGCCGGCGCGCACCGCCGCCGCCGCGCCGCGACCCCGATCGGTGAGTTCGATGTCGATCCGGCGGCGGTCGTCGGCATTGACCTCACGCACGAGGTAGCCGCGAATGACGAGGGTGTCGATCAGCTGACTGGCGGCCTGCTTGCTGACGCCAAGCTGCCTCACGAGGCCACCCGCGGTGCCGCCGAAGTTGGCCATGCCGCCCAATATGTAGGAGCCGTTGCGCGGCATGTCGTCGTACGCCTGCGCGGCCAGCCGCGTTCGGATCGCATGCCCGTAAGCACCGCGCGACGCTCGGAGCAACGCCGGAATGCTGATTGGCTGGTCGTGATCGTGATCGTGATCATGTTCGTGGTCATGGTCATGGTCGTGGCCGCCGTGGTCATGGTCATCTGTCATAGGGCGAGGGTACGAAAAGCCGACCAGATCGTCAATATCCTTGACGGTCAATGTCTTAGACTGTCAAGCACCTCAACCTCGGATCGCCGCTGCGGCGCTCAGCACCCCGAGCGCCGCGAGGATCACGCCGGTAATCCGGCGCACCAGCGCAAGCGGAACCCGCTCGACCAGCTTCGAGCCTGCGATCACGCCGATCGCGACAACGGCCCACAGTCCGAGCACCGCGCCGATGCCGACCCCAAGTGGGTCGTGGTACTTCGCCGCGAGGTTCGCCGTCGCGATCTGGGTGATGTCGCCCCACTCGCCGATGAAGATCACCACAAAGCTCAACGACACCACACGCCGCATCGTCGGCACCACGATCTCGGCGGCAAGTCCCGCGTTCTCGACGCCCGCCTCCGCTTCGGCCGATTCGTTGCGAAACAGCAGGATTGCCGCGCCGATGAGGAAAAGCGCGGCGACGATGCCTTCGACCAATCGGTGCGGTAAAAGCGAGAGCACCCCGCCGGCGGCGACCGCGATCACGACATGCACCGCGAACGCCGAAGCCGCCCCGATCCAGACATACAACGGGCGGTACCGGGTGCCGAGCACCAGCGACGCGATCATGCTTTTGTCGGGTAACTCAGCGAGGAAGACCACCCCGAAGGCGATCGCCGCCACCGCCAAACTCATGCCGCGAGCCTACTGACGCCGCGTGCGGCATCATCCGCTACACAGTCATGCCTGCGGCATGATGGACGAATGACCGATTCGCAGTCACCCCAGCGGGCACGCAGCTCGCGGCCCTCGGGCGCGGGCTACACCGTCACCATGCGCGTCATGGCCCCGCACGATCCGACCCTCCTCCCCCGCCTCGCCGAGATCGTGAGTGAAGCGCACGGGGTCGTCACCGGCATGGACCTCGTCGACGTCACGACCTCAGGCGCCACCGTCGACCTCACGATGCTGGCGCTCGACGAAGACCACGTGCGCGAGGTGTCGGTCGCCTTGCAAACAGAAGCCGGCGTGAAGGTGCGGCACACCTCCGACCCGACGTTCCTCTATCACCTGGGCGGCAAGATCCAGATCACCGCGCGCACTCCGCTGCGCACTCGCCAAGACATGTCGATGGCCTACACGCCCGGCGTTGCGCGAATTGCCTCAGCTATCGCCGTCCGGCCTGAATCTGCGTGGACGCTGACCGCCAAGGGAACGTCGGTCGCGATCGTCACCGATGGCACCGCAGTTCTCGGTCTCGGAAACATCGGCCCGCTCGGCGCGCTACCGGTGATGGAAGGAAAATCCCTTATTTTCAAGGAGTTCGGCGGCGTCAACGCTTACCCGCTCTGCCTGAACGCGAAGAGCCCACAGGAAGTCATCGACGCCACGCTCGCGATCGCGCCGGGCTTCGGCGGCATCAACCTCGAAGACATCGCCGCGCCAGCCTGCTTCCAAGTCGAGACCGAGTTGCAGAGACAACTCGACATCCCGGTGTTTCACGACGACCAGCACGGCACGGCAGTAGTCGTGTCCGCCGCGTTGATGAACGCCTGCCGCATCACCGGGCGATCGTTTCCCGACGTCCGCATCGTGCATGTCGGGTGCGGTGCAGCCGGGACGGCGATTTGCTCCGCCCTGCTCGACGCCGGCGTCACTGACCTCATCATTTTCGACAAGGACGGCGTACTCACTGAAGGTCCGGCGACGCCAGCGCACCACCGCACCCTGGCTGCACGGTCGAACCCGCGCGGCATCACCAGCATGGAGAAGGCACTGCGCGATGCCGACGTCTTCATTGGCACCGCCAGACGTGGCTCCGTCGACCCCGACCTGCTGCAAGCGATGGCACCACAGCCGATCGTGTTCGCGCTGTCGAACCCCGAGCCCGAGCTGTTGCCCGACGAGGCCCGCAAAGACGCGCTGCTCGCGACCGGCCGCTCCGATATGCCGAACCAGATCAACAACGCGCTCTGCTTCCCGGGCTTCTTCCGCGGCGCGCTCGATGCGCGCGCGACCACGGTGACGTTGGCGATGAAGCAGGCCGCGACCCGGGCGATTGCTGACACGGTCACCGACGATCAGCGCGGCCTCGGCGTCATCATCCCGACCATGTTCCAGGCGAGACTGCATCAAGCCGTCGCGCGCGCAGTCAGTGATGCGTGGCTGGCCGAGCACCCCGACGGGCGCAAGCGCGACCAGAGCCTGCTCGCCGAGCCTGGTGCTGACTTCGGGCTGCCCGACTTGCCCGCGCCGATCCCGAGCGATAACGACGGCACCAGATGACCGATCGTCCGGTTGACACCCGCGGTCGCGGTCTGCACGACCTGAGAGTCTCGGTTACCGATCGCTGCAATTTGCGGTGCCGCTACTGCATGCCGCGCGAAATCTTCGGGCCAGGCTTCGCCTTTCTGCCACGCGAAGAACTGCTGAGCTTCGAAGAAATCACCATGGTTGTTGGCGCCTTCGCGCGTGCCGGAGTAACGAAGGTGCGGCTCACCGGCGGCGAGCCACTCCTGCGGGCTGACCTGCCCGCCCTCGTCGCGATGATCGCCGCGGTGCCCGGCGTCGACGACATCGCCTTGACCACCAACGGCTCGCTGCTCGGCAGACATGCGGTCGCACTACGCAACGCCGGGCTGAGCCGCATCACCGTCAGCCTCGACACGCTCAATCGCGCGACGTTCGCCGCAGTGGCCGACGCCGAGGTCACCCTCGACTCCGTTCTCGAGGGCATCGCGGCAGCATCGGCGGCCGGCTTCGAGCACCTCAAACTGAACGCGGTCGTCAAGCGCGGCAGCAACGACGCCGACGTCGAACAACTCGCTGCCTTCGCCCGCGAGCACGGTCACACCATGCGGTTCATCGAATACATGGATGTCGGCGACACCAATGGCTGGCGGCTCGACGACGTCGTCCCGGCTAACGAGATCGTCGACCGCATCGCCGCCCGGTGGCCGCTCGAACCGGTTGCACCCCGATACCCCGGCGAGGTCGCCAACAGGTACCGCTACCGCGACGGTGTCGGCGAAGTGGGGGTCATCTCCTCGATCAGCAAGCCGTTCTGCGGCACCTGCACGCGCGCTCGGCTGAGTGCGATCGGCGAGGTCTACACCTGCCTGTTCGCCTCGACCGGGCACGATCTGCGATCGCTGGTGCGGTCCGGAGCCGACGCATCGGACCTCGACCGCGCCGTCCACAGCATCTGGACGACGCGTGCCGACCGTTACTCCGAATTGCGGGCCGCCCACACCCTTCACACCCTGACCGAAAGCCCGCACAAGGTCGAGATGTCGTACATCGGCGGCTAGAGCCTGTGTACAGCGGTCTCGGCCCCCGACACCGAGGGCGGAACGCCTAGAGTGACCTCGTGAGCGACTATCTGGTCTGGATCGACTGCGAGATGACTGGGCTCGACCTCCACGTCGACGCCCTGATCGAGGTTGCGCTCCTCATCACCGACGCCGACTTGACCGTCGTGGGTGACGGCGTAGACCTCGTCATCAAGCCTCCCCAGGAGGCGCTCGACACGATGCCCGATGTGGTGCGCGCAATGCATACCGGCTCGGGCCTGCTCGATGAGCTCCCGAACGGCATCACCCTTGCCGAGGCACAAGAACAGTTGCTCATCGCCGTCCGCGAATTCGTACCCGAGGTGCGCAAGGCGCCGCTGTGCGGCAACTCGATCGGCACCGACCGCGGCTTCATAGCGCGCGACCTGCCCGCCCTCGACGACCACCTGCACTACCGCATGATCGACGTGTCGAGCATCAAGGAACTGGCCCGCCGCTGGTATCCGCGGGTCTATTTCGCCAGCCCGGCGAAGAAGGGCGGGCACCGGGCGTTGGCCGACATCCGCGAGAGTATCGATGAGCTGCGCTACTACCGCGAGGCGCTGTTCGTGCCGCAGCCCGGGCCTGATACGTCGACCGCGCGCCTGATTGCCGCCTCGATTGCTCCCGACGTTGCCGCTGGCGAAGTGCCGGCCGAGCCGCACGCCTGATCCGGCTACACTGACCGAGCCGTGGTGGGCGTAGCTCAGCTGGCAGAGCACCGGGTTGTGGTCCCGGGGGTCGCGGGTTCGAGCCCCGTCGCTCACCCCACGAAGCACGATGAAGGGCAGCGCGAGGGTGCGCTGCCCTTCTTTGTTTCGTACGACTGCCGGTTGGTAGACAGTTACCGGTAGAGAGACCGGCAGCTGTCGACCACGGACGAAGGGAAGCACCCGATGAACGTGGTCGAGCGAGGTGTACGGCGCTTCGACCAATACCAGCAGCGGCACCCCGTGCTGGCGATCCCGATCGCGGTCGTGCAGAAGTACGGCAACGATCAGGCCGGCGGCAAGGCCGTGCTGATCGCCTACTACGGATTGTTCGCGCTGTTCCCGCTTCTGCTGCTGATGGCGACGGTGCTTGGCTTCGTGCTCGCCGGACATCCCGCCGTCCAAAAGAATCTTCTCTCGAGTGCGCTCGGCGACTTTCCGATCATCAGCTCGCAACTACAGAACGACACGCATGCTCTGAAGGGCAGCGTGCTCGCGGTAGTGGTCGGTTCGCTCGGCACTATCTATGGCGCGCAGGGTCTTGGACAGTCGGCTGTCAATGCGATGAACACGATCTGGAACGTGCCGTACAAGTCGTGGCCGAACTTCTTCGGACGTCGACTGCGTGGCTACTTTTGGCTTGCGGTGCTTGGTCTTGCGACCGTTGGCACCACCACATTGGCCGGTTTCGGAACGACATGGCTCCATGGTCCGCTCGCCTGGTTCTGGACGACAGGTGTCTCGTCGATCGTCAACCTCGGCGTGTTCTTCATCGTGTTCAAGGTGCTCACTAGTGAGCCGGTCGGGTGGCGCGACATCGGACTCGGTGTCGTACTCGCCACGATGTTCTGGGAGATATTGCAAACCGTCGGCGGCTACTACGTGCGGAACTCACTCGCCCACGCAAACGCGACCTACGGTTTCTTCGCGATCGTGATCGGCTTGCTGTCGTGGTTGTTCGTTGCTGCTCAACTCACGCTGTATGCCGCGGAGGTCAACGTCGTGCGCAAACACCATCTATGGCCGCGGTCCATCACCCAACCACCACTGACGCAGGCCGATCGGACGATGTTCATCCGGCTGGCGATGATGGAGGAGCGTCGGCCTGAGGTGAAGGTGACGGTTTCGTTCACCTCGGACGCCGACCGGCAGCCGCTCGATGAGGGATCTACGGCCGACCCGCCTGACCCTGCCGAGACTGCCGAGGCTGCAGACGTTGCCGACCCCGCCGACCCGGTAGGCCATTCGGCCCAATGAATGAGGGTCGAACGTACCGCCATTTGGGCTAAAGCTTCGGCGCCGGGTTGTCGAACTACATGGATGTAACTCGCCATCCAGGCGGTTCCGGAGGGAGCACCATGAACGCTCACGGGTCGATCCGGTTGCCAGCCCAGCCCGAACACCCGCTCATGACCGCGATGGGTCGCGGGCTTCCGATCACCCTGCTCGTCGACCTGCTGGATCCGTCGGGGCCGCGCTCCCACGAGATGTGCGAACGCGAAGGCAAGCGCGCGGACGGCGAGGTGCTGGTGATCCCCGAAGCCATGCACGTTAGTAGTGCGTGAATCGTTGTTCGGACGAGGCCATCACAGGTGGGCTGGTAGTCTCTCGGCTCACGCGCCGCTAGCTCAATTGGCAGAGCAGCAGACTCTTAATCTGCGGGTTCGGGGTTCAAGTCCCTGGCGGCGCACCA
>Ga0209863_10000378_pt1 | contig 23992 bp, 28 predicted proteins | sample OrgsoiDNA2013046_FD_185796 | JGI IMG/M metagenome (GOLD analysis project Ga0209863, IMG submission 185796) | Permafrost soil microbial communities from the Arctic, to analyse light accelerated degradation of dissolved organic matter (DOM) -... | ecosystem: Environmental > Terrestrial > Soil >...
AGTTCCACCTTGCCATCGACAACCTGTACAAAAGTGTCGAAAGGGCTCGTTTTTTCAGTCAGTCCTTCGCCTGTATCAACAGACATAATGGTAATATTACCGGAAGATTTTTTCAGAATCGTTTTTATCACGACAGCATTTTCAACATATTCGATGATTTCTAAGGTAATCATCTGTTTCGCTTTTTCCAATTCCAAGACACCTGCCGACTGATTGTTCATTGTTTTTAAATTTAATTGAGTACGGAGGCTGGTAAGGTATTGCAGTTAAAGTATTACATCAGGCTTTCGTAGGCAAAGAGAAAAGGGAGGCAAGCCTCCCTTTTACAAGTGCTGCCCGTTAATCAATCATATTCAATAACCAATTGATTATCTACATTCCAAACGCCTGGTGCGTTCCAGGCTATTCTTTCAGCTTCATCCCTTTGATAAAAGGAATGCACCGTCCCGTTTAAAGTCACCTTATTCCCAGACACTTTGACTGAAATTCCTTCATCGTCAGTAGATGAGTTACGTTCCAGGGCATATTCAATATCATCTTTTTCAATAGCATCACGCGTATCAGACTTAATTGTAATATTGTTCGATACACCTTTTACGCCCATCAATGCACTTATTGCTTTTTTGGCTGCCTCTTTCTGATAATTCCATTCCAGTTCACCCTCCAGTGTAACCCAACCGTTTTCAACATTTACCTTAACCTTATCCTTCGGTACTTCCCAATTAAATTTAAATGAATTTAGTACTTCAGTGGCAATTTCATTGTCATTCTTATTCCAACTACCGCCAAATTTAATTTCAATTTTTTCAACAACTGCCTTCACCCCTGTTACGCTTTTAGTGGCACTTTCGGCCTCCAGTTTTTTTGAATAACTGTCAACTATACCAGATAGGGTTACTATGCCATCCTTGGCAGTAACACCAATTTCCGCGGCGTTTAATAATGGTTCCCATTTGATTGCCTCCTGAACGTCTTTCTGCAAATCTTCATTCGTTTTCATTTTGTCAATTTTTATTTTTATGTAATAATGCGGAAATTCGCAATGCTTCCGCAAGTTTTAAAGAATATACATTTTAAAAATGCAATACAAAGTTGATCAATTAAAATCTATAAATTGTTATACAATTAGTTTGTATAGTTGTAATATTCCCACATTAAATAAATTAGGAAAAACTTCACAAATCAGACAATGTTCACCTGACTTCCGCAGTTCATAAGTTTTCCCCATAATGCTGCAAATGATCTACACAATTAAATACTTGGTATTTATAATTACTCCTGTTTCAGCGTTTTAAATTTTAGGATGTGCAATATTGGTAATCGGACAATTAACTTTTTCTTCCGACTCATTAAAATCGGATAATTATGCAACATATTTAAAGAATCGTATAACAAATCTGGGGTACTAATCAGTGAACTTTGTCCACATTCAGTGATGAAGGAAAGATTCACGCATTGAATTCCATGCTTGTGTAGCGGGAGTTGTAAATAAATTAAATTATTAAATAATTATTATGGAGACTAATATTCCTCAAACAATTTCAGGAAATAATGCTGAAGAACAAAAAGAAGGTGTGAAACCAGCAGTAAATGAGCAGGCCCCTCAAAAAAGAGTTCGAAAGAGAATAAAATATACCAGAGCTCTAGCAGCGGTAACTAATGTGATAGGTACAATTTACCCGACTAAACAAATTCCATTCAGATGAATGTAGATAAAAAGAATAATAATAGAAACCACCCCGCATTAGAGAATGTGAAAAACGGTATCGGGATACCTGACTTAAAGCAAAATAACGATCACACAGAGCTGGAAAAGGCTAAACCTATGATCACAGTTGAAATAATAGAATATGTGGAAAACGCTGTAGTCATTAAAACAATTTTAAAAAAGTCATCAGGCAATATTAGTGTTATGTCAGTTGATACAGGTGAAGGTCTAACAGAAAGAACAAGTCCATTCGATACATTTGTGCAGGTTATTGATGGTAAGGTGGAGTTTGTTATCAGCGGTAAAGAATATTTACTTAAAACAGGTGGTTCAATTATTATACCATCTCATAACCCCTACTACGTTAAACCGGATGGTCGTTTTAAAATTATTTTAACGATAATTAAAAGTGCCTACGAGTGAATCTTTCTAACCAAACAGCGGTCGGCTTTTTTTAGGACCTTTTTTATTCATATCGCAATGCCTCAATCGGATCCAAACGGGATGCTTTTTGTGCTGGATAGTAACCAAAAAAAACTCCCGTGACTACACATACCATAAAAGATAAAACAATAGAAAACTGAGTTATCAAAGTGGGCCATAACAGGAAAATAGTAACAAGTTTTGATGCTGTTATACCCAATAAGACACCGATCAGCGCGCCTGTAATACTAATCATGATAGCTTCCGTCAGAAATTGAAGTAAAATATCCACCCCCCTTGCACCAATGGCCATACGCAATCCGATTTCCCTTGTTCGTTCCGTTACAGAAACGTACATGATATTCATTATCCCAATTCCTCCAACCAGCAGGGATATCCCCGCAATCACAGCAAGCAGAATGGTTAGCAGCTGGCTGGTTGAACTAAATGTTTTGATTAATTCCTCCATCGTTCTTACTGCAAAATCATCATCCTGGCTGGACTTCAGCCTGTGTGAATCCCGCAAAATCTCTGATATTTCAGCAGATGCCAAAACCGTAGTTGCCTCATCCCGGGAAGACGCATATATATTTTGGAAATAGATGCTAGACAATATTCTTTTCTGTACAGATGTATAAGGCGCTATAATGATATCATCCTGATCCTGACCAAAAGCGTTGGCGCCCTTTGGCGATAATACACCGATCACAAGAAAGGGAATTTTTACAAACCGGATATATTTCCCTACGGGGTTTTCACCATTAGGAAATAGATTAGCCACCACTGTTTGTCCAAGCAGGCATACTTTATTTTCCGAAATGATATCCTTATTGGTAAATTCATTCCCTGATGCTAAGGGCCATTGCCGTATGGAATCTAGGTATAATGAATTTACACCCTGAATGGTGGTTGACCAGTTATCATTTCCATAGATAACCTGCCCCCTTGCCGTAGCAGACGGCGAAACGGCGCTCAGATAGGTCGCTTTATTTTGCAAAGCCGTCACATCCGGCAATGTCAGTGTTTGTACGGCGGTGGCATCCAAACGAACGCCACCTGTTACGTTACTGTTTGGACGAATAATAATCATATTGGAACCCATGCCACCCAATTGTTCCTGGATGCTTTGTTTTGATCCCTGTCCGATGGCTACCATAGCGATCACCGAAGCGACCCCAATGATAATACCCAGCATCGTAAGGAAAGTCCGCAGTTTATTGCGCAAGAGGGCTTTAAATGCTATTCGAATGAGACTGATGAAATTCATCTTTTTATATATTAAATATCGTCCTCTGCAGGTAGTGCCTCCAATTCCAGTTTGGCATTCTTTACATTTTCATTCATATGGTCTTTAATAATTTTCCCATCCTTGAGGGTAATGGTTCGGCTGCTGAATTGCGCAATATCAGGTTCATGTGTTACGAATACGATGGTTTTTCCATGGTTTTTATTCAGTTCCTGAAAAAGAGCCATGATACTAAATGACGTTTTTGTATCGAGATTACCTGTTGCTTCATCGGCCAGTATCATAACCGGCTCATTAATTAAAGCCCTGGCGATGGCTACTCGTTGTTGCTGACCACCCGAAAGCTGATTGGGTGTATGGTCCATCCGGTCAGCCAGATTCACTGCTTCCAGAGATTTGATTGCTCTTGCTTTTTTATCTTTCGCATTTACGGAGTTATTATACATGAGGGGCAATTCCACATTTTCAAGGGCTGAAGTACGTGGAAGTAAATTGTAGGATTGGAACACAAAACCAATTTTATTATTTCTTAAATGCGCCAGTTCGTTGCGGGAAAGTTTTTTCACATCAATTCCATCCAGCAGGTAATCTCCGCTGGTCTGTTTATCAAGGCATCCCAGCATATTCAGCAATGTGGTTTTACCCGAACCGCTTGCACCCATGATGGTAATAAATTCGCCACTCATCACTTCAAAACTTATATCTTTCAGCGCTTTAACGATTTCAATGCCCATTTTGAATTCGCGCCTGATATTCTTTAATTCAAGTATCTTATTCATCGAGGTTTACTGCTTGCAGGATGTCGGGCAGGTGTTGGCTGTCTTGTCGGCATAAATGGACTTTTGGTCTTATTGCTACCCGCAGCTACAGGACCGCTAATAGTCTGGCTAATACTTGTGATAACACTGTCGCTTACAGTCAATCCATTCAGCACTTCCACATGGGCGTCGTCATTCAGTCCGGTAAGGATTTGCTTTTCCTCCAGGCTATCGCCCAATTGCACCCATACAAATGAAATAGTACCCTTTTCTGCAGTGCTGTCAACAACTTCGTGCGTTTTATGTTTAGATGAAGTGACCACCGGCAAAATATCGGTGCTTTTCGAATTTTGCGCGGGCTTTATACTTTCAGACAAAGGCAATATCTTATATTGATTAGCCAACGCCGGATCAGGCTTAACCTTCAACGCCTTGGAAGATATGAGCAACGCATTGTTTACTTCCTTTGTATAAATAAAAATATTCGCGGTCATTCCGGGCTTCAGTTTGAGATCATCGTTTGGCGCGGTGACAATGGTTGTATAGGTGACGACATTCGCCGAAACAACGGGCTGAAGCCTGATTTGATTCACTTTGCCAGAGAAAGTAATATCCGGATAAGCATCCACGGTAAATATAACGCGCTGGCTGTCTTTTACCTCACCAATATCCGCTTCATCTACCGCGGCCTGCACCTGCATTTTGGTGATGTCTTTGGCAATGACAAAAAGTGTGGGTGTGTTAAAGGAAGCTGCCACCGTTTGTCCAACACTGATATTACGCATCAAGACCACCCCATTCACCGGAGAATAAATATCGGAGTAAGAAAGGTTTTTCAAAGCCGCATTCAATTGAGCCTGCACACTGGCCATCGAAGCTTTTGCAGTCAGAAATTGGTTCTGGGCCGTTTCATAGTCGGCTCTGCTGATTGAACCTGTATTAAACAGCAGGGTCTGTCGGTCAAAATTACTTTTTTCATAGGCGAGTGTTGCTTTGGCCAGTTCCAGGTTGGCCTTATACTGATCAGCCTGCGCCATAAAAAGTGACTGATCCATTTCGGCAATCAATTGTCCCTTTATCACACGCGCATTAAAATCAGTAAATATTTTGGCAATTGTTCCGGAAACCTGGGAACCGACACTAACTGTATCCACCGGTTCTATTGTACCGGTAGCAGTTATACTCCTGGAAATATAACCAAACTGAGGTTTCTCAGTAACAATAAAGGATTTATGATCCTTTTGCCTGTAAAAAAAATACCAAAAAGCCGTGCCGGCTATCAAGACGAAGAAGACAATAATCAATATCCTGAATTTTTTCATCTGGGTGGTATAAACTATAATTTGACCGGTTCGCCCCTATAATAATTATAAATTACCAGGTTAAGGGCTGCCGTGTATTTTGCCTGCGTATATGCCTGAAGGCCCTGCACATACAGATTCTTCTGCTGAAGCAAATCCACCAGGTTGGAGGCACCATATTTAAATTGTTCACTCGCCACCCGGTAACTTTCCTGACTTGCTTTCAATTGCACAACGGCTGCGTCATACTCGGCCTGCGCGTTTAATACATTAATATAAGCCTGCTCAACCAGTTGGGAGAGTGTTGTTTCGGCGCCTTTTAAAGAAAGCTTAGCCTGATCTATCTCAATGCCGCTTACTTCAATCTGCGTTTTATAAATGCGGTTATTGAATATGGGTATCGAAAGTGTCAGGCCGATACGCTCGTAAAAATTATTATCCAGTTGTTTAAAATAGGCAATAGACTGATTATTGGAATACCCTGTGGCGACAGAAGAACCAATCGTCGCAACCGGAAGGGATTGGGCCTTAGACAGTCTCTGATTCATTTGCGCAATATCAATGCCGGTTTCAGCATACTTAATTTCAGGTCTCGTTGACAAAGCAATTCTTTGTACTTCATCCAAAGAAGGCATGAGCGCGGTTGCTATTATCGTATCCGGAACGGATATCTCCAAAGAATAACTCCATGGAAGCTGGAGCAATTGTTTTAAGTTTAACAGGTTTTGACGATACGTGCTTTGCGCACTAACCAGGTTATATTTATCGGTTGCGGTCTGAGCCTCCAGTACGATCAGCGCATTCCTGGCAATACTTCCCGCACTGAATTGTAAATTTCCCTGCGCTTGCTGGGCCTCTGATGTTTTTACCAGATCTTCCACATAAACGATATTTTCCCTGGCCAATAAAATTCCAAGATAGTCCTGGGTAATTTGCACCGTGAGGCTGTTTATCGTCTGCTCAACATCCAGCCCGGTCTGCTTGAAATTGAGATTTTGTAATTTGATATTATAATTAATATACCCTCCATGGTACACAGTCCAGGCAGAAGTAAGCGAGCTGTTACTGGCAAAACTGGATTGAGTAGCAAACTGCCCCACTACCGGATTTGCATCAGTACTATGGGTAAAATTAAATCCCAAATTCCCAAACAGATTAGGATATTTTGCAGCCCTCGCAAGCAGTATGTCCTGTTTATTGATTTGCTGACTAAGACGAATTGTATTTAATTGAATATTATTTTGCTTTGCATAATCCAGACAGGTCTGTAGGTTCCACTTGGGGGGTATTTGCAGCATACTGCTATCCTGTGCTTTCAGGGAAAAGCCAGTAACAATAAAAAAGAAAATTAGGCTAAAAGCTAAAACTCTTGCAAACATAGGTAGGAATTAAACCCTTTTAAAAAGTCATAGTTTACAAATGAGTCATGTCGTTTATCTGTCTGCAAAAGATATACCAAGCATACAAAGATGACGACGCTACGAGAATAGACCATTATAGAATTATTTATATTATTTACATCTTTCACAGATTTTGGCGCGAAATACAAATTATTCGGTTTTGCAAAGCGATCGGGCGATCAGGGCATAAGTATTGAAAAATGAATAAACCGGTTAATGAATAGTTAACTCCCCACCTCCGGAATTAATCTGTTACAAGACTCATTGTAACACCCCATTAGTTATTACTGGGATATTGGCTGATATTTAGGTAGAAATTTAGGTTAGCCATCTTAATTTTTTAGATGCGGCATGCGAAAATATTTTCCTTTTTTTAGTAATTATAAAAGAGCGCTCATCCTTGCACCTGCATTGGCCATTATTGATGTTATTTGCGAGATCGTACAACCTGCACTGATGTCTGACATTGTTGACAAAGGAATCCAACAAAAGAATCTTCTCTATATACTTCACACGGGCGGTTTCATGGTGGTTTTATCTCTCCTTGCCATTGCTGCCAATATCGGGAATATCTACTTTTCATCACATGCTTCTGTTGGATTTGCTGCTGAGCTCCGAAAAGGTATTTTTAATAAAATACAGGAATTTTCTTTTTCAAATTTAGACAAATTCAGCTCCGCATCATTGGTTACAAGAATTACCAACGATGTGAACATCCTTCAGGAGGTTATCATGATGTCTCTGCGATTATTGATCCGGGGACCACTTATGTTGCTGTTTGCTGTTGTGATTGCTGTAAAGATCAACGCAGGACTGGCAACTATTATAGCCATTGCCATTCCTGTATTATCCGTTTGTATTTTTTTTATTCTGAGAAAGGGCCTGCCCTTTTTCGAAAAAATGCAGAAAAAGCTGGATGTTTTAAATGCGGTCGTTCAGGAAAACCTCACCAATATACGCGTAGTAAAATCTTTCGTGCGCGAGGATTTTGAAATAAATAAATTTGGCAGTTCGAATGACAACCTGAGGGCGATTTCAATAAAGGCCTCCGGAATGGTCGTTCTTATTCTTCCGGTCATGCAACTGGTAATGAATGTTTCGATTGTTGCGATTGTATGGTTTGGTGGAAATAAAATGATTTCGGGAAATTTTCAGGTTGGGCAATTAATGTCATTCATTACCTATATTACCCAGATACTGATGTCATTGATGATGCTTTCCATGACAATCATGACTTTTTCCCGGTCCCGGGCATCATCCGAACGACTGCTTGAAGTATTAAATACTAAAGTTGATATCGTGGATTCGGTCATAGCGGAAGAAAATAACTTTCCATTAAAAAAAGGAAAAGTAGAATTTGAAAATGTATTCTTCAAATATCACCCGGATGGAGATGAATATGTTTTAAAAAATATAAATTTGCTCGTTCTCCCTGGACAAACGATTGCTATCATTGGTGCAACCGGGTCTTCAAAAAGCACCTTAGTGGAGTTGATTCCAAGATTATATGATGTATCAAAGGGCCGAATAATGGTAGACGATATCGATATAAGGGACTATAAGATGAAGATTCTCCGAAAAGGCGTAAACCTGGTATTACAGAAGAATAATTTGTTCTCCGGAACTATTAAGGAAAATATCAAATGGGGGAAACCAGAAGCTTCAGAAGAAGAAGTTATTGCAGCTTCCAAAGACGCTCAGGCATATGATTTTATTATGTCTTTTACTAATAGATATGAAACCATATTAGGTCAAAACGGTGTAAATCTTTCAGGCGGACAAAAGCAAAGAATCTGCCTGGCCAGGGCTATTTTAGGGAAGCCCGCTATTCTGATATTGGATGACAGTACGAGTGCAGTGGATACAGAAACCGATGCCAGAATACGGGCATCATTCAAAAAACATCTTCCGGAAACGACCACTTTTATCATCGCGCAGAGAGTCAGTTCCATCCAAACTGCCGATCATATTATTATTCTGGATAACGGTGAAATTATTGCGACTGGCAACCATGCGGAACTTTTACAAAAGAGCCCGGTGTATCAGGAAATTTACAATTCACAACAATTAATTGAAGTCCCCGTGGCATGAGTGACATAGTAAGACATAATACAAAATTATCCCCCATAGGTCTTCCTGGCAGAAGAAGTAATATTTCTGCCGAAAAGCCTAAGAATTCCAGACAGGTAATGATTCGTTTATGGAAATATCTTAGCCGACAGAAACCTATGTTGCTGCTGATCGCGGTTCTACTCCTGATCAATACAGGGTCAACATTGGCCGGATCTTATCTTCTAAGGCCTATCATCAACAAATATATCATTCCAGGCAATATCCGGGGATTAATGCACATGATTTTTTTATTATTGATCATTTACCTATCCGGATTTTTAGCGGGCTTTTTTTTAAACCGTTTGATGATTGTTGTATCGCAAAAAACAGTTCAAGTTATACGGGGAGAATTATTCAGCAAACTCCAGTCATTACCTTTGAGGTTTTTCGACAGTAATAGTCATGGCGATCTCATGAGCCGTTTCACAAACGATATCGACAATATCAGCGACACCTTAAATACCAGCGTTACTCAGTTATTCACCAGTACTATAACATTGATTGGCATTTTTTTATTAATGCTCTATATAAGCCCCCTCCTTACACTGGTAACACTCATTATTGTTCCCCTGATGCTTTTTGTAGCATCCAGAATAATAAAAAAAAGTAAAAACTATTTTACATCACAGCAAACAGAACTTGGTATTTTAAATGGATACGTGGAGGAAATGATCAATGGTCAGAAAGTAGTTAAGGTTTTTTGTTATGAATCAAATGCGGCAAAGGATTTCGAAAATATAAACTATGAACTGCGGGACAAAGCGACCCAGGCACAGTTATATTCCGGCATAATGATGCCAGTTATACAGAATTTAAATACAATAAATTTTGCCCTGACAGCAACAGTAGGAGGCATGCTGGCCATACTCAAAGGGCTCGACATAGGCGGCCTGGCTGCTTTTCTACAATATTCCAGACAATTTGGACGACCCGTCAATGAAATTTCCAGCCAGTATAACAGTTTGCAGTCCGCTATGGCCGGCGCTGAACGTATTTTTCAAATTATGGATGAGATTCCTGAAATGCCAGACGACCTGAACGCAATAACGCTGACAAACGCAAAAGGAAATGTACATTTTGATCAGGTCGGATTTTGTTACGATCCGGGAAAACCCATTTTAAAAAATATAACCCTGGACGCAAAAGTGGGACAAAAAATTGCATTGGTCGGATCCACGGGTGCTGGTAAAACGACCATTATGAACTTATTACCCAGATTCTATGATATACAATCCGGTACAATTTCGATAGACGGACTGAATATAAACAGGCTTAAACGTAGCAGTTTACGCCGGTTGCTTGTAATGGTTTTACAGGATACACATTTATTTACGGGAACTGTAATGGAAAATATTCGTTATGGCCGACTTGAAGCAACAAATGATGAAGTCGTTGCAGCTTGTACTTTAGCCGGCGCTCATTCATTCATTATGAGATTGCCTTTGGCTTATGAAACCGTATTGGTAAACGATGGCGGTAATCTAAGCCAGGGTCAACGTCAATTATTAAACATTGCCCGGGCAAGCGTTGCGAAACCCAACATCCTTATTTTGGATGAAGCTACAAGTTCCATTGATACCCGAACCGAACAAATCATTCAGAAAGGGATGGACGAATTAATGAAAGGAAGAACCAGTTTTGTAATTGCGCACCGGTTATCTACCGTTCAAAATGCAAATGAAATTCTTGTTCTGGAAAATGGTGAAATCATAGAACGGGGAACTCATGCCGCTTTACTTAAACTAAAAGGAAAATATTTCGAATTATATACGGTTCAATTTGATTAATAAAAACAGATGGCTTCCCACCGGGAAATAAAGTACCTGGAATTTCTGGCAGAACCATTATTGGTGCCACCGCTTTATCAATCAGGCCGAATTCACCCAAAAGCCTTCCATTTTTAAGTTCATACGGAAAACTAAACAATGACAACTTCCGTTAAAATTATCCCAAGTTTAAAATATAAGCAACCCCTAAGAAAAATAGGTATATCTTCAGAAATTCAAAAAAAATATCCTGATTTACTATCCCTTTTCGTGCTGGAATGTATCCCGGATTTAAAATGATTCGAATGAGGAGAATGGTACTTAGAACAGGCAAACTATATTTTTCATTTATATGTTTTTGTTTGCTGTTCATTGGTTCAGTTCCGGCATGGGGCATGTCTCCTTTATCCCATATTCAGAAAATCCAGGATTTTATTTCTTCGCCCATCATTGCAAAAAAGCCAATAAACAGGAATGATATCTACGACAGCCTTCGTCTGGGTGATTTTGGCCTGTCAAAAGCTGCTTTTAAGGAAGGGCTCGCCGGACTTAACCTACTGGTTTCCACTGGAGATATTCAGAATGCCGGCATACTTTCCATCATCGACCTCAGTCTTCCTTCTTCCAAAAAAAGATTATTCGTCATTGACTTGAATACCTGCAGGCTGATCTTTAATACCTATGTTTCTCATGGTAGAAATTCCGGCAAGGAAATGGCCACTCAGTTTTCAAACCAACCCCGTAGTTGTGAAAGCAGCTTAGGTTTCTATGTTACCGGGGATACTTATATGGGACATCATGGTTATTCACTGAAGCTTAACGGCAAAGAAGAAGGCATTAACGACAATGCTTGTTCGCGGGGTATTGTGATTCACAGTGCCTCTTATGTGAACGAGCGTATTGCTAAAAGACAAGGTTATATCGGGAGAAGTGAAGGCTGCCCGGCCATTCCTAAAACACTGCACAAGAATATTATAGAGAAAATAAAAAATGGCACCTGCCTTTTCTTGTACAGTCCGGACAAGTTCTATGAAACGCATTCCAAAATGCGGTTGTATCCAACAGGTTAATATTCCAGAACTCAAATTCCGCACTTAAGGGATAACTTGCAATATAAGATCTCTGGGAAGAGACCGAAGCTAAATTGTCGCTTACAAGACCGGATTTAATCACAATATGTGAATTATGCGGGTAAATGAAGAATTTATATAACATTTGCCAGACGTAAAACGGAGACCTTTTATATCCTTTTCCTGATCATTCTCCGTTCTTTATCCTCTTTTTAGGCCGGTCGCCTTCATATTATTATCTTTTTATAAAAAAATATAGCTTTATAATATGAAAAGTTCGAATTTTTGGTGGCTTCTCACAATTGCTGGTGGAATTTTAATTGCCATTGGAATCTTTTCTCTGGTAAGCTCATTAAATGCATATATTTTTCTGGTTCATTACTCCGGATTGGCGCTATTGCTGAACGGAATACTTTTGATTATCGTTTCTTACACAAGCTCAAGCGCGCTCAGGGAAAAGGAATGGCTTCTGGCAGAAAGTGTATTGGATATTCTCTTTGCAGCCTGTTTATTATTTAATCCATTTATGTCATTCGTCGCCTTTGCCCTTCTAATAGGACCGTGGATGATAGGAAAAGGTATCCTAAAAACACTTGCCGCTGTTAATCTGAAACAGATTCATGGCCGGGTTTTTATTCTTTTTGCAGGGCTTTTATCTATAGTTTTTGGCTTACTGATCATATTTTATCCACTGGAAAAAGCCAACGGCATTACCATTTTTCTTGGAATTTTCGCATTGATCATGGGAAGCTTGTATGTGTTTGATTCTATACGATTTAAAAAATTAGCAGACACACTGGATTTAATGTTATAAAATCCTCTTATAGAACCAGCTTTTCGCGATTTCCGTTGGCATTATATATGCGGCTACAAAAAAATCTCCATCTATTTGGGTAGTTATTTTCTCAATCATTCCGCACTTTTTGTACATATTAGATCCCATAACGATGGGTTAGCAAGGATAATGAATATGTATTGCCGAATGTTCTTAAATTCACATGAATAGATCGGACAATAAATATCTCATATTGCTTAATATTCAGAAATCACATTCAATTGAAATTATATATTAAGTATATGGTAAGCCTTCGCTGCAAAATGGTAGTGAAAGAAGAACTAAAAGCGCTTGGCCTGAACTATTCTTCGATAAACCTTGGACAGGTTGATTTAATGGAACCCATTAAACCCCAGGAACGGGAACAATTCAGAACCGCCTTATTGAAGTCCGGGCTTGAGTTAATGGACGATAAAAAATCTGTAATCATTGAAAATATAAAGGATATTATCATCGAAATGGTTCACTATGAGGATGAGTTACCGAAGGTCAATTTTTCGGACTATCTGGCAGAAAAATTAAATTACAGTTATACCTACCTGGCAAACCTATTCTCCGAAACGGAGGGCACAACGATTGAGCATTTTATTATTGCTCATAAGATTGAAAGAGTAAAAGAGTTGATCATCTATGATGAGCTAAATCTTACAGAAATCGCCTATAAACTTCACTATAGCAGTATTTCCCACCTTTCTAACCAGTTTAAAAAAATAACTGGTTTGACACCTTCATTTTTCAAATCACTGAAAGACAAGAAGCGAAGCAATCTGGAAAGTCTCTAGGGCCAATTAATTACTTATTACCCGCCTAATTCAGGAAATCATACTCGCCAGGTTTCAAAACCTGTGAATCATGCAATAATTGGGGATAATGATGTAATAACTTAAATAATTAATGCACTCATCTTTAGGATGCCAAATAAATGAATCAGCCTGATACTGATCTGCCACCAGCCTGCGGCAATAAAAAGCCAAAGATTTGAAAATTGCCACAGTAATAATAACAGTTCTTTCATTATTTAATCATTCGAGGTGGCTTTAAATCAAAACAACATACTTTCCATAAATGGCGGTTCATCCAGCATAAAGTTTTCTTTATACCGGGTGGATTCAATTTTTAAACCTGTTTTTTATGGTGTGATCGAAAACATTTCAACTGACCATGCCATACTGCATTTCCTGAATAGTATCACAGGTCAAAAAACAGATGTTCAGATTGGTAAAGTCGATTATATTTCCACTGTTGATTATCTGATCGGATGGCTCGGAAAACAGGATGATTTTAATTCAGTAAAAGCGATAGGACACCGGATGGTCTTTGGAATGAATCATACTGAACCCGGGATGATCACGCCAGCTTTATTGGATAAGCTAACGGAATGGACCGTCTATGATACGGAACATATGAAAGGTGCCATTCAACTGATAAAAGGCTTTAACAAAAAATTTCCCCAGCTCCCGCAAATCGCCTGTTTTGACACATCATTTCACGCCGATATGCCGGCAGTGGCAAAGTTGCTGCCCATTCCCCGGAGATATTTTGATAAGGGCATCCGCAGGTATGGCTTCCATGGACTCTCTTATGCATATTTATTCGAGGAATATAAAAGGCTCTCAAAAAAGGATTCAAAACAGGATAGAATAGTTATTGCTCACTTGGGAAATGGGGCAAGTCTGGCCGCCATTAAAGACGGAAAAAGCATAGACACGAGCATGGGGTTCACCCCGAGCGGCGGAATTCCCATGAGTACGCGTTCAGGCGACCTTGATCCGGGTGTATTGAGTTATCTAATGCAAACTGAAAAATTAAATTCTACGCATTTGGGTCATATGTTCAATTATGAATCCGGACTGCTTGGCATTTCCGAAACGTCTTCTGATATGCGGGAACTGCTGAAATCGAAGTCCACAGACCCCCGTGCAGCCGAAGCTATTGATGTTTTCTGCTATCAGGTTAAAAAATGGATTGGCTCTTTTATTGCCGCGCTGGGCGGTTTGAATACGTTGATATTTTCAGGAGGTATTGGCGAAAATTCACCTGCGGTTCGAAGTCAAATCTGCAGAGATCTTCAATTTTTAGGAATTGAACTGGATGAAGTAAAAAATTCAAACAACGAAATCGTCATATCAACAGTCACCAGCCGGGTTGCTGTATACGTAATAAAAACAAATGAGGAACTCATGATAGCAAGACTAACCCATCAGGTTATGAGCTTTGAAAAAACCAAATAATTAAATATGATTCAGGAAACTGTTAAACCACAAAATAAAACCCTGACGTTGGAAATGCTGCGGAAGATGAATAATTACTGGCACGCGGCGAACTATTTATCCGTTGGACAGATTTACCTCTATGATAACCCTCTGCTGAAAAAACCCTTAACCCTGAAACATATAAAACCCAGGCTGCTGGGTCATTGGGGGACCACGCCCGGATTGAATTTTATTTATGTGCATATGAACCGGATCATAAAAAAACTTGATCTGAATATCATTTATATAACCGGTCCGGGTCATGGCGGGCCAGGTCTGGTTGCCAATACCTATCTGGAAGGAACTTATAGTGAACTCTATCCAAATATTTCGCAGGACGAGGCGGGTATGAAGAAACTATTCAAGCAATTCTCTTTCCCCGGAGGAATACCCAGTCATGTTGCTCCGGAAACACCTGGCTCCATTAATGAAGGCGGTGAGCTCGGCTATTCCATGGTTCATGCTTACGGTGCAGTTTTTGACAATCCCGATCTGATTGCGGCCTGTGTTATCGGGGACGGTGAAGCGGAGACAGGTGCTCTTGCTACCAGCTGGCATTCTAATAAATTTTTAAATCCGGTTCATGATGGGGCGGTCCTTCCCATACTTCACCTGAATGGATATAAAATCGCTAACCCGACTGTACTTGCGCGGATCCCGGAAGAACAACTGGGAAAGTTGCTGGAAGGATTTGGCTATAAACCTTACTTCGTTGAAGGCGATGATCCGCAGGAAGTACATGAGTTACTGGCAACAACCCTGGATATTATCTTTGATGAGATAAAAGAAATCCAGCAACAGGCCCGCACAAACGGATTCACAATCCGCCCTCAGTGGCCCATGATCGTTTTTCGTACGCCCAAAGGTTGGACCGGTCCAAAAGTGGTGGATGGTCTTCCGGTGGAAGGCACATGGCGCGCTCACCAGGTGCCTCTCGCCGAACTGGCGACAAAACCAGGACACCTGAAAATGCTGGAAGAATGGATGAAGAGTTATAAACCGGAAGAACTCTTTGATGAAAATGGAAAATTAATTCCGGAACTGGCCGAACTGGCACCCTCGGGTACAAGGCGCATGGGGTTCAATCCAAATGCCAATGGCGGTCTTTTACTACATGATTTGAAAATGCCTGATTTCCGGGAACATGCCGTTAAAGTTTCAGCACCCGGTACAGTTCCCGGAGAAGCGACACTGGTTATGGGTGGTTTCCTGAGGGATGTAATGAAATTGAATTGGGACAGAAGAAATTTCAGAATTTTCGGTCCGGATGAAACCGCCTCGAACAGACTTACCCACCTGTTCGATATTACTGAACGCACTTCTACTGCTGAAATTTACAAAACAGATGATCATATTTCTCCGGATGGACGTGTTATGGAGGTACTCAGTGAACATTTATGTGAAGGATGGCTCGAAGGATATCTATTAACAGGAAGACACGGATTATTTTCCTGTTATGAAGCATTCATTCATATCGTGGATTCCATGTTTAACCAGCATGCCAAATGGCTTAAAGTGTCCAGGAAAATTCCATGGCGACAGCCGATTGCATCGTTAAACTATTTGCTCACTTCCCATGTGTGGCGGCAGGATCACAATGGCAACAGCCATCAGGACCCGGGATTCCTGGATCATGTTGCAAATAAGACCGCTGATATTATACGCATCTACCTTCCACCGGACGCCAATACATTGCTTTCTGTAACCGATCATTGCCTGAGAAGCCGGAATTATATCAATGTAATCGTTGCAGGCAAACAACCAGAAATGCAATATTTAAATATGGATGCCGCAGTCAAGCATTGCACTGCAGGCTTAGGAATCTGGGAATGGGCAAGTAATGACAAGGGTGAAGAACCGGATGTGGTCATGGCCTGTGCGGGAGATGTTCCCACACTGGAAACACTGGCGGCTGTTCAAATTCTGCGGGAACATTTTCCGGAATTGAAAATAAGAGTGATTAATGTGGTAGATCTGATGACGCTGCAGCCAAAGTCCGAGCATCCACACGGGTTGGACGATAAGGAATTCGATGTTCTGTTCACCATGAACAAACCGGTCATCTTTGCTTTTCACGGCTATCCCCTGCTCATTCACCGGCTTACTTACAGAAGAACAAATCATGATAATATTCATGTCAGGGGTTACAAAGGAGAGGGAACAACCACAACGCCATTTGATATGGTCGTGCTAAATGACCTGGACAGATTTCACCTCGCCGACGATGTGATCGACCGTCTGCCTTCGCTGGGTTCAAGAGGTGCCTATGCCAAACAATATCTCAGAGATAAACTGCTTGACCATAAAGTATATATCGAACAGTATGGCGAAGATATGCCTGAAATACGCAATTGGAAATGGAACCTGTGATTTCTCTGAGTGTTCCTTTCGGGTCAGGTTTTTTCTGCAATTATCTGACCTGGACAGTTTATCTCCAAATCTTGCATGGATAATAATTGACCATAAAAAGGTTTGACTTGTCTTTTCCTGCAGAAATTAATTGTACAATATCTGTGCTGTCTACCTTTTTTTCAATTGTTCCCTCTATCATTTTTATGTCCTTACTTTGTTGTTCAGCTGTCATTTCCGGATCTATCATTTACAATTCGGGAGGTAATTCTATTTCCAATGAATTTTCTTGAAATGTACAAAGCTGAAACGTATGCATGAATTGCAAATGCTGTATCAGGGCCCGTCTTTTTTGGCAGAAAACCATACGGTACCCGGTAAATGCTACCATATTTATGATTTACTACTAATAAAAAAGTAGGCGCTGGTAATTATCGATTAGGAACAGGCATTGAAGAAGGGTAGTTTTAAACAGCTTTTCAAATGCCAATTAAAATATCATGAATTATTTGCACAGGTCTGTATTTTCGCTTTCTTTCCCTTTGCTATTGTCCTCAGCAATCTCTGCCCAAAAACCAGAAAAGGGCAGTTCCCCCGACAATCCCTGGAGCAAGGAAATGAATCTTGGAATCAATCTGAGGCTGGACTATCATATGCCACCTTCCAATTACAGATATTCGCTTTCATTTGGCGACTGGAATTTTGAATCGAAGTTTAGGTCTTCCGCACGTGTGACAAATGAGATTTCCAATGCTGATCCGGGGATCTTTGCAAAATATCTTTCCCATACACCCTATAATAACCGGAATGCCATACTTTTTTTCAGCGATAGTATTCATGTAAATGGCATGGCACCCGGGGGAATTCCGTATGGATTTTATTTTGCTTATACCGATAGCATTTTTGAGCAATACCAGCAGGTATTTTTAGCCTCCCATAATTTTGTGGCCCTTCATTTTTACAAAATGCTACAGGGGAAAGTGCAGGGTTCTGCAGGAGATGTTTCTCCTTTTTATATTAAGGTAATCTATACGGATACGGTGACGCAGACTAATTCCTATGTGCTCGCGGGAACGGATACGATTTTCCTGAAAGCAGTATCTAACCCGGACGAACATAGTGTGTATAGTTCTAAGGCCGACAGACAATCTTATGCGGGGTTTTATTTTTATAAAAATGATACCCTGGTGGGTGGTGCCCACAGGAAATATAATTGGGCAGGGGAGTCGAAATATCAGTACTGGTTTAATCCCCAACTGGATTTGCAGCATCAGGAAGCCATCGCAGCTGTGATATTTTTAATTGTGGGATTTATCGAATAATTTAAGGAAGAGAAATATATCAATTCTTTGTCGTGTATTGTGCTGTAAGCGCCCCTGAAATTCAACCATGAAAAAAACGAAAAAGCCCCCAAACAGGAATGCAGCGGTTTCAAGCTTCGTGCTTCAAGTGTCCTCCATCCACCGTGATGAAACGATTATTTTTCCCATGTTATTTGATTTTTTATTTTATGCTTACTCAATGCGGTATTCAGCTTCCCCGTTGTTTTTGCTGTTAGTCTAATATCTCACACTTAAAGCCAAACTCCTTTACGAGTATTATTATCCTTAATGCCTCCATATTGTCTCCTTCAACTCTAAGCACCTTATCACAATCTGAAAGGTCAAAATTAATTTTAAACGATGGGAATGCTTCAGACAAAATACAAAGCAGCATTTTGCTTTGTACCTTTTTCTGCACATTTGTTTTAAAAACTTCAACCATTTCTTATCAAATTAGTATTTATACTGCCTGCATTTTTTTTGGTCGTTATACTTACTTATTCTTCAATGTTAGCAGTTCGTTTAACTGTTGTAAGCACATAGTAAATCCTTCCCGGAAGCCCATTTCAATCATCTTCTCCATACGGGCAAGGGATTCATTTTTAATAATAATACTCACTTTTGTCGTTCCGTTTTGTTCGCTAAAATTAAAATCCCAATCAGAACCTGGCAATTCAGGGTTTTCATCTTTGTCTGCAAAAGCATTCGACATTTTGAAATTGGTTTTTGGACTAATGGAAGTAAATTTCTGAATTGACCAACGTTCTTGTCCTTCCGGGCTTACCATAGCATAAAATCTTCGTCCGCCAACTTCAAAATTCATAAATTTTGTTTTTGAGGCCCAGGGTTTAGGTGCCCACCATTGGTCAAGAATTTCCTGTTTGGTAAAAGCATCCCATACCAGCGAAAGCCCGGCAGCAAATTCCCTGTTTACAAATACCGTTTTTGTTCTTTTGTCAACGGTAAAATCAAATAGCAAAATGTTTTTCATTTTTTCTGTTTTTTAATTGTTGATAATACTTTGTCAAGTTGGTTGAAACGGGTTTCCCAGATTTTTCTGAATTGGTTTAACCATTTGTCAATGTCTTTCATTTTTTCAATTTCAAGTGAGTAGTAAATTTCCCTGCCTTGATGTTCCTGTTTTACGAGTTCGCATTCTGTGAGTATGCGAAGGTGTTTAGAAACAGATTGTCGGGTAGTGTTGAAATTGTCAGCAATGGCGTTCGGTGTCATTGCCTGCAATGCAATTAAGGTGATAATTGCCCGCCTTGTCGGGTCGGCTATTGCCTGAAAGATGTCCCGTCTCATATTGCTCAAATTTTTATTTGCGAAACTAATCGGTTGCAAATATATGCGCAGCCATTCGGTTTCGCAAATTTATTTTTAAAAGAGAAAATGTGGGGAAGTTTGAAGTCGCAGGGTGTCGTTATGCAATTGCCGCAGTTGCTGACACTCGTAGCAAGTTTTATAACCCTGATTGGGCAAAACGTACTTATGAAGCAGACCTGAATATATTCAGCATCCGTGAGCATAATATTGGGTTTTATGTTTACGCCATGTGTTTGACTATTGCGGTCTCAGCCTTAAAAGCCCTTATTTGGTATGTGGTATTTGAGTTGTTGTCGAAGCTTAAACTTCAAACACCTTTTTCGATGGAAGTAGAAATAAAATTGGAAAGAATTGCTTACCTATTGCTTGCTGTTTGGATAGTAAGCAGCATTTTCTGGAAGATATATATTTATTACCTCTTGAAATCTACGGGCATACAGTTACCAACTAACAACAGTGGAGATGAAAATCTTTTCATGGCCGGTATTATTTACATTATTTCTCAGGTCTTCAAACGTGGAATCGAAATTCAGGAAGAAAACCAATTAACCGTATAATCTATGCCAATTATTGTAAACCTTGATGTAATGATGGCGAAGCGAAAAATGTCGTTAAATGAACTTTCAGAAAAAGTAGATTTAACCTTGTCAAACCTTTCAATATTAAAAACCGGCAAAGCAAAAGCAATTCGTTTCAGCACTTTAGATGTCATTTGTAAAGTTTTAGATTGTCAGCCTGGTGATATTCTCGAGTATGTGAAAAAGGGTTAAGGCTTTGTGGCCTGAGCTTGAGTAAGAGATGTGAACAATAATTTAATGATCCATCCCCCCTATCATCCCTTAAAATAGAAAATGACTCATAAATGAACGATTTATAAGTCATTTTCTATTTTGTTAAGTACCCCAGACGGAATACAGGCTGGTATTGCGTTTCAGAGAAATATCCGATGTGGTGAAATGTAAAAACATGGAAAATAAATGGTATCCCAAATTAAGAATTATTTTCAATTCGAACCCAATATTTTTTTCTCTTTGAGTGTCGTTAGTGTAGTCCCGCACGACTCCGGAGTAGCGGGACCAAGATCCGATTGTGACACAAACGTACATCTTGCGGTTTCCTAAATGGAAACTAAAATGTCTTTTCGATTCAATTTCATTGCTTCAATTATAATTTCGTTTAGTTAGGGGCATTTAGCTATCAGGAAACAATATCTTGAATCGCTGCAAACGTTAAATCTTTTTACATTTTCTTTTATAATACTCCCTGAATTTCGGACCAGTGGGCTAGTTAATAATTTCGTAATTTAACTATCTCAAATGAAAAAGAACACACGCCGAAAATTCGATCCAGCTTTCAAAGCCAAAGTTGCTCTTGAAGCCGTAAAGAACCAGCAGACACCTGCTGAACTCGCAAAGAAGTTTGAAGTCAATCCGATTATGATCTCCCGCTGGAAAGCAGAGTTACTGGAGAATATGGTGATTGAGCGCGAACATAGAATAGATACTATGGGCAATAATTTTTAAATAATTACAATGAAAAAGATTTTAATATTAATCATCCTCTGCTATCGTACCGTTTCGTACGGTCAGAAAAAAGATTATCCCATTCAATCTGTTTTATTCACGCAAGTCGAGCTCACGGATCAATTCTGGTTACCCAGAATTGAAACCAACAGAACCGTTACGATTCCGGCCTCATTCGCAAGATGTGAAAGCACGGGTAGGGTAAAAAATTTTGTGATGGCCGCTGAAAAAAAGGGGAAGTTCTGCACCAAATATCCTTTTGATGACACTGATATTTATAAAACAATAGAAGGCGCATCTTTTTCACTGGCCGTGCATCCGGATCCAAAACTGGATGCTTATATAGACTCTCTGATAACAATCATCGGCAAAGCCCAGGAACCAGATGGCTACCTCTATACCGCCAGAACAATCAATCCTAAAGAACCGCATAGCTGGTCGGGTAGTGTAAGATGGGAAAAAGAAAGAGAATTAAGCCACGAATTATATAATGCCGGACACTTATACGAAGCGGCTGCGGCCCACTACCAGGCAACAAAAAAAACAAATCTTCTAAATATTGCGCTTAAAAATGCCAATCTGGTTTGTTCTGTTTTCGGTCCGGATAAAAAGCATGTTGCACCTGGACATGAAATTATTGAAATGGGGCTGGTAAAATTGTACAGGATAACGGGCAAGACTGAATATCTGTATACAGCCAAATTCTTTATTGAAGAACGTGGGCATTTTAAAGGCTATGATTCAACCAGCAAAGATCTTTGGAAAAACGGAGCTTACTGGCAGGATAATATTCCGGTAGCACAACAGGAAGAGGCTGAAGGACATGCAGTCCGGGCCGGCTATTTATACTCTGCTATGGCCGACGTGGCAGCATTAACAGGAGATGACGCACTGATCCGCGCCATCGACAAGATTTGGAATAATGTAGTAGAAAAGAAAATCTATGTTCAGGGCGGCGTGGGAGCGATTGGTGATGGTGAACGATATGGCAACAACTACGAATTACCAAATGCAACAGCCTACAATGAAACATGTGCCGCCATCGCACTCCTGTACTGGAACTACCGGATGTTTTTGTTACATGGAGAAGCCAAATACATGGATGTACTTGAAAAGTCGCTATACAATGGGTTAATATCGGGAATCGGCCTGGATGGAAAATCCTTTTTCTACACCAACGCGATGCAAATCCAAAACAGTTTCGAGCACCCCTCCATGGAAGCTACGCGATCCGGTTGGTTTGAGTGTTCCTGCTGCCCAACCAATCTGGCCAGACTTATACCATCCATTCCCGGTTATATATATGCCCAGCAGGCGGACAGTCTTTACATCAATCTTTTTATAAGCAGCCACGGAGAATTGGAAATCAACAATAAAAAAGTAGAAATTATACAGAAAAATAATTATCCCTGGGATGGAGGATTAACCTTTATGATCAATGCGAGCTCAGAAAATTATTTTCATATGTTAATCCGCATTCCGGGATGGGCCAGGAATCAGGCCATACCATCTACCCTGTATGAATTCCAGAGCGTATCCGATGTCAAACCTGTTATTAAGGTAAATGGCGCAGTCGTAGACTACTTAATTAAAAATGGTTATGCTTCCATCAGCAGGTCCTGGAAAGACAAAGACCGGGTAGAAGTTGTACTTCCCATGGAAATCCGGAAAGTATCGGCAAATAAAAAACTGAAAGATGACATTGGTAAAATCGCCTTACAACGAGGTCCAATAATATATTGTGCCGAGTGGGTTGACAATTATGGAAAAACAAGTAACATCATCTTACCCGCCAGTACAAATTTTACCAGTGAATATCGATCTGATTTGTTAAATGGTGTTGCGATATTAAAAGCGGCTGCTCCAGCAGTTGTTATTGGTCCAAATAATAATATAACTACTGTAAAACGAACGATAACAGCTATTCCATATTATAGTTGGGCCAACAGAGGCAAAGGAGAAATGCAGGTATGGTTTCCCACAGACGTTAAGGACATTCAATTGATATCCAATTAAAAGACAATTCAATCATAACAAAACGCTCCTGTCTAAATATAAATTAACAAACAAGTGATAATTCGCCCTGTAGGCGGCCCCAAAGTTCGGCAGTTAGATTATTTAAATATTTGAATAAATTTTGACATTATGGGAAACGTCCCCCGCAATTCACCCTTAAATTAAAAACCCCTTGTAAATAGTTAATTCACAATGGATTATAAAAATATGAGTACCCCAGACGGAATACAGGCTGGTATTGCGTTTCAGCGAATTGGTCAATGTCGTGAAATTTCTAAACATCAGAAATAAATGGTACCCTAAATTAGTATTTTTTTATCAAGTCGAACCTAATTATATTTTATTTTATTAACGGCACAAATACCTTTTCCTAGATATCCTTATCCTTTTCCAGAACAATAATTCCGGCGCTAACCAAAAATTTTAATGCCGCTTCTTCAGATTGAAGCGCTTTTTCAGTAGCCCTTTTAATGATATTTACCTGTTCCTGGATTGCTGCGGGACTCATGGGGAGGTTATTTAATGATTTTGATACCAGCATAAATATAGCCCAGAAATAAACGATTGGTCGGGTTTAAACGC